>Ga0335072_10001958_pt1 | contig 32614 bp, 29 predicted proteins | sample Lox_Sample_21_FD_206725 | JGI IMG/M metagenome (GOLD analysis project Ga0335072, IMG submission 206725) | Soil microbial communities from Loxahatchee National Wildlife Refuge, Florida, United States - Lox_Sample_2.1 | ecosystem: Environmental > Terrestrial > Soil > Wetlands | place: USA...
TCGCTCGAAGAGGCGGAAGCGATTGCCGAAGCGCTGCATCAGCATCCGATGGTCCATGGGTGGATCTCATTCACTTGTCGGGACGAGCAGCATGTGTCGCACGGGGAAAAGCTGGCGCATTGCGGCGAATACCTGGATAGGCAGAAGCAGGTCGTGGCGGTGGGGATCAACTGCACGCAGCCCAGATTCATCCGTCCGCTGATCGGTGAACTGAAGCAGGGCACTCTCAAGCCCATTGTGGTTTATCCCAACTCGGGCGAGGGATGGGATGCCGAACATCGCTGCTGGACGGGAACGTCAGACGCTGCGGGGTTCGGCCTTCTGGCTCGCGAATGGACTCAGGCGGGAGCGCAGGTGATTGGCGGCTGTTGCCGGACCGGGCCCGAGCACATTCGCGCGATTCGCGAGAGCTTGACGGAGATTTCCGCAGTACGGTGAAGACGCTTTATTTTCCGTTGTAGGCCCGTTTCAATGCCTCGATATCGATCTTGACCATCTGCATCATGGCTTTCATAACGCGCTGCGATTTCTCAGGATCGGGATCGTTCAACATTTCGCTAAGATGCCTGGGGATAATCTGCCAGGACAATCCGTATTTGTCGGTGAGCCAGCCGCACTGGTCTGATCTGCCGCCGCCGGAGAGAAACTTTCCCCATAATTCGTCGACTTCCTCCTGCGTCTCGCAGTTGACGAAGAGGGAAATTGCCGGCGTGAATTTGAAGTAAGGGCCACCGTTCAGCGCCATGAATTGCTGCCCTTCGAGCTCAAAGGTTACAGACATGACGGAGCCTTTTGGGCCGGGCCCGGCGTCTCCGTAGCGGCTGATCTGCCCGACTTTCGAATTCTTGAAGATGGAGACGTAGAAGTGCATCGCCTCCTCGGCGTTGTCGTCGAACCATAAGAATGGCGTGATCTTCTGCATGCGGAATCTCCCCTCTGACTTTGACATCCTATCCGGTCTTGGGCCGCGTGTCTGCCGGGTTTGCGGAGAGACGGTCGTGGGCTGCGGCGTGCTGGACAGCCATGCGACAATATAGAAGTAACCGTCATGAAATCAGAATCTCTCCCTGTAGGTCCACAGGCTGCCTCGGTCACCCCTGAGCTTCTGGCTCAACACAGCATCACACCTGAAGAGTACGAGCGCATCACGACCGCTCTGGGGCGTACACCGAGCCTTACGGAGCTGGGCATTTACAGCGTCATGTGGAGCGAGCACTGCTCCTACAAGTCGTCGCGCGTGCATCTGCGGCGGCTGCCTACCAGGAGCGACCGCGTGGTGCAGGGGCCGGGCGAGAACGCCGGCATTATCGACGTTGGCGATGGCTGGGCCTGCGCCTTCAAGATTGAGTCGCACAACCATCCCTCGTACATTGAGCCGTTTCAGGGAGCGGCTACGGGTGTTGGCGGCATTCTGCGCGACATCTTCACCATGGGCGCGCGGCCGCTGGCGGTAATGGATTCGCTGCGCTTTGGGCCGATCACAGAAGATAAAAGCACGCCGCAGGAGATCGTGCATAAGAACCACTCGATTGTCGAGGGGGTGGTGCACGGCATTGCCGGATATGGCAACTGCTTTGGCGTTCCGAATCTTGGCGGCGAGACGCGCTTTGAAGAGTGCTACTCAGGCAATCCGCTGGTGAATGCGTTTGCGCTCGGGCTCGTTCGGCGCGACGAGATTTTCTATGCAAAGGCCACCGGTGTTGGCAACCCGGTGATTTATGTGGGCGCGAAGACGGGTCGCGACGGCATTCATGGCGCGACGATGGCTAGCGAAGAGTTCAAGGAAGGTTCGGAGCAGAAGCGGCCGAATGTACAGGTAGGCGATCCGTTTATGGAGAAGCTGCTGCTCGAAGCTTGTCTTGAGGCGATGAAGACGGGTGCGATTGTCGGGATTCAGGACATGGGCGCTGCGGGGCTGACGTGCTCGACGTGCGAGATGGGCGCGCGCGGCGGCGTGGGTCTCGAAGTTGAACTGGACGATGTGCCGCAGCGTGAGACCAGCATGAGCGCTTACGAGATCATGCTCAGTGAATCGCAGGAGCGCATGCTGCTGGTCGCTGACAAGGGACGCGAGCAGGAAGTGCTGGATGTTTTCGCAAAGTGGGGGCTGGACGCCAAGATCGTTGGGACGGTGATTCCGGAGCCGCGGCTGCGCATCCTGCATCATGGCGAACTCGTCGCGGATATTCCGAACCAGTCGCTTACGGATGATGCTCCGGTGTATCACCGCCCGGTTGGTGAGTGGATCGCGCCTGTGCCGATTGAGCCCACCAGAAGCGCTCTGGACAAGATGGGCTACGAGGACAGATCTTCGGCGCGCGACTACACGGACGATCTGCGGACGCTGCTGGCTTCTTCGAACATCTGCTCAAAGCGCTGGGTGCATGAGCAGTACGACACGATGGTGCAGACCAACACGGTGCAGGGACCGGGCGGCGAAGGCGGCGTGCTGCGCATCAAAGGAACCAGGCGCGGGCTGGCGATGGCGCTCGACGGCAACGGGCGCTGGTGTTATCTCGATCCGAAGCTGGGCGCGAAACACGCGGTTGCAGAAGCGGCGCGTAAGGTGGCCTGCACCGGAGCGACGCCGATTGCGGCGACGAACTGCCTGAACTTCGGCAATCCGGAGAAGCCGGAGATCATGGCGCAGCTGTCTGCTGCGATTGACGGCATCTCGGAAGCGTGTATTGCGCTGGGCACGCCGATCACCGGCGGCAATGTTTCGCTTTACAACGAGACACGCGGCGATGGCATCTATCCTACGCCGGTGCTTGGAATTGTCGGCATCATCGAGGACGTCACGAAGTCGGTTCCGGCGGCCTTCGAGAAGGCCGGCGACAGCGTGCTCGTGATCGCTCCGAAGAAGCTGCCCACCATTGAAGAGCGGCTGAACGAGTTTGGCTCGTCGGAATATGCGAAGACGGTTCTGGGCGAAATATGGGGAATGCCGCCGGCGCTTGATCTGAGCACGGAATCGGCGCTGCATAAATGTCTGGCGGAGCTTGCCGATGCCGGCCTCCTGCATTCGGCGCGCGATATTTCAGATGGCGGCATTGCCGTTGCTCTGGCTGAGGGCGCATTCGGCAACGGGGTCGGCGTGAGCGCGCATCTGTTCGAAGGCCCCGACCTTCCGATAGCGTGGCAGCTGTTTGGCGAGACTCCCACGCAGGTTGTCGTCAGCTGCGACGCTTCTGCGGTTGAGAAGATCAAGGCCATCGTCGGAAAATATTCAGGGCTGCTGGTGCAGACGGTTGGCGAGACGGTGAAGGACCACTTCCGTATCCAGGTGAACAACAGAACAGTGATTGACGAAACGGTTCAGGGACTGCAGCATGTCTGGGCTGGCGCACTTGAAGCCCGGCTCTACGATGAGGTGCTTGCGTGAGCCGTCTGCTGATCGAGGGCATTCCCGGCGAAGAAACCCAGGTTAGCTCCGCGAACCCTTCGACAGGCTCAGGGCAGGCTCTGGGGCACCCGGGCGGCGCGCAGGATGACAAATTGCGCGAAGAGTGCGGCGTTGTGGCCATTCACGGACATCCGGACGCGGCGCGGCAGGCTTATCTGGGTCTTTATGCGTTGCAACATCGCGGGCAGGAGTCGGCTGGAATTGCCACCGCCGATGGCATGAATCTTTCGAACATCAAGGGCATGGGGCTGGTCGCGGACATCTTTACTGAAGAAGTTCTGGCGAAGCTTCATGGCGATATGGCGATCGGACATACGCGCTACTCGACGACTGGAGATTCGGCGCTGCTCAACGCACAGCCGATTCGCGTCGATTCCACGAAAGGCCTAATTGCCATTGCGCACAATGGGAATCTGGTGAACCTGGGCAATGTGCGCGCGAAGCTTGAACGCGAGGGCGCATTCTTCCAGACAACGAGCGATTCGGAAATTATTGTTCAGCTCATCGCGCATTCGAAAGAAGGGACGCTCGTCGATGCGATTGCCGATTCGCTGCGGCAGGTCGATGGGGCTTTCTCGATTGTGATGATGACGCGCGACCGCGTCTTCGCAGCGCGCGATCCGCGCGGTTTTCGTCCGCTCTCGATGGGGCGCATTTCGAATCCCGACGGTCCGGACACCGTTGTCTTTGCTTCCGAGACTTGTGCCTTTGACCTGCTGCGCGCGAAGTTCGAGCGCGATGTGCAGCCGGGAGAGTTGGTGATGGTCACGCGGGATGGCGTTACGTCGCGGCATTACTCAACGGGTATTCCGCAGTCGAGCTGCATCTTTGAGCACGTCTACTTCGCCCGGCCTGACAGCAAGATTTTCAATCGCTGGGTGCAGGAGAGCCGCGAGGAAATGGGGCGGCAGCTCGTGCGCGAATCGCACGTGGATGCCGATCTTGTCGTTCCGGTGCCGGACAGCGGCGTGACGGCGGCGATTGGCTATGCTGCCGAGAGCGGTCTTCCCTTTCGCTTCGGCCTTATCCGCAATCATTACGTGGGCCGGACGTTCATTGAGCCGGAACAGCGGGTGCGCGACTTCGGGGTGAAGCTCAAGCTGAACCCGGTGCGCAATCTGCTCGAAGGCAAGCGCATTATCCTGATCGATGACTCGATCATTCGTGGGACTACAAGCCGAAAAATTGTGCGTATGGTGCGTTCGGCAGGCGCGAAGGAAGTGCATCTGCGCATCAGCTGCCCGCCGACGATCTCACCCTGCTTCTATGGCGTCGATACGCCGAGCAAGCGCGAATTGATTGCCGCCAACAATTCGATTGAAGAGATCCGCCGATATATCGAAGCTGATTCGCTCGCGTATTTGTCACTTGAAGGGTTACAAAAAGCGTGTGACGGCGGCGAGGGCAATCACTTCTGTGTTGCGTGTTATACCGGCGAGTATCCAACGCAATGGGTCGACGTCGAAGACATTCTTCCGGCAACTGCTGTGGTACAGTGAATGCGCCGCACAACCCTCATGGTCTCTGCTGCTTCCCATCTTCAGGAGGTAAGCACGATGGCGACGAAGAAGGCGAGCGGCCGGAAATATAGTCCAGCTGCTTCAAAGTCTGTCGAGCGCGAGATGCGCGCGATGAATGAGGGCAAGCTGGAGAGCGGCCTGAGCAAGAAAAAAGTTACAAATCCGAAACAGGCCATTGCGATTGGTCTCTCTGAGGCGCGCAAATCCGGCGCAAAGGTTCCGAACCCGCCAAAGAAGAACGCGGCGAAGAAATCGAGCCAAAAGGCTGCGTAGAAGTAATTTATTCGGCCTTTTTATCGACTATGCGGCAGCTTCCATGTCGCTCTCTTCTGTTGGATCGACGGGATTCGTGGCAAGCAGTTCGCGGAGCCGGCTTACGGGTGTGGCAACGAAGGAGAGCATCAAGCCAGGCAGCTGTTTGATATCAGACAAGAGAGAACGGCTCTGTTCTCCGACCAGCATGGCTCCGTTCTGCATGACATGCCAGTGAAACATTGCCGATGTCAGCGTAAACACCAGCGCGCTTACACCCAGCGCGTGCGCGTTTACGTGGTCGAGCAGCCCATGAATCAGAACATCCGCGCTCAGAGAAGTGAAGGGCATGGCAACCACAGCGACGAGCCAGGCGAGATAGCGCGGGTGGATTCCGAGCGCCTGTTGCTGCCAGGCTGAGAAGATGCCGGCGGTCAGTAATACGTATGCCATCTCAACCAGGCTGAAATGCTGGCGCGCATGCGGATGGACGTGCCGCAATGCAGCCATGCAGGCTGCCCCGCGAAAGATTGCGGTGATGACAGCGGCTTTCCAGTTCCAATGCGTGAAAGCAAAGAGCCATGACGAATTTGCGGTTGTCGTCTGCATTCCGTCGATAAGGTAGGTGGTTTGCAACAACGAGCCATCAACACACGGTTACGATTTGGACAAAACGAAGAAAAAGTCCAAGAAAAATCAAGAGCAACTTTCTTCAAGCCCCTGTGTTTCGAAAGGGAGCGTCGGTTTTTAGGCGCAAACTAATCTCGGCAACATTCCCCGAACGCTGGTCTGTCTTCACGACTATGGAATGGCTGCTGTAGTCCTTCTTCGAGTTCCGGGGAAAGGGTGGTTTTCACAGTTACACACGGCTGCGCAGACGCTTGCAGGTGTGTGCATGTGAAAGAAACCCAAGCTTCATGCGGCTGTTTGCATTTGTTGGGAAGAGTGGATCAACCGGGCGGGTAGTGTACAGAAAGAGAAGGCTCCCCCTCGATGCACTCCAAATCTCACGGTAAAGCGCTTGTATTTCTTCTTTTGCCAGTAGCACTCATCGCGCTTCTGGCAAGCGGTTGCGGAACTACTAACAGCGGCTCATCTTCGAGCACCTCTTCTTCTTCGTCATCGACGCAAACGGGTCCAGCATTTGTCATTGGAACGGACGCTCCTTTAGCGGGAGTGGTTTCATTTACAGTGCAGTTACAGAGCGTGAATGCGATCGATGCAAACGGCAATCAGGTTCCATTGCTCAGCGGCACGCCCACAGTGGACTTTGCAAGATACAACGGGCTGCAAACCCTGCTCGACATGAACGATGTGCCAACCGGCACTTATAACAGCATTGCCATTACCTTGGGCACGACGACGATCGGATATCTGCAGACGCAGTCCGGCGCGGCGCCCACGATACAGACGATGCCTGCGGTGCTGACGGAATCTACGGTGACAACGACGCTGAGTTCACCTCTGGTGGTCAGCCAGACCGAACCGGTGGGACTGCATCTCGATTTCGATCTGCAGAAATCCATTCAGGTTGACAGCAGCGGCCAGATCACGGGCCAGGTAACGCCGACCTTCAATGTGAAGGCGGTTGCGCCAAGCGATTCCGGCGCGTACATCGATGAATTCGACGCCGGTGTTGTGAGCGTGAATGCGACCGGCCAGTCTTTCGTGATTCAAGGTCCGCATGGGCGGCAGTTCACGGTAAACGTGAACGGGCAGACGGAATGGGACAACAATGAAAGCATCAGCGACCTGACGACGAGCAGCATTGTGCAGATTTCGGGCACGCTGGATCGCGCGGATTCCACAATCGATGCCGACGAGGTTGCGATCCTTTCGCAGGATGGCTTCTACGCCGCCGGTCTGGTGACGTATGTGCAACCTGCATCGGGAACGGCTTCGAGTTTCGATTTGTATGTGCGCGGCCTGCTGCCGACATCCACCGGAATTTCACTTGGGCAGATTGCGCAGGTCAATTTGACGGAGAATGAGAAGTACTTTATCTACTGGATGCATAATCCGCTGACCCAGTTCCTGTTCAATTCCGGGGCGCTTGTGCCCGGACAGCATCTATCGGTTGGAGGACCGGCGAGCGGAGCGGCAAATCCTCAGGCAGTCACGGCGAAGCGCATTGTGCTGCGGCACTGGGGCTATGTGGGGACGGTCGTTGCGGGAAGCGTGAGTGACGGCAATCAAACTTTTCAGATGAACGTTACCGGATTTGCCGGCCTGCTGGTGCCTGGTCCGGTGACGGTGTTTGTCGCCGACGGCACGCATTACCGCAATGGATTCAGCAAGCTGGACGATGTTGGGTCGGCGACCAGTATCCGGGTGGTGGGTCTGCTGATCAGGGATCCGTTCTCAAGCCAACTGGTGATACTTGCGCACTATGTTGACGATATGAATTCTTAGAAGCTGATTTTCCAGAGCGACGAGGGGGCAGAAACAGCTGCCCTCTCGTTTGTTTTTCGCGTCGGAACGGGTGGCTTTTTACCGGCGTTTTGCGCTACAATTCTACGCCAAAGGCCGGGTTTCTCCGGACACAACACCGTGCCGCCTGGAAGACAGACAGGCGAGATGGCTGCGAGCCCCAACCCCCGGGGTGCCTGGCCGGATGCATACGGTTCGTCGCATCCATCTGGACTCATGGTCCAGAGGAGGCACTCATGAAGCACCTTCGTTCCTCTCTGACTTCACGCATATTCATTGGTCTGGTGGTATTTCCGCTCGCGTGCGCGCTGACTTCGCAACCCCGGGCGCAGACTCCGCGTTCGTTTCTGGAGGTCGGCAGCTATCAACAACAGCCTCCCGCGCGGGCTGTGGACGATACGCCACACCTTGCCCTCCTGAGCCCGGAACTGCAGGGAGACATCCTGATGGCGCACCAGCGATATATTGCCGCATTGGACGCTTATCGGCAAGGGCCCGAAGATTCGGCTGTGCTGTGGAACAAGATGGGCATCGCCAACCACCATATGTTCAACCTGCGAGAAGCGGAGAAGGATTATGAAAGGGCGCTCAAGCTGAATCCGAAGTTCCCGGAAGCTTTGAATAATCTGGCCGCGGTTTATTACGGAGAGAAGCTCTATCACCACGCCGAACACACTTATAAGAAAGCCATCAAGCTTAACCCAAAGTCCGGCCTGTTCTACAGCAACTTAGGGACGGCCTACCTGGCGGAGGGTAAATATAAAAAGGGTGCGGCGTGCTATCGCACCGCCCTGGCGCTTGACCCGAACGTCTTTGAGGGCGATCCCATGGCAAGGATTGCCGAGACGGGGCCGGAGCAGGAGATCGCCACGCTTAACTATCTGTTGGCAAAGACTTATGCTCAGGCGGGCAGAAAGGCCGAGGCGCTGGTGTATCTGCGCAAGGCCCTTGACGAAGGATTCAACGATCGCAAGAAGATCCTTGAAGACAAGGAATTTGCCAACCTGCGGGATGTGCCTGAATTTCAGCGCATGCTGGCGGAGAAACGCGATTAGCGCGTCCGGGTCTGAAGTGTGAACCCCCTCAATAGGGCAGGCAAACAAGGTAGTTCCAGGACAATTTTGTAAGGCGGAAGTGAGCAGCCGCGGCACACTCCACCTTTTGGTGGAGTGTGCTGCCGCCCAATGGGTGTGTAGTATTCGTGTTAGCCCGTACACATGCCTATCCGCCGCCATTTCTGGAGTATTTGCAGTGCAGGGCTGCTGTTTCTGGCCAGTTACAGTGCGGTTGCGCTCGATCCCCACTATCCTCTCGAACATTATGGCTACCAGTCGTGGCAGACGGATGACGGGCTGCCGCAGAATACCGTGCATGCGGTGTTGCAGACGCGGGATGGCTATCTATGGTTTGCCACCGAAGGCGGTCTCGTGCGTTTCGATGGCGCGCAGTTCACCGTCTTCGACGTAAAGAACACGCCTCAGCTGGGCAGCGATTTGGTCAACAGCTTGTTTGAAGACCGGCAGGGGGCTTTGTGGATCAGCACTTCGGGCGGACTCAGCCGCCTGGCGCATGGCGAGTTTAAGCTCTTCACAACAAACGATGGCCTGCCTGCGAATTCAGTGTGGTCGGTGTTTCAGAGCCGCGATGGCAGCCTGTGGGTGCTTACAACTGCAGGCCTGGGCAAGCTTGCGGGCGGACATTTTCAGGCGATTGAATTTCCGCAAGGTCTGTCGGCTGCGAGCACTGTGGCCGAGACGCCGGACGGTCTGCTTTGGGTGAATTCGGGGAACAGCCTGCTGACCGTTGATCCCCGGCATTCATCCGTTACGACAGTGATAACGGGCGGAGAGCCAATACAAAGTCTGGCACTGGATGCCGCGGGGAAAGTCTGGGTAGGTTTTCACTCCGGCTTGAAGGTCATATCACCGAACCATTCTCAGACGACATTTCGCTTGCCAAGTGAGCTGGGGGCTGACGTTCAGTGTCTGCTGAGCGCTGCGGACGGTCATTTGTGGGTGGGCACGACGAACGGGCTTGGCGAGTATGACGGGAAGACCGTGCGCGTTCTGACGGTTCACGACGGCTTGCCGGGAAGCCGCGTTATGAGCCTGTTTGAAGACCGCGAACATGCTATTTGGGTGGCTATGGATCGCGGCGTGGCTCGTGTCGCCGGAGACCATGTTTCTGCCATGACTTCGAAAGAAGGCTTGTCAAGCAGCCTGTTGCTTGCTTTTTACGAGGATCGCGAAGGCAGTTTATGGCTTGGCACGGAGTCGGGCGGCGTGAGCGTTTTGCGCGACCGGAAATTTACCACCTACACGACGCTTGATGGACTTACCGATGACCTGGTGCGGTCGGTGTTTCAAAGCCGAAGCGGCGCGATGCTGCTGGGAACCAACAGCGGCGGCGTGAATGAATTCGTGAATGGAAGGTTTACGTCCCTCCCGGCAAGCGGTTTATCAAGCAGCGTTGCGCTTGCCCTGGCTGACGATGCCGGCGGAAACCTGTGGATCGGGACGCCCGACGGACTGAATCGCGTTCACGGAGATCGCGCCACGGTGTTCACCTCGGCGGATGGACTGGCAGATGATTTTGTCCGCTCGCTCTATACGGATCGCAGCGGAGCGCTGTGGATCGGGACGCGTCACGGACTGTCGCGCTATGCGAACGGAAAGTTCAACTCGTATACAGCGACGGATGGTTTGGGCAGCGATCTGGTGGGAGCTGTCATTGAGGACAGAGACGGCAGCTTTTGGATCGGAACGCTCGGCGGGCTGACGCACTTTGCAGGCGGCAAGTTCACGAATTACTCAACACAGCAGGGGCTTTCGAGCAATGTCATCACTGCGCTCTATCAGGACTCGGACGGAATGCTCTGGATTGGCACGAATGGCGGCGGATTGAATGCGCGCATCGATGGGAAGATTGTGAGTTTCCAATCTGCGGGAGCATTGCCACAGGATATCTACGGGATTCTCGACGACGGCAGCGGACATCTCTGGCTTGGCTCAAGCAAGGGCATCTTCCGCGTCAGCAAGAAGCAGCTTCAAGCGGTCAAAGCCGGAGATGCGAGTTCGATTTCTGCCAATGCTTACGGGACTGCGGACGGGATGCGCATTAGTGAATGCAGCAGCGGCGGGCATCCTGCAGCGTGGAGGGCGAAAGACGGGACGCTCTGGTTTGCAACGCTGCGCGGCGTAACGACCGTCGATCCCGCCCGCATGCCCGTGAATCGCGTGCCTCCTCTGGTGGCTATCGAACAGGTATCTGTGGATGATTCGGCGCAACCGATCGGCAATGGCGCTGAGGTCGGGCCGGGTCACACGCGGTTTGCCTTTGAATATGCCGGGTTGAGTTTTGTTGCGCCACAGAAGGTCCGGTTTCGTTACAAACTCGACGGGCTGGATCGAGACTGGGTCGATGCGGGCACGCGCCGGGTCGCCTATTACACGAATATCCCTTCGGGGCGACATACCTTTCATGTCATGGCGTGCAACAACGACGGCGTCTGGAGCGAGCAAGCTGCTGACTTCAGCTTTCGCCTGCGGCCGCATTTCTACCAGACCTACTGGTTTTATGTGTTGCTGCTGGCGTCTCTGCTGCTGCTGGCGTATGAAGCGTACAGGATGCGGGTGCGAGCGGTTGAGTCGCAATTCAGCGCAGTGCTCGCTGAGCGCAACCGCATCGCGCGTGAAATTCATGACACGCTCGCGCAGGGATTCGTCGCCGTTTCGGTGCAGCTGGAGGTTGTGGCCCGGCTGCTTGCCACATCTACTGACGCGGCGCTAGAGCATCTGGAGCAGGCGCGCTCGCTGACGCGAGACTGCCTGGCCGAGGCGCGCAGCTCGATCTGGAACCTGCGCTCACAGGGGTCTGCGCAGAATGATCTGGCCTCGGCGCTGACGCAGGCAGCGGAGCGGATCACGGTGAACAGCAACGTCAAAGCTCGCGTGCAGGTGAGTGGAACATTCCGGCCGATTGACGCGCGGGTGGAAGCGGAGATGCTGCGCATCGGCCAGGAAGCCATCACGAATATTGTTCGCCACGCGCAGGCGCAGCACGCCAATATCACCTTGTTGTTTCAGGACAAGCTGCTGCGCATGACGATCCAGGATGATGGACGCGGTTTTGAAGGCAATACTGAAGAGCAGCGGCAGAATGGGCACTTTGGCCTTACCGGAATGCGGGAGCGCGCCGAACAGATTGGGGCTCGTCTGACGGTAACGAGCGCCAGGAACAAAGGGACTGAAGTTCAGGTAGAAGTAGCAATTTGAAAAGGAGTGTATGGCTGAATTGATTCGGATTATGGTTGTCGACGATCATCACATTGTGCGGCAGGGGCTGGTCGCGCTGATTTCAACTCTGCCGGACATGAAGGTGGTTGCGGAGGCGGCGGATGGCGCGCAGGCGGTCGAGTTGTACCGCAAGCACAATCCGGACGTTACGCTGATGGATCTTCGTCTGCCGAACAAAAACGGGGTGGATGCAATCACGGAGATCCGCCAGGAGTTTCCGGGCGCGCGCATCATTGTTCTGACGACCTTCGACGGGGATGAGGACATCTACCGGGCGCTGCAGGCCGGGGCCAAAGGATACCTGCTCAAGGGCATGAACGCCGATGAGCTGACCGAGGCGATCCGCATCGTGCATGGCGGCAAGTCACGCATTCCGGCGATAGTAGCGGAGCGGCTTGCCGAGCGCATGGGCGGACCCTCGCTCACCGGACGCGAGCTGGATGTGCTGAAGCGGATTGTGAGCGGGCGTAGCAACAAGGAAATTGCCGGCGACCTGTTCATCTCTGAAGCAACAGTGAAAACGCATATCAACAGCATCCTCAGCAAGCTGGGGGTGAGCGACAGAACGCAGGCCGCGACCACGGCGCTGCAACGGGGGATCGTGCATCTTGACTGAAACCAGAAGCCACATCAATAAGCTGCTTCTACTGCTTTTGCTTATAACCGCTCTGCCGGGAGCTTTCGCTCAAGAGGCAAGGCCCAGTACCTGGCGCGTGGCAACGGACTCGGAGTTAAAGGCAGTGATTCCGGCCCGAGCTCCGGTTGTTCAGGAGCGGATTGAGACCGAGTTGCGAACCGCTTCCGGCATTACCGACGGCAAGGGAAAGTATGTTGCCGGAGTTGTATTGATTACCGCGGGATATTCCGCCGAAGGCAAATATTCCCACTACCTCATTGCGCAGGTACCACTCAAGATCGGTGATATGCAACTGAGTGCGGGCGAGTATTTGATCGGCTGGAAGCACACCACCGAGGATGCGCTCACGGTCAATTTTTATGAAGCTGCAAGCGGGAAATTCCTTGGCAGCGTGGAAGCAGTGAGAAACACATCCATTGCCCGTGTCGAGTCGTTTCGCATCTGGCCGCCTGGAGACAGGTCTCTGATCCAGATCGGCCGCTTTACCTTTGGCTATCAGATAGAAAGTTAGCTGTTTATGGCCGCTCCGAAGAATGACAAGCTGCTCACGATTCTTGAGCAGAACTGGCAAGCTGAGATCCATGGCGCCTGCACCTATGAGACGCTTGCGAGCCGGGAGAATGATCCGGTGCGACGGGAGTCGCTGCTGCATCTGGCCGAAGCAGAAAGAACGCACGCGGCGCTTTGGGCGCAACGCATCCAGGAATTGGGCGGCAAGCAGTCTGAATATCATGGCAAGCCCACGGGAGACGCCGACTCGATTCTGAACCGGCTGGGCGGGTCGGACCTGGCCCTGCGCCGTCTGGAGATCGATGAAAGCCGGGACATTGCGCGCTATGGCCAGCAACTAAGAAATCTGGGCGACGAGCCGAGCCTTGCCATCCTGCATCGCGTGATTGAAGACGAACGCGAGCACTATCAGGAACTGAGCAGCCTCATCCGCAAGCGATATCCGCGCAGGACTGCTGAATCGGTCGATCCAAAAACGCTGCTGGAAGAACTTCTTGCCAGGCGCAGCGGGGCTGGCTCGCAGGGGGCGGGTTGGATCGGCGACGCCATCTACGGAATCAATGATGGTCTGGGAGCGATCTTCGGCATTGTCTCCGGCGTTTCCGGCGCAACCCTCGGAAACAGCAAGTATGTATTGCTTGCCGGAATGGCGGGCATGATCGCCAGCGCGCTTTCGATGGGGTCTGGAGCTTATCTTGCGGCGAAGAGCGAGCGCGAGATCTACGAGGCGGAAGTCGCACGCGAGCGCGAAGCGATCGAGATGAACGGGCCAGAAGCGCGAGAGCTGCTGTCGCTCTATTACCAGGTGAAGGGACTGCCCGCCGATGATGCCGACCATATTGTGGAGCACATCGCAAAGGATGAGAAGCAATTTCTGCGGGCGCTGGCGGCGGAAAGATTGAGCTCCACGGAGGACGCGCTGCGAAAGCCTTTGACATCGGCTGTATCCGGCTCTGTCTCGACAGCACTGGGCGCATTCATTCCCGTGGTCCCATTCTTCTTTCTCAGCGGCTATCCGGCGGTGATTGTTTCTGCGATCGTTTCGCTGCTGGCGCACTTTGCCGTCGGCGCGGCAAAGTCGCTGATTACAGTGCGATCGTGGTGGAGCAGCGGTTTCGAGATGACCCTGGTGGGCGCGCTTGAGGGCATCGTAACGTACGTCATCGGAATTGGTCTTGGCCATATCGCCTGACCATTCCGTATTCACAAAAAGGAGCCGGGCAAATCTGTCCGGCTCTTTGCTGCGTATCTGAGCTTTTATGGCTGCGGCAATACCAGGACTTCCACTCCCGAAGCGTCGTCGCGATTGTGAAAGATTGTCTCGGTTGCCTTCTTGAAGTCTTCAGGCCTGGCATGGGGAATGTCGGTGAAGGTTTGCGGATTCCGATCCACAAGCGGAAACCACGAGCTCTGCACCTGCACCATGATGCGATGGCCCTTGCGGAAGGTGTGGTTGAGGTCAGGCATGGTGAAATCCACCTCGGCAATTTTGCCGGGAGTGAAGGGCTCGGGTTTTGCCCAGCTGTTGCGGAACTTGCCGCGCATGGGCTCGCCGCGCAGAAGCTGCTCGTAACCGCCCATGCGCAGCGGAGGCGCATCGAGAACGCGCTTGCCGGCAGCGCTGTTTGTGTCCGGATCGGGATAATCATTGGGATAGACATCGATCAGTTTCACTACGAAATCCGAATCTGTGCCTGTAGTTGCTACTTTCAGCTTGGGCGAAATCGGTCCGGCGATGGTCACGTCTTCAGTGAGCGGATCGGTCTCATAGACGAGCACGTCGGTGCGTGTCGCTGCGAAGCGCTGATCGTCCACCATGTAACGCTGCGGCACGGTGTCGGTGGTGTAGCTCACAAAGGGCACGGGATGCGCCGGGTCGCTGACGTATTCATCCGAGCTTTCTGTTTCCGCGGGCGGATCGAAGGAGAGCTTGCCGCCGGCGTGCAGATACAGCATTTCGGGTTTTGCCTGTGCCGGAGGCCAGGTAGCATAGGTGCGCCAAACGTTCGTTCCGGTTTCAAAGACGTAGGCTCTGGGCAGCGGCGATCCTTTGCCTTTGAGGTAGTACTCGAAAAAAGGGAACTGAATATTTTTGCGAAAGAACTCGGCGGTCTTCGAGTTGAACTGTACATCTCCCAGATGATCGCCATTGCTGCGCGCCCAGCCGCCATGCACCCAGGGGCCTTCGACGAGGGTCGTTGTAGTTTCCGGATTGAACTTATTGATGGCGTAAAAAGTTTTGTAGGGGCCTGATAGGTCCTCCGCGTCGAACCATCCACCGACGACGAGCACGGCACACTTTACATTCTTCATGTGCGGCGAGAGATCTCGCGCCTTCCAGTAGTCATCGTAAGTGGTGTGATAAAGCTGGTCGTTAAAGAGAGGATTGGAGCCTTTCAGGTGTTTCGTGTCGAGGTTGGACGTAGGACCGGCGTTTAGGTAGAACTCGTAGGCATTCGGCGTTCCCATATCAAAAGGGACTTCATGCCTGGGTAACGAAGGCTCATCGAACGGCTTGAAAAAGGTATAGAAGCCGAAGTTTGCATCGAGCATGAATGCGCCGCCGTGATAGGCGTCGTCGCCCATGAAGAGGTTGGTCATAGGCGCCTGCGGCGAAGCAGCCTTCAGGGCCGGATGCGAATCGATGATGCTGGCCGAGGTGTAAAAGCCGGGATAGGAAATGCCCCAGATACCTGCCTTGCCGTTATTGTTCGGCACATGTTTCAGCAGAAATTCCAGCGTGTCATACATGTCGGAGCTGTCGTCGACATCCCGCGGCGATTTCTTGTCATCGATATGAGGACGCATCTCGACGAATTTGCCCTCGGATAAATAGCGCCCGCGCACATCCTGGTAGACAAAGATGTAGCCTGCCTTCTCAAACTCGTCCGACGGTCCGAGAGTCCTTTTGTATTGATCTTCGCCGTAAGGCGCAACGCTGTACGGAGTGCGGTCGATCAAGAAGGGATAAGTTTGCGAGGCGTCTTTGGGCACGTAGACCGCAGTGAACAGATGCACGCCATCGCGCATGGGAATGCGGTATTCGTACTTGGTGTAGTGCGCTTTGACGTAATCCTCTTCCGGTGCAGGTGGCTTTTCCTGCGCTGTAGCGTGCACGGATAGCGCACTGGCTATAAGACACAAGCAGATTAAGTGGATCAGACGTAATTTCTTCATAGGCCCCCGGTGACGGATGGATAGGAAGAAACAGTCTAACGGACGAATCGTCCGGCAGCTGCAGTTTTATGCGCGTCTGCTTATGGCGCTTTGTCCTCGTAATAGTCCTGCAGCACGGAAAGGTCTTTTTCTTCGTGCCTTTGTCGAGATGAGGCTTTGCGGTTGGAGCAGTCCTGGTTCCGCTATTTTATGGCTTCTTCACCGCGCCAGGCCGGAAGCGGTTTGCGAGGTCGAACTCGTCGCGGAGTTCAGGCGTCTTCAGATGCTCGCGCAGATGCGTCAGGCGCTGCTCAAGAGCAAGCAGTGCGGCAGAGACCGCCTCGCTGTTGGTGTGCGCGATGTCGCGCCACATCGAGTACGGGCTTGCGCCGAGGCGTGTCATTTCGCGCAGTGCGCGGCCGCCGATGGCGCGCAGGTCTTCGTCATGCGGAAACCTGTCTTCGAGCAGCGCACTGAGCGCGGTCGAGACGAACTGCGGCAGGTGGCTGACCCATGCGCACAACTCATCGTGACGCTCGGGGTCGAGATCGAGGATGCGGCTGCCGAACTTCTGCACCCATGCACGCCATTCCGAGGCTTTCTCGCGCGCTTCGGATGACATGCTGGAACTGCCGGCGCATTCGGTGAAAAGCCATACGGCGCCGCGAAAAAGCTCTGCGTCAGCGTTGGCTGCGCCGCCTACTTCCTTGCCCGCCATCGGATGGCCGGGGAGAAAACCCGGCTGGTCTGCCTGGTTGTACTGTCCGGTTGTGCGTTCGCACAGGATCCTCTTCACGCTCCCAACATCGGTTACGAGTTGATGCGGCTGAAGGATGGTGGCGAGCTGCTCTAGCCATTCGAGAATGCTGAAGACCGGGCCGCAGAGCAGTATCAAGTCACACTCGGCGGCGGCCGTCAGCGGTTCTTCCGCGACCACGTCGATGGCGGCGAGGCTAAGGGCGATGGCGGCTTGAGCGTGGTCGCGATCCCATCCGACGATGGTTCCGCTGAAGCCGTTTCGTCGCAGCGCCATTCCTGTCGAGCTGCCGATAAGGCCGGCGCCGAGAATGGCGATGCGCTCGATGGCCATGATTACTCGATTGTCCTCTCGACCGCCGAAGCGATCACCCGCAGCTCATGCATCAGCTTTGCGAACTGCTCGGGGAAAAGCGTCTGCGCGCCGTCGGACAAGGCTTTATCCGGATTGGGGTGAACTTCAATCAGCAGGCCGTCCGCTCCGGCTGCGACGGCTGCTCGCGCCATTGCGGGGACCTTGTCGCGCAGGCCGACGCCATGCGATGGGTCGCCAAGGATCGGCAGGTGGGACAGTTTTTTGACAACCGGGATCGCTGAGATGTCCATGGTATTGCGCGTATACGTTTCAAAGGTACGGATGCCGCGCTCGCACAGCATGACTTCGTAGTTGCCGCCGGAGAGAATGTACTCTGCCGAGAGCAGCAGTTCTTCAATTGTGGCTGCGATGCCGCGCTTGAGCAGGACGGGTTTGCGCGCCTGTCCGAGTTCGCGCAGCAGGTTGAAGTTCTGCATGTTGCGCGCGCCGACCTGGAAAACGTCGACATAGGGCATCATCAGCTCGATCTGCGAAATCTCCATGACTTCGCTGATGATGAGCAGGCCGGTTGCATCGCCGACCTCGCGCAGTAGCTTGAGTCCTTCGAGGCCCATGCCTTGAAAGGAATACGGCGAGCTGCGCGGTTTGAATGCGCCTCCGCGAAGAAATTTTGCACCTGCCGCTTTTACCTTTTCCGCAGCGGAAAAGATCTGCTCGCGGCCTTCTACGGAGCATGGTCCAGCCATCACCACAACTTCGTTGCCGCCCACGGTGACGCCGTTGGCAAAGCGGATCACGGTTCCTTCGGGCCGGAAGCTGCGGCCAGCGAGCTTGTAAGGCGACGAGATGCGATAGGCGTCGGCAACGCCATCCAGGACCTGAAAATCTTTTACGTCGAAGGCTGCCGGCGTTCCCACTCCGGCGAGGATGGTCTGCACAGTGCCTGTGGTGCGATGGACCTTGAACCCCAGATCGATAAGGCGCTCTGTAACGCTTTGTATCTGCTCTTCAGATGCATGCTCCTGCATGGCAACGATCATGATTGCTTTCCTGTCTCCCCTGTTCGGGCGTCCTGCTCCCTGGCGGACGCGGATCTTTGCGAGGCCAACTCCTCCTGCTGCAGCGCGCGCATCACGTCGATGATGCGCTCGTAGATGTGCACCAGCTCAATATCGGGCAGGGGGCCTTTGTTTGCTGCTCGCACTCTCTCGAAAATGATGCGCTCGCGGTTCGGCTCATACACGGGCAGATCGGTGGCCTGCTTGAGCTTGCCGATGGCCTGCGCCGCCACGGCACGCTCGCTGAGGAGCGCCACAATCTGAAGGTCAATTGCATCGATCTTTTTGCGCCAGTCTGCAATGTCCATGTAGTCCTTCCATCGGAGCGCATCAACGCGCACTCACACTGGAGTTGAATTGCCTGAAATCCTGTAGCGGAATTTAATGGGCCAGCGCCATCGGTTGACGCAGACCCTTGATAAATCGCGCGATGGAACTTGGCGCATCTTCGCGCGTTGACTGCTCGATCAGGGCAACGATGGCGCTGCCGATGACGGCCGCATCCGCGAATTCGCCCACTGTGGCGAAATGCTCCGCATTCGAGATGCCGAAGCCGACGGCGATGGGCAAGTCCGTGAACCTGCGCAGGCGATGGACCAGCTGTTGCGCATCGGTTGCGAGAGTCTGCCTCGTGCCGGTGATGCCCGTTCGGGAAATCGCGTAAACGAATCCCTGCGTAGCCTGTGCAATGCGCTGCAGCCGTTCATCCGGGCTGGTGGGCGCGGCGAGAAAAATGGGAGCAAGATGATGGCGGTGCAGGTGCTCCAGATACTCGCCGGCTTCCTCGACGATCATGTCGGTGATGAGCACGCCATCGACGCCCACGGCCTTTGCTGTGGCGCTGAACTTCTCAAGGCCAAAGCGAAGGACCGGATTGAAATAGGAGAAGATGACCAACCCGGCGTTGGGACGTTCACGGCGCAAATCCGCAGCGAGGGCGAGCACATCGGACAGCCGGGTGCCGTTCTGCACGGCGCGCTCGCTGGCGCGCTGGATCACCGGGCCGTCCGCGAGCGGATCGCTGAAGGGCACGCCAAGTTCGAGCACGTCCGCGCCCGCGTCAATCGCGGCCAGCGCAATTGCGCGCGTGGTGGGCAGGTCGGGATCGCCAGCCGTCAGGTATACCACCAGTCCGGGCTTGCTGAAATGAATCGGCATAGCTTTTAAGCGCCCTTGAGCTTCAGTTCACGCGAAAGGATACCGATATCCTTATCGCCGCGCCCTGAAAGGTTGACCATCAGTATTTCATGCCGGTCCAAGGTTGGGGCAAGCCGGATGCACTCGGCCACGGCATGCGCGCTTTCGAGCGCAGGCAAAATGCCTTCTGTGAGCGCAAGGGTCACGGTTGCGCGCAGCGCCTCATCGTCGGGCGCAGACGTGTATTCCGCGCGTCCGGAATCATGCAGCATCGCATGTTCGGGTCCGATGGAAGCATAATCGAGTCCGGCAGAGACGGAATGGGTTAACGCAATCTGCCCGGCTTCATCCTGCAGCACATAGGAGTATGTTCCCTGCAGCACGCCGGGCGATCCGCCCTGAAAGCGCGCTGCATGCTCTCCCAACTCGGAGCCGCGGCCGCCGGCTTCGACGCCGATCAGGCGGACTTCTCTGTCGGCGATGAATTCATAGAATGCGCCGATGGCGTTCGATCCGCCTCCAACACAAGCGATGATCGCGTTCGGCAACCGGCCTTCTTTTTCGAGAATCTGCTTTCGCGCTTCTTTACTGATGACGCGGTGAAAGTCGCGCACCATTATGGGATACGGATGCGCGCCGAGCACGCTTCCCAGAAGATAGTGGGTTGTGCGCACGTTCGTTACCCAGTCGCGCATTGCCTCGTTGATGGCGTCTTTCAGCGTGCGCGATCCGGAGCTGACGCCGCGGACTTCCGCGCCGAGCAGCCGCATGCGGTAGACGTTCAATTCCTGCCGGTGCATGTCCTCTTCGCCCATGTAGATGACGCATTCGAGGCCAAGCAAAGCGCAGACACTCGCCGTCGCTACGCCATGCTGGCCTGCGCCGGTTTCAGCGATGATGCGCTGCTTTCCCATGCGTTTGGCAAGCAGGCCCTGGCCGATGCAGTTATTGATCTTGTGCGCGCCGGTGTGCAGCAGGTCTTCGCGCTTGAGATAGATCTTCGCTCCGCCGAGCTGTTCGGTCAGGCGCGAGGCGAAATAGAGCGGCGTGGGGCGTCCTGCATAATCGCGCAGCAGCAAGTCAAGTTCGGCATGAAAGACGGGATCAGTCTTTGCTTCACTGTAGGCGTGCTCCAGTTCTTCGAGCGCAGCCATCAGCGTTTCGGGCACATAGCGCCCGCCGTATGCGCCGAAGCGGCCAATTGCATTTGTAACTGGATGTGTTGCCGTGCTCATGAACGATTCCCCTTATCTCTCAGCGTACGCCATCATCGCGGCGCAGCTGAAATTTCCTCCGCTGCCATCTTTGCCGCAGCAATAAAAGCCTTCACGCGGACCGGATCTTTTCTGCCGGGAGCGGATTCGACTCCGCTTGCTACGTCTACGCCCCAGGGCTGCAGCGTGCGAATGACTTCGGCGACATTCTGAGCATTCAGGCCGCCCGCCGCGATAAGGCGCAGGCGGGATGCAGAATGAAGAAAGCTGTGGCTTGCCGCCTGCCAGTTAAAGCGCACGCCGGTTCCGCCTGCAGCAGTTGCCGTCCGGGAATCGACCAGCACGGCGTCAATCGCCGGCTTCGAGCGCAGAGCCCTCAGTTGCTCTTCGAGATCTTGTGCGTAATGCGCGACCTGCAGAATGCGCAACGACGGACCAAAGCGCTCGCGCAAATGGGACGGCAAAGTAGGGTCATGCGAAACGTGGAGTTGCACTCCATTCAGACCGCTGTCTCGAACCGCCTGGGCGATTTCATCCAAGCCTGCGTCGACGAAAACGCCGTATTTCTCGATCGCATCCGGAAGGTGCGGCGTGATCTTTGCAACTTGATCCGTGTTCACGCGGCGCGGGCTCTCGGCAAAGACAAAGCCCACGGCGTCCGCGCCCGCTTCCACAGCGAACTGAGCGTCTTCAAGATTCGTATTACCGCAAACCTTGATCCACATGGCTACACTCGCGTCGCCGCAGGCTGCAGCAACTGCGCAAGCGCTGCCCCCGGAGATGGCTGCCGCATCAGCGATTCGCCGATGAGAAAGGCATGATATCCAGCCGCGCGCAAACGCTGCAGGTCGTCGGCCGTATGAATCCCGCTCTCAGCCACGCGCACGGCGCCGGAAGGCAGATGATCCACAAGGTCGAGAGCATTTTCCAGCCGCACCTCAAAGGTCTTGAGGTTGCGGTTGTTCACGCCATACGCCTCGCATCCCAGGCCGCGCGCGCGCGCCAGCTCTTCTGCCGAATGCACCTCACACAACACATCCAGTTCATAGCGATGCGCGGCATCTTTCAGGTTTTTCAGTTCGGCATCTGTCAGGGCGGCGACGATCAGAAGAATCGCGTCGGCGCCATGCGCTCGCGCTTCGACGATCTGGTATTCATCCACGATGAAGTCCTTGCGCAGGCAGGGAATTGTAACTGTGGCCGAAGCAATTTCCAGGTTCCTGAGGCTGCCTTGAAAGAACGGCTCGTCGGTCAGCACCGACAAGGCTGCCGCGCCTGCGCCGGCCAATTCCGCCGCGAGGCTGCGCACATCGAATGCAGGCCGAATCAATCCTCTGGAGGGCGACGCCTTCTTAAGCTCGGCAATCACGGCGGGCGCTTCCCGCGCGCGCTCACGCAGCGTACGGGCAAATCCACGCGGGATGTGCTGCGCGGCGCGGCGTTCCAGCTCGTCGAGCGAGATGCGCTCTTTGCGTTCGGCAATGCTTTCCCTGGTTTTCGCCAGTATGCGTTCCAGATGCACAGCTTCTATCCAATGATCCAGTCGATGAGTTACATCTCCAGTATAACGATGGAGAAGGAGCGATGACCTATTCTCCGCGCTTCCCATGCATACCCGCACTGCTGGACGACATCCTCAAGCCAATGACAGCGGTGCAGCCGAGCCACTAAGAAATACCTCAGGCCGAAAGGCCACGCTCTGCATAAAATGCAGCGTGGGAATAAATGATTTGCCGCGAGCCGCTCTTATGTAATTTGAATCATCATTTCAAGGCCACTGGGCAGGGTGATCTTTTGCCGTCCGCGAAAGGCAGTTGTGCCGAGGCCCGCAGCGCCTCCGGTGATTGAGCCAATCGCCGCGCCTTCACCGCCTCCGAAGATTGCGCCCATGAGCGCTCCTGCGCCGGCGCCAAAGCCGCTGCCGAGCAGAGCCGTCCTTCCGCGTCCACCGGAAAGAATTGCGCCTTCCACATCGACCGTCTCGTGCGATGGCGCGTGATAGAGCTGAATGATTTCCGCGTGGATTCTTGCGGTGCGTCCGTCCGGCATGATCAACCGGTCGAATTGCAGCACCATCTCGGTATGCCCCGACAGCCTGCCAGACATATCGATGGCGCTGATGTGACCGTATACCCTTGCGCCCTGATACTTGCCCTGGCTCACGACAGTGGCGCTGAAAGGATCACCTACCTCGGAGTCCACGCTGGTCAATGTGTCGTCGAGGCGAATGCGTAATGCCACATCCTGCGGCACGCTGAATCCTGGCGTAGAGGCGGGAGCCAGAGCGGCTGGCAAAAGAACCATGGCGATAATCAGCAATAAAAGAACTATTCTTGAGGGCGTGTGATTGCGTTCTGCGAAAAGATTCACGAAAGACATCCTTTCTGTTTTTGCAAACAAACGATGCGGTGATTGCTCGATACTGCGTCATGCCGCCGCGCAAGTCAAGAGGGGACAATAGCTACAATTATGCCATTTAGTCCCAAACACCAGTCGATCCCGGGAGCTCTTCTAATACAAAAAGATAATTGGATAGCCCTCAGCGGATCGTTGATAGCAAGGTTAGCCGGAACCCGACCGAACGGTGGCAACGATTTCAATCATCGACATAGACACCAGGGTTTGCCGCATTGGGACGGCTGAGAGCAATTTCAATCGTGGTCCATCCGTGATCCGTCAGATGTCGATTGGTGAACACTTCCGAGGGCTTCTTGACCAACTGGGCTAATGACTATTGGCAACAGAACTTATGGCAGATACGTGGTCAATACACTGTTCGCTGACCCGCAGTTTGGCGTATGGATTGCCCCGGCAGACTCCTCAGTTGAGTTCAGAAAGATTTGAAAGGCTGCTCGGGGTCTTTATTACAGGATTGATTTTCTGAGAGCTTTGGCGTGAGAGTCGCACACGTGTGGTGATCATAGATGACGACCCAAGGGTTCGCGAATCATTGGAAAGCCTTTTCGACGTCGCTCAAACCAATGCGCGACTCTTCGAGTCAGCTGAGGACTTTTCAGGTTCTCTTCCTAAAGGCCAACAAATTTCTGCCTAACATTATGAAATTGCAGAAGAATTGCTAGTGACTTGGTGCCGAAGAAGGGACTCGAACCCCCACACCCTTGCGGGTACATGGACCTGAACCATGCGCGTCTGCCAATTCCGCCACTTCGGCACGGGAGAAGTCCAGCGCGAACGGCTGGACGAGCAGCAATTTTTAGATTACTTTGCAGCTAATCTTGTGTCAATTGCTGCACATCAAGGACATCGGCGGCATTGCAGGAGTATGCATGCGGTTTATTGTGCGTTGAATATGGTTGTAGCCAGGATCTAATATATGACCGAGCCAGCGAAATCCCATCTGATTCCATCAACGCCAGCGCAGCAGTTGCGTAAGCTCTCACATGACCTCAGCAATGCTCTCGAGGTCATTCTCCAGACAAGTTATCTGCTCGGCACCGTGGAGATGAATGAAAGTGCCCGTCAATGGAGGCTGATGCTGGATCAAGGGGTGTCGCAGGCCACCACCATCAATCGCGAACTGCGCGACTATGTTCGCTCCCACAGCGAAAGCGCCGCAGAATAGACTGCGGCGCTTTGCCAGCTCCGATGGTTACGTTAAGGACTCGTCGGGTTCAGACAAGCTTGGCGTCAAGCGTGATCTGCGTGTTCCCTTTGAAGAGGCGAGAAATCGGGCAGCCATTCTTGGCATTCTGGGCCGCCGTGTCAAAAGCCGATTCGCTGGCACCGGGAACCTTGGCGCGCGTCACCAGGTGAATCGCAGTGATCGAAAAGCCGTCGTCTGTCTTTTCGAGCTTGACCGAGGCTGTCGTTTCCAGCGATTCAGGCGGCAGGTTCGCGGTGCTCAACTGCGCGCTCAATGCCATGGTGAAGCAGCCGGCGTGGGCTGCCGCAATCAGTTCCTCGGGGTTTGTGCCAATGCCACTTTCGAATCGTGTGCTGAAAGAATACTGGGTCTCCTTTAAAACACCGCTCTGGGACGAGATGACACCTTTGCCGTCTTTCAGTCCACCCTTCCAAACGGCGCTCGCTGTACGTTCCATGACTGCTCCTTTCAAATGAAGAAATAGTGCACGATTGTGTGCATCTTAGTTTCTTCGATGCACGTTCGAGCATATCAACCTGATGCAGCCGCCGTCGAATGTGCATCCCTTGGTTCAGCATAGCGATCGCCGCTGTCGTGTTGCTTGAATTTTCGGTAATCTTGCTGGGTGTATCCGCAGGCTCCAAATGCCGACGCGCGCAAGAACGATTCGCAGCCGCAGCCATTCACTGCCGAACACCATTCGGTCTATTGCCCGAACTGTTCGACCCAGTTGACAGGGCATCGCTGCAAGCTGGTCTGCGCATGCTGCGGCTATTATCTTAGCTGCGCAGATTATTACTGATTGCCCGTTTCCAGGGCTGCTGTCTTTCGCCGCAGTTGCTCGTTCTTGTCCAGCAGTTCTACCACGAGCGACTGAAGATACAGGTTCCGGTTTTCAAGCTCTGTAATTCGATCGTGCAAATCGGCACTATCTTCCCGCATTGTCCGCATTCCATGGCGCTCCGGGTCAGATGGATTCAATTCCTTTGGCGGCAGCATCGATAATCTCCGCAATTTTGCTCACCTGTTCCTTGGTTAAGTCTCCCTGCGCGAAACGCAGCTTGAGCGCGAGCTTGAAATTGTGCATGGCCCGCATGATTTGCGGCGAGCGTCCCCGCCCAAAAGCGGAGCCGACTTTTTCAATGCGCGCAAAGAGCGCATCGACGAGAGCCTTGTTGGCCTTCAGTTCGGCTTGTCCTGCCTCGGTGATCGTGTACAGCTTTTTTGCGCCATCCGTTGAGGCGACAGTAGCCAAACCCTCTTCCTCAAGCATGGTCAGCGTTGGATACACTACGCCAGGACTGGGAGCATAGATGCCCGACAACCGCTCGCCGATCGCCTTGATAATTTCGTAGCCGTAGCTTGGTTTTTCGGCGATGAGCTGCAGGATTACAAAACGAAGCTCGCCGTTGTCAAACAGCCGTCCGCCAAAATCTCCGCCGAAGCGATGCCCCTGGCGTCCCCAGACCTCGCCCATCTCTGCGAAGAAGCCATGGCGGCCTCCACGAAAGTGCTTCCAATAGCCGGGCCTGCAGGCTTCATAGTCTTCATATTGATCATTGTGTTTATGTCGAAACATGAGAATCCTTTCTCAGACGTTCTAAGATATATCTATTTCCGATATTTTGCAAGCTATTTTAGATATATCTTAGACGCGGTGGGCAACCGTTTTATTTGAATGATCCTTCTCAAAAAGTATGGTGGAGCGTATCGATTACTGGAGAGGATTTATCGGCGGTTTTGTTGCCGGGGTAGCGTTTGGGGCGTGGATTTACCTTTCGCCGCGAGTAAGCCGAGAAGGTGCTGATTCTGAAAGGCTTGAGCGAAGAACAATGGGGAAATCCTTCGCCGCGTGACGGCGTTATCCGAGCTGCCGTCCCGACTTCAGGCTGACGGTCCGGCGCGATTCGCTTTTGCTGGCGGAATCATGCTCGATCAGATCGCCGGTAAGCAGATAATAGCCTTCGTCTTCGCGCGTTTTGCCTGGGCCGCGGACGATCGTTCCCTGAAACGAGTACCAGATGCCGTGTATCTGCCGGGTGGTGAATTTGATCTCCTGCCCCCGGAGCGAAGTCTGGTCGAAGAAGAAGGTTAGTGGCGTCCCGCTGTCACTTTCCCCATCGCCCTGACGGGAGATGTAACCGCTCAGCTCGCCAAACTGCATGGTGATCTCAATCAGCTCGCCCGGATGGCCGAGCATGTATTCGCCTGAGGCTTCCTCGGGAATGAGCGAATTGAACTTGCCCTGCCTCACCACCACCGGATGGTCGGCCGTGTTGGGGTCGCCGCGATGATGGAGCGCGGGTTCTGTGACGCTCTGGCCGCGTGATCCGGATGGGAGAAGCAGCAGGGCTATGACAAGCGCGTGCCATATCTGCTGCTTCATTATGCCTCCTGTCAGTTGCCCTGTTTGCGGGCGGCTGCAAACTCATCGCCAGGCTGCCACCCGACTGTATGCGGCAGCGACGATGCTTCCCACCCAAGAATGAACCCGAACTGCGCCATTCTGGCATCGCCGCGGAAGTCCATTTCCGGTCTATATTCGTCCGATGGTTGATGGTAGCGGTGGGCGACGAAGTCCTCCATCTGCTCTTTCCCCCACTCCGGGGTATGGCCTTCGAAGGTGGTTCCCTGGCCGATGGAGAACGCGGGCACGCCCACGCGGGCGAAGCTGAAGTGGTCGGAGCGGTAGTAATGACCCGCGCCGGGGAACTGATCGGGCTCGATGGTCAGGTTGAAGGCCTTCGCGGTCTTTTCCACCTCTGGATAAAACGTCGTGCGCTCGGCTCCGCTGACCTCGGTTGAGGTAGGGATGCCGATGGGGTTCAGCATGTCATAGTTCAGGTCGAGGCTGATCTGCGAGGCCGGGATGGGCGGGTGCATGCCGAGCCATTGCGAGCCGAGCAGTCCCTGCTCTTCAGCGGTGACGGAGGCGAAGTAGATGCTGTGCGGCGGTTTCGTCTGCGAGAAGGCGCGGGCGAGTTCGAGCAGGATGCCGCAGCCGGTTCCATTATCGGCAGCGCCGTTGTAGATGTTGTCGCCCTTCGCATTCGGATCGATGCCGAGGTGGTCGTAGTGGGCGGAGTAAATGACTGCTTGTCCCGGTTGCGCGCCGGGAGCTTCGGCGATTACGTTGTCGGACTCGTAGTGGCGGACCTTGCTGACGATATGTGCCTTGAACCGCACCGGCAGCTCAACCGCGTGGAAGCCGGGTTTTCCGGCGGCGTCGATGACGGTGTCGAGATTTCCCTGGCCTGCTGCGGTCATCAGCTTCTGGGCAATGTCATGCTGGATCCAGCTTGCGGCCTCGAGCGTTGCAGTTGGATCGCCCTGCAGGTAGGACTTCTCGATGGCCTGCGAATCGCGGACGACGTGCCACGGATAGCTGGCGAGATCCTCGCGGTGGATGATGAGCACGCCCAGAGCGCCCTTGCGCGATGCCTCTTCGTACTTATAGGTCCAGCGGCCGTAGTAGGTCATCGTCTTGCCCTTGAAGAAGTTCTCGTCCGTCGATGGCGGCTCGTTCACGATCACGAGCAGCACCTTGCCCTTCACGTCGACGCCTGCGTAATCGTTCCAGTGGTATTCCGGAGCATCGATGCCGTAGCCGACGAAGACGATGGGCGCGTCGATGTCGGCGGACGATGATCCGGTCTGGTCTTTGGTCACGAAGTCTTCGCCGTAGGCGAGCGGAATCGACGGGCCGTTCTGGGGCACGAAGGATGCTGTGGTCTGGTCTTCGACGGTGTGGACGGCATAGAGCGGAACCTTCTGAAAGTAGGTCCCGTTGTCGCCTGCTGGTTTCAGTCCGTCGAGCGCGAACTGGGTTGCGATGTATGCGGCGGCGAGCTCTGCGCCGCGCGTACCGGGTCCGCGACCTTCAAGCAGGTCGCTCGCCAGGAAGCGAACGTGCGCGCGTATCTTCTCGGCGTCGATGCTGTCAGCGGCTTGGCGCGCCACGTTGGGCACTCCGGGAATTGCGGGGACTTGCGCCTGCGACGCGGCTGCGGCAGCGGAGAGAAGCGCGATGGCGCAGGCCAGACGAAGAGATCGGGTCATGTATGCTCCTTGAAATCTGTAAACAACTATTCTGCTACAGATTCACCGCGCTGTATTGATTGTCAACTGGTTGTCGATGGATTGGCGCAGTGCGAATTGTCATCTCATTTGGGCTCAGGAAGGATAAAAACAGATCCTTCGCTGCGTTCAGGATGACACTCTCTTCGATTTCAATCTCTGACACGGTTGGAAAGCAAGGGCCCGGTGCTATAACCGGGCCCTTATTGTTTACCAGTGAAAGCCGTGCTGCTGGCAGGACTCTCCATTTTTTACGCCGGTGAGGGCATTGGCGGCAGCCGTGAGCGTGCGGCTGTAGCAATGGCCCAGCGAATCGTTATAGACGTAGGTCTGCTTGCTCTGGTTTGAATCCTGGCTGAGGCCGTAGCCGGTTGGGGTGGGAACGAACACAGCCGAGTCTGTGGGTGTCACCTCATTTGAGACGCTGCTGTGGAAGACGGGAAATCCTTGGAGCGTGTCCGTTTCGTCGCGCTGAAATTTCTGATCAATCGATGCCTGAACGGTGATGTCGTTGTTGCTCTGCAACTGCTGCGCGTAGTTGACCGTGATGGGATAGGAGAAATCCGTTTCCCTGGTGGTGACGAGCGGGCCCTGGGTAGTGGTTGTTTTCGCGTGGGTCGTCGAGGTGTTCACGTTGTCCTGAATGTATGCGGTGGCGGAGTTCGTGATGTTGGCGACGCTCGTGAAATCAAGCTGCTGCTCGACTTTTGTCTCCACACGGCCGTGCGAGGTGTTCACATATCCGGCGACGATGAAGTTATCTGTATTGGTGACGGTCACCACGCCTGAACCATAGTTATTCGAATCAAGAGTAACAGTGTTGGTTACAGATGGATTGGGGGCGGTGATCGTGTCTTCGGTCAACGCACCTGTCACCTGCTTGCGTCCATGGTCCTCATAGAGCAGCAGCTGCGCCGTTACGGTAAAGTAGTTGTACGCGTTGAATACGCTGACGCCTACAGTATGGGCCTGCCCGTCGTTCAAAGTGCCTGCAAACGGCGTGAGGTCCACGCGGTAAGGAATGAAGTTAAGTGTCTGAACGCCAGGGATGGGTATCCAGAGGCCGGGGTCGAGGCCTCCGGTGTAAATCCACGGATAAACGGGAGCGACGCCCGCCGGCTTCCCGTCGATGCTGACATCCACCTCGCGGTAAGCAGTGTTTCCACAATCGTAGAGCGGCCCGGCGATGTCATTCGGAACACAGAAGAACCACTGCTCTTCATCGTTCTGGCTTTGCGCGACCACGTCAAGGTAGGCAGCCTCTGTGTTCTGCGGCAGCGTGAAGCTCTGCACTACCTGCGGGTTGGAGGATGTGATCTGGAAGGAGCTATTGCCGTTGTCCTGCACCGGCAATACGGCATCAGCCGTGCGCGGGGCGGGATTGGCGAAGTCCGCCTGGTAGAACTCAAGGTTGAACGTGCCATAGATAATCGAATTCAGGCCGTCCACGCCCACCGTGTTGCCGAGGCTTGCGTATCCGGCTTGTGATGTCTTGAAGAGCGAGCTGTAATCGGTGAGGTCGCGCTCTACGTGCCAGGTGTCGGTCTGGCTTTGCAGCGGCTCGGCGGTGGTGCCGAAGTAGATATTCACGCCGCCTAAGAAGAGCTGCCCGGTGCGGTCATACTGCACGCCGGGCTGGATGGAGAAATCGCCGGTAAAGACAACTTTGGACCATGGGCCGGGGCAGTCGGGAGGCGGAGTGAAGGTAAAATCCTTGTTGCTGTAGTCAGCGAAGGCCTGGCTGGTGAGCAGGTTCACCTCGCAATGCTTTGTATGCGGGCGTGGCACCGGGGGGTCGGCTGTTGCTTCCAGCGATGACCCGACGCTGAATTGGCTGGTTGAAGAAGTGGATTGCGCGGAAGACAGGGTTGGGCCTGCGATGCCGAGCGACAGCAGGGCGGTGAATGCGGTAATTCTGGACCTCACTAAACGGGGATACGAGCACATAGAGGGGCTCTCCTTTGGAGGAACAGCGAGTGGTGGACAGCATACCATCGGCGATGGAGCACTTTCCTTGTCACTCTGGTGAAAATCGCGCATTCACTTGGCGACATTTGAGCGGTGCGGTAGCCTTTGTTAAGAAAACAGGAGAAATAAGACGGGCATGAAAGTTCTTGTGATTGGCTCCGGAGGCCGGGAGCACGCGCTCGCATGGGCGATTCGGAAATCGCCGAGTGTGCAGGAAGTCGTATGCACGCCAGGGAATGACGGCATCGCGCAGGTAGCGCGGCTGATAAGCGCCAATCAGAAAGATGTGAACGATCTTCTGCGCGTAGTCGTCGGCGAAAATCCCGATCTGACGGTAGTGGGGCCGGAAGTCCCGCTGGCACTTGGACTTGTGGACGAGATGCGGCGCCGCAGCCTTGCGGTCTTTGGTCCGACGCGCGCGGCCGCGACGCTTGAAACAAGCAAATCCTTTGCGAAACGGTTCATGCAGCGGCATAAAATTCCCACGGCAAACTATGCGGTATGCGCGACCCAGGAGGAGGCTCTGGCTGCACTCGATCTCTTTCATCTGCCGGTTGTGATCAAAGCGGATGGCCTGGCGGCCGGCAAAGGCGTGCTCATCTCGAATACGAAGAAAGAAGCGCAGGACGCGATCGCGGGACTTTTCAGCGGCAAGCTGCTGGGCGCGGGCGAAACAAGCGTCGTCATCGAGGAATTCCTTGAGGGCGACGAACTCTCGTTTCTCGTTCTGACCGACGGAAAACATGCAGTCCCGCTGGTTCCCGCCCAGGACCACAAGCGCATTGGCGAGGGCGATACAGGGCCGAACACCGGTGGCATGGGAGTTTATACGACCGACACGATGCTGGATGCGCAAATGCGTGAATGGATCATGCACCACATCGTGCAGCCAACCATTGATGGCATGGCGGCAGAAGATACTCCATTTGTGGGTGTGCTCTATTGCGGGCTGATGATGACAGCGCGTGGCCCGATGGTGCTCGAATACAACGCGCGCTTCGGCGATCCGGAGACGCAGGCGATTCTGGTGCGGTTGGAGAGCGACCTGCTCGAAGGACTGGAAGCATGCGTTGAAGGCCGCCTGAGCAACACGGAGTTTCGCTGGCGTCCGGGGGCGTCAGCATGCGTAGTCGCGGCGTCGCAGGGGTACCCGGGCAGCTACACCACCGGACAACGGATCACTGGCCTTGATGAAGCAGCGAAGATTGCAGGGGTTGAAGTCTTTCACGCCGGAACGTTGCTGCTGGATGGCAATTACCTGACGAATGGCGGGCGTGTCCTCGCGGTAACGGCTGCGGCAGGCTCGCTCGAAGATGCGCTGGGGCTGGCGTATGAAGGCATCGGCAAGATTCACTTCGACGGGATGTATTACCGGCGCGACATTGGGCACCGTGCACTTAAATTAAAGGCTTAATCATGATCCTCAAAGACGATCTTCTCGCCGATATCGTTACACCGACCGGAACGATGCGGACTTATTTTTTTCATCCGGCCGCAGAAGGCCGCTATCCTGGCGTCATCCTATACTCCGAGATTTTTCAGCTTACGGGGCCGATACGGCGGTTTGCGTCATTCATCGCCGGGCACGGATATGTCGTCGCCGTGCCTGAGGTCTATCACGAACTCGAAGCGCCGGGCACCGTGCTGGCTTACGATCAGGCGGGGGCGGATAAGGGCAACGAAGACAAGTATGCCAAGGAACTGTCTTCGTATGACGGCGATGCAAAGGCGCTGATCGCCTACCTGCAGACGATGCCGCAGTGCAACGGGCGGCTCGGCACGATCGGAATCTGCCTCGGCGGCCATTTGGCCTTTCGCGCCGCTATGAATCCTGAGATCCGCGCAGCAGCCTGCTTCTACGCAACCGATGTTCACTGTGGCACACTGGGCAAGGGAAAAAACGATGACTCGCTGGCGCGTGCCGGCGAGGTCAAGGGTGAGTTGCTGCACATCTGGGGACGGCAGGATCCGCACGTTCCACTCGAAGGCCGCATGAAGATCAAGGCGCGGCTCGATGAAGTTGGCGCGAACTATCAATGGCTGGAAGTCAATGGCGCGCACGCTTTTATGCGCGACGAGGGTTACCGCTACGATCCCGAGCTTGAATACCAGTGTAAAGGTCTGATGCTGTCACTGCTGCACCGTCGGCTCTATTTATAGGTTTAGGAGAAAGCGTGGAACACTCGGCCGTTACGCTCGAAGAGTTGCTCGCCGAATACGAAGGCACAGCCGCCCGTTGGAAGAGTTTTTTCGAGGCCAATTCCAGCGCGGCACTGGT
>Ga0335072_10001959_pt1 | contig 32597 bp, 26 predicted proteins | sample Lox_Sample_21_FD_206725 | JGI IMG/M metagenome (GOLD analysis project Ga0335072, IMG submission 206725) | Soil microbial communities from Loxahatchee National Wildlife Refuge, Florida, United States - Lox_Sample_2.1 | ecosystem: Environmental > Terrestrial > Soil > Wetlands | place: USA...
GGCTGGCGCAAAACCGGGCGACCTGCGCGCTCTTCGACACCCGCGGGGTGACCCGAAGCCTCGAGGGACTCTACGAGCGGATGTACCTCAGGCATCAGGCCGGGCTGCCCCCGGAGCATCTGGAGCCCGCCTGAGTCATGTCAGAAACGGAAAGTCAATGCCGCGGCAGCCCGCCGCCCCCGGCCGCGCCGCCCACCTCCCCCGAGCTCATCGTGCTCGAGGCGCTGAAGGTCGCCCACGCCAGCACGGGTGCCGAGCAGTTCCTCAAGGTCTACGAACAGCTGCACCAGCGCATCGGCCAGCGCCAGGGCAGCGCCACTGGCAATGGCAACGCCAGTCGCACGGAGACGCCGGCGCCGCAGGCCGCCCACGCACTGCCGGCGGCACAGCCCGCCTCTGCACCACCGCCGGCCGCCGGCCAGGCGGCTGCCTCACCGGCGAGCGCGGCCGCGCCGCTGCGCATTCGCGTAATCTGCGCGACGCGCGCCGACCGCGAGACTTTCTTCTCGTCGACGGCGTTGGGCAAATCACTGTCGTTGCATCGGCCGCCGGATGTGGAGCTGCGCCTCTTCCCGCGCAACGACCAGGGCCTGCCGTCGGTCTACAACACCGCCATCGCGGAGTCGGCTCGTGAGCCGGTCATCCTCCTCTTCATCCACGACGACGTGCATCTCTGCGATTTCCATTGGCCGGAGAGGCTGCGCGAAGCGCTGAGCACCTTCGACGTCATCGGGCTGGCGGGCAACCGCCGCCGCGTGCCGGGACAGCCCGGCTGGGGCATCACCGACGAGAAATTCACGATGGATAAGCGCGCGAATCTCAGCGGCGCGGTCGCACACGGCCCCGGCTTCCCGCCGAGGAGCGTCGACGTCTTCGGCCCGTCACGCCAGCAGGTCGTGCTGCTCGACGGTCTCTTCATCGCCGTCCGCAGCGATGCGCTGCAGGCGAAATCTCTCCACTTCGACGAGCGCTTCGACTTCCATTTCTATGACCTCGACTTCTGCCGGCAGGCCGAGCAGTCGGGCCTGACGATGGGCACCTGGCCGATTTCGGTCGTCCACGAGAGCCCCGGCGGCTACGCCAGCGACGGCTGGCGGCGGGGTTACGACCGTTATGTCGAAAAGTGGGGAGACTGAGGCCCCCTGCCGCGTGCCCATGAAGTACAAATACATCATCTATGCGCCGCCCTACGATGAGAACGGCGGCGGCGCCATCGCGCTGCACAGGCTCTGCCACCTGATCAACGACTGCGGCGGCGAGGCCTATCTCCATCCCTTCATCCCGAGCTACGAGCTTCATCACTACAACGCCGCCGAGATCGGTCTCTACGCGAAGGCGATCTACGACGCGGGCAATCTCGCGAACTACCGCATCAACGACAAATTCAAGACACCGGTCCTCAGGCCCCAGGACAGCTCCGCTCCCGGCAAGGACTGTATCGTCGTCTATCCGGAGATCGCCTTCGGCAACCCGCTGCGCGCGCAGAACGTCGTCCGCTGGCTGCTGCACAACCCGGGCCATCACACCGGCAAGATCTATTACGGCCCCGGCGAGATTTATTACCGATACGCCGATTTCTGCATCCAGGACTTCAGATACCCCGGATCGGAAACGGCCGACCTGATCCTGCGGGTGCAGTACATTCCGATCGACCTCTACCGGGAACAGCCCGACGAAAGCGGCCGCGAGCGCACGGGAACCGCCTACTGCCTGCGCAAAGGCCGCGGCAGAGCGCCGATTCACGACCTCACGGACTCGATACTCATCGACGGCAAGCCGCATGCGGAGATCGCGTCGATCTTCAAGTCGGCGAAGCAGTTCATCAGTTACGACCCCTATACGCACTACTCGTATTTCGCGGCCCTCGCGGGCTGCGACTCCGTCGTCGCGCCCATGGACGATACGACGAAGGAGCAGTGGAAGCCGAATGTCGCCGACCGCTACGGCCTCGCGTACGGCTTCGATGACCTCGAGTTCGCTCGTGCGACCCGGCATCTGGCGTTGGAGCGCCAGATCCTCCTCGATCGGGAATCGAAGCAGGCGGCCAGCCGCTTCATGAGCGACATAGAAGGGAGACTGAGCAAGCGGTCCTAGCGGGTGTCATGCCTCGCCAAGCGCCGCAGGATCTCGAGTCCGCCATGCCCTACCTGACCGAAGAGCAGATCCACGCCATGGGCTTCCGATTCGCCGGCACCGGCGTGAAGATCAGCACCCGCTGCGCGATCTACGATGCGGAGAGGATCAGCATCGGGCACTTCTCGCGCGTCGACGATTTCTGCGTCCTCTCGGGACAGCTCACGATCGGCGATCACTGTCACGTCACGCCGCAGTGCCTGCTGGCCGGCGGACGGCCCGGGGTCGAGCTGGCCGATTTCTGCACGCTGGCCTACGGCGTGCGGATATTCGCGCAATCGGACGACTACAGCGGCGAATCGATGACCAACTCCACCGTGCCGAGGGAGTTCAAGCAGGAGAAATTCGCGCCCGTGAAGCTGAAGCGGCACGTCATCGTCGGTGCCAACAGCTGCATCCTGCCCGGCGTGACGGTGGAGGAAGGATGCTCCGTCGGCGCCATGTCCCTGCTGACCGGAAGCACGGAACCCTGGGGTATCTACTACGGAGTCCCCGCGACCCGCCGCCGCGAGCGGTCGCGGAATCTCCTCGACCTGGAAGCGGAATTCATCAGGAGGGCGAAAGCGTGATTCCCTTCAACAAACCCTACCTGCACGGCCGGGAGCTCGTCTACATCGCCCAGGCGGTGGCCTCGGGCAAGATCTCCGGCGACGGCCTCTTCACCAAGAGATGCCAGGAGCTCTTTCAGAGGCGCTACAAGTACGGCCGTACGCTGCTGACCACCTCGTGCACCGATGCGCTGGAAATGTCGGCGCTGCTGCTGGACATCAAGCCCGGCGATGAGGTCATCCTGCCGTCGTTCACGTTCGTATCGACGGCGAACGCATTTGCGCTGCGCGGTGCCAGGCTCGTCTTTGCCGACAGTCAGGCCATGAACCCCAACATCGACGCCGGACAGATCGAGGGCCTGATCTCGCCCGCCACCAGGGCGATCGTCATCGTTCACTACGCAGGAATCGCCTGCGACATGGATGCCATCATGGACATCGGCCGGCGCCACGGCCTGCCCATCGTGGAGGATGCCGCGCATGCGATCGATTCGTACCACCAGGGCAGGCCGCTCGGCGGCTTCGGAGCGATGTCCACCTTCTCGTTCCACGAGACCAAGAATCTCACGTCGGGAGAAGGCGGGATGCTGGTCGTCAACGACCCGGCGCTGGAAGCGCGGGCCGAGGTCATCCGGGAGAAAGGCACGAACCGGAGCGCCTTCTTCCGCGGCGAGATCGCCAAATACGGCTGGATCGACATCGGCTCATCGTTCCTGCCGTCCGAGATCGTATCCGCCTATCTCTATGCGCAGCTCGAGGTCGTGGACGACATCCAGAAAAAGAGGCTCGCGCTCTGGAATCGATACTGGAGCAATCTGTCCATCGACCTGCCCCGGCGCGGCGTGCAGCTGCCCGTGATCCCAGGCTTCGCCACCAACAACGCGCACATGTTCTACCTGGTCTGCGCGTCCCCGCAGGAGAGGTCCGGCCTGCTCGAGCATCTGAGCCAGCACGAGATCATGGCGACGTTCCACTACCAGTCACTGCACAAGAGCCCGTTCTACCGCGCGAAGCACGATGGCCGCCTCCTGCCGAACAGCGACCGGTATTCCGACCGGCTCCTCAGGCTGCCGCTCTTCTACGAGCTCGGGATCGAGCAGGTCGACGCCATCTCACAGGCGGTGGCGGACTTTTACCTGGCGGCAACCCGTTCCGTCAGCCGACGAATCGCCGCGCATTCCTGAACAACCTCATCCAACCGCTGTACTCGCCGGCATCGCGCGGCCGCCACGAGTTCTGTATGGAGCGGAACGAGCGCTCCGGATGCGGCATGGTGATGGTCACGCGGCCATCGAGGTTGCTGAGCGCGGCGATGCCGAGCGGTGAGCCGCTGGGGTTGTCGGGATACCGGCTGGCGACGCTGCGATCGTGATTGACGTAACGGAATCCGACCCAACCCCCCCGCAGGCACCCGTCGGCCGCCGCGCGCGATTCGAACTCGGCGTGTCCCTCGCCGTGCGCCACAGCGATCGGCAGGAAAGAGCCCTCCATGCCCGCGAGCAGCACCGACGGGGAGCGCAGCACCTCCACCAGCGAGAAGCGCGACTCGTATTGCTCGCTGCGATTGCGGACGAAGCGCGGCCAGTGCGCGGTGCCGGGAATGATGCCCTTCAGCGCGGCAAACATCTGGCAGCCGTTGCAGACGCCGAGGGCGAAGGTTTCCGGCCGCTCGAAGAAGCGCTGGAATTCCTCGCGCAGCGCGGGATTGAACAGGATCGACTTTGCCCACCCCTCGCCGGCGCCGAGCACGTCGCCATAGGAGAAGCCGCCGCAGGCGACGATGCCGGCGAACTCCGCCAGCCGGTGCCGGCCGGCGCTGATGTCGGTCATGTGGACGTCGTAGGGCGCGAAGCCGGCCTGGTCGAATGCAGCGGCCGTCTCGGTATGACTGTTGACTCCCTGCTCCCTCAGTATGGCGAGCTTCGGTCGCGCGCCGCGCGAAATGTAGGGCGCCGCGATGTCGTCTTCGGGATCGAAGCTGAGGGCGACATCGAGCCCCGGATCCGCGTCGGCCGTCTGCGCCGCGTATTCTTCGTCGGCGCACTCCGGGTCATCGCGCAGCCGGCGCATCCGCCACGAGGTCTCGGACCAGGCGCCGCGCAGATCCACCCAGGATTCATCGAGCAGCCGCTCGGTGCCCACGTGGATGCGGACGCGCAGCTCCTGAAGCGGGACGGCCACCCGGGTGGCAAGCTCGGCCAGGCCGTGCCGCGAGAGCAGCTCGCGCACTTTCCCCTCGTCGGCGGCCGCAATCTGCAGCACCACGCCCAACTCCTCCGCGAACAGCTGCGCCGCGGGCGAGCCCCCCTGCGGCGGCAGGCGGATGTCGAGCCCGCAGCGGCCGGCGAAGGCCATTTCCAGCAGGGTGGCGAGCAGTCCGCCGTCGGAGCGGTCGTGATAGGCGAGCGCGAGTCCCGCCTGCCGGAGCTCGGCGAGCGCCGCGGCGAGGCGCACCAGCCGCTGGCTGTCATCGAGGTCCGGCGGCTCCGCGCCGAGCTCGCCGTAGACCTGCGCCAGCGCCGAGCCACCCAGGCGATTGCGGCCCGCGCCGAGGTCGATGAGCCACAGCGACGTCGGACCCGCCGCCGTCGATAATGCCGGCGTCAGAGTCAGCCGTGCATCATCGACCGGCGCGAATGCCGACACGATGAGCGACACGGGGGCGACCACGCTGCGCTCCACTCCCCCATCCTGCCAGCTCGTGCGCATGGACAGCGAATCCTTGCCGACCGGAATGGCGATGCCGAGCGCCGGGCAGAGTTCCTTGCCCACCGCCCGCACCGTTGCATAGAGTGCCGCGTCCTCTCCCGGCTCGCCGCACGCCGCCATCCAGTTTGCCGACAGGCGGATGCGGCTGAGCGAGGGCACGTCGGCCGCCAGGATGTTGGTGATGGCCTCGCCGACCGCGAGGCGCCCCGAGGCGGGCGCATCGAGCACCGCCACCGGCGTGCGCTCCCCCATGGACATCGCCTCGCCCGCGTGGCCGCGGTAGTCGGCCACCGTCACCGCCACATCGCTCACCGGCACCTGCCAGGGTCCGACGAGCGGATCGCGGCTCACCATGCCGCCCACGGTGCGGTCGCCGATGGTGATGAGGAACGTCTTGTCGGACACCGCCGGCAGGCGCAGCACGCGATAGACCGCCTCGTGCAGCTCGATCCGGTTGAGATCGAGCGGCAGCGGCTGCGCCGTCACGCTGCGGACGTCACGCACCATTCGCGGCGGCTTGCCGAGCAGAACCTCGAGCGACATGTCCACCGGCTCATCGCCGAGCAGCGGATCGGCGACCCGCAGTCGGCCGGTGCCGTCGATTTCGCCGATCACCGCGAAGGGACAGCGCTCCCGGCCGGCAACGGCTGCGAACGCTTCGAGCCTCTGCGGGGCAACCACGATGACATAGCGTTCCTGCGCCTCGTTGCACCACAGCTCGAGGGGCGACATGCCGGACTCGGCGCTCGGTATCGCGCGCAGGTCGACCCGCGCGCCCCGGTTGCTGTGCGCCACCGCCTCCGGCACGGCGTTGGAAAGTCCACCCGCGCCGACATCGTGAATCAGCAGGATGGGGTTGGCATCCCCCAACTCCCAACAGCCATCGATCGTCTCCTGCGCGCGGCGTTGGATCTCCGCGTTGCCGCGCTGGACGGAGGCGAAATCGAGGTCGGCGCTCGAGGCGCCGCTGCCCACCGATGAGGCCGCGCCGCCGCCCAGGCCGATCAGCATCGCCGGGCCGCCGAGCACAATGAGCTTCGCGCCCACGGGCACGTCGGCCTTGTCGACGTGCGCGCGCCGGATGTTGCCGAGTCCGCCGGCGATCATGATCGGCTTGTGATAGCCGCGCACTCTGCCCGGCGGGTCGGGCGGCACGGCGAGCTCGAAGGTACGAAAGTAGCCGCAGATCGCCGGGCGGCCGAACTCGTTGTTGAACGAGGCGGCCCCGATCGGCCCCTCGAGCATGATGTCGAGCGCGGAAGCGATGCGTGACGGAATGGCGGGCAGGCGCTCCCACGGGCGCTCGTAGCCCGGAATGCGCAGGTTGGAGACGGAGAAGCCGGTGAGGCCGGCCTTCGGCCGCGCCCCGCGGCCGGTGGCGCCCTCGTCGCGGATCTCACCGCCGGAGCCGGTCGCCGCCCCGGGGAAGGGCGAGATGGCGGTCGGATGGTTGTGAGTCTCGACCTTCATCAGGATGTCGATGGGCTCGCGGCTCTCGCGATAGGCGCCGGATCGCGGATCGGGGAAGTAGCGCAGTCCCGCCGTCCCCTCGATGACCGCCGCGTTGTCGCGATAGGCGGAGAGGATCCCCTGCGGATGGCGCGCATGGGTGTAGCGGATCATCGCGAACAGCGACTCCTCCCGCTCGCGGCCGTCGATGATCCAGCGCGCGTTGAAGATCTTGTGCCGGCAGTGCTCGGAGTTGGCCTGCGCGAACATCATCAGCTCCGCATCGGTCGGGTCGCGGCCGAGCTGCCTGAAGCTCGCGAGCAGGTAGTCGACCTCATCGGCCGAGAGCGCCAGCCCCATCGCACGATTCGCTTCCTCCAGAGCCGCGCGGCCGCCGGCGAGCGGGATGCGCCGCAAGGGCCGGGGCGCGGCGTGTCCGAAGAGCCGGGCCGCCTCGGCGGCATCGAGCAATGCCATCTCCGTCATGCGATCGAGCAGCGCCGGGGCGAGCTGTGACAGCCGCTGCGGCCCGAGCGGCCGCCGTGCCGTGATCCGATATTCGATGCCGCGCTCGATCCGCTCCACGCCCGCGAGCCCGCAAACATGCGCGATGTCGGTCGCCTTGCTGGACCAGGGTGAGATCGTCCCCGCGCGCGGCACCACGAGCAGCCGCTCGGTGTCGGCATTCCGAGGCGGGGCGGAGGCACGAGGCCCGTAGGTCAGCAGCTGCCGCAGAATCCGCAGCTCGTTCTCGGACAGCGGACCTGCGACGGCGGCGAAGTGCACGAAATGCGCGTCCAGGCCGCTGACCGACGGCTCCAGGGCGGCGATGCGCGCCAGCAGCTTCTCGATCCGGAAACCCGAGAGCGCCGGCGTACCCGGCAGGACGAGGAGGCCCTCGGGCATCACTTCTTCTCGCCGGGTGACGGCGAATACATCGGCATCGGGAATTGCGCCACGTTCGCGCCGCCCTCGAGGGTGGTGATCTTGCTCACCCCCTGCTTCTTGACCTCATCGATCCGCAGCACCGAATGCAGCGGCAGGAAGGTGCGCTTGACGCCCGCGAACTCGCCCTTGATGCGCTCCTCGGAGGGGTCCAGGACCACGGAGGAGCGCTCCCCGAAAACCAGCTCCTCGACCTCGATGAACCCGAACAGATCGCCATGGCCCACCTTGCGGGCGTAGACCTCGTAAACCTTGCCCTGATTCACGAACATAATGCGGAAAATGTGACTGGCTGCCATGGCTCAGGTGAGGCCCGCTGCTAGTTTGGAGACTGCATTATATTGCCGGGCGTGCCGGGGAAGCTGCCGCGTCCGCGCAATAGGCTCGGTTTTTCTCTGCAATGGCCACTTGACTTCGGGACACCATGACGCTTCGCCTGCGCGTCGTCAGCGATCACCGGCGGCAGCTCGCCGAGCGACACACCATCGTTTTCGGCATGAGCGGCGGCTCGATCGGGCGCTCCAGCGACAATGATTGGGTGCTTCCGGACCCGCTGCGCTACGTCTCCGCGCACCATGCGCGCGTGCATTTTCGTGACGGCCACTTCTACCTCGAGGACCTGAGCACCAACGGGGTGTTCGTCAATGATCAGCCGGAGGCGCTCTCGAAGCTCGGCTCGAGCGGCTATCGGCTGAAAAACGGCGATGTCCTGCGGGTCGGCGACTATCAGATCGTCGTCGCGATGGAATCCGAGACGGTGCCCGAGATCCCCGAGCTCGATTCCGCCGCAGCCGTGCCCACCAGCATCCACGCGTTGCACCCGATCGGACGCGCGGCGCAAACCGACATCGGCGCCATGCTCGATCTGGAAGAGCTCCTGGTCAGCGATGCTTCGGTGCCGGACACGGGTACGGGCAACTTCCAGCCGGTGAACGCCTATGGCCAGGCGGTCGCCTCCCCCAGAGGCGGGGCGGCCGCGGCCGCGGTCTCGAGGGCCGAGCCTGTCTCCGAGCCCACCGATGAGTCCCTCGCCCGCCGCATCGCGCGGCTCGCCAAAGCGGCCGGACGCGACGCGCGCGGCGCGAGCGCACCTGCGATCTATGACGTCCAATCGGGGCTGCACGCATTCTGCCGCGGCGCGGGTATCGACCCGGAAAAGCTGCCGGCGGACGCCCAGACCCGCATGCTGCATCTGACCGGACAGCTCCTGCGGGAGGCTCTGGTGGGCCTCAAGGACCTGGAGCGCTCGCGCAGCGAGATCCGCGACCGCTTCCGCATCGAGGTGCCGCCTCCCGAGCCCGACGATCCGCGGCCTTCGCTCGGACGCTCGACCGTCGATGAGCTGCTCCTCGCGCTGCTGCTGCAGCACGAGAGCCGCAGCATCGATGCCGTTCAGTGGCTGCGGGAGTCCGTGGGTGAGGCCAAGTCTCACGAGCAGGCGGCGGCACAGGCCATGCGCGCCGCTTTCGTCGAGTTCCTCGACCGCCTGGATCCGGCGGAGCTCGAAGCCCGCTTCGAGCGGGCGGCCCGCCGCGGCAAGGCCAAATCGGCCGACAAAGCCCAGTACTGGGAGCTCTTCACGACCTTCTACCGCAACCTCATCGAGATGCCGGCGGATCATCTGCCGCACACGTTCGTGGAGGCGTTTGCGGCTGCTTACAAGGAAGCCGTGAAAAAGAGGTAGCCGCAGCTGGGCGCGGCTCAGGCCAGGAAGGCGGACGCATCCACGATGAAGTGCGCGATCATGTTCACCCAGATGTTGCGGCGCCAGAGATAAAGAAGCGTTAGCGCCGCGCCCGCCGAGCCGGCGATGAAGACGTGGTGCCAGCCCCAAAAGCCGACGTGATCCAGCGTGAACACCGCGCACGTCACCACGCCTGCGAGCGCCCGGCTGCCGGTCAACTCCTCGAGACGCTCCATCGGGTAGCCGCGAAAGAGGATCTCCTCGGAGACCGCGGCCCGCACCACGATCAGAACGTTGAGCCAGTAAGGCAGCGAGAGTATGGAGGCGTCCTGGCTGTTCTCGCTCCAGTGCAGGGCCGGGAACACGACCAACAGGATCACGGCCAGCACCGCGGTGATCAGGATGCCGGCCACGACGGCGATGATGGCGTCCTTGACGCCGAGTGCGCGGAATCCGATGGAGGACAGCGGCCGCCGCTCTACCGCGAGCACGTACAGCAGCATGCCGGCCAGCCACGCCCAGATGACGCGCTCGTAGCCCAGATGATTCGCGAGGCCTGCATCCGCGTGGATCCAGGAGCCGACCGGCAGGCTGAAGAAGCCGAGGGCAAGGAGCACCCCCACGACCGCGGGACGCCCATCCCGCCGCGTAACCAACGTGGGCGCTTCAATCGACATCGCCGCTTCTCCTGACGCCGCGCGCCTGGCGCACGATGCGAACGAATTCATCGAGTGCCTCGCCGGTCCGCCTGCGGTCACCGGTGCTCATGAGCTCGAGGAAGAGACCATCGAACACCGCCACCAACAGGGTGGCGAAGGCGGCGGTCCGCTCCGCGGCGGGCAGTACGCTCTGGACCAGCTCGATCCACTGCCGCGAATTGCTCTCGAAGTAGCGTCCGTAGCTCTGCGGGTTCTGCGCCGCCAGGATCTGCAACTCGTAGAGCAGCCGCAGGGATGCGAAATTCCGCCGCGCCGTCCCCCATCTCCAGAAACCGGTGATCGGCGCCTCGCCCCGCCCCTGCGCGTGCGCCGACACCTCGGCGAACGAATCGCGCAGCTGGCCCTGCAGCGCGGCCAGCACTTCGGCGAGCAAACCCTCCTTGGAGCCGAAGTGGTAGATGAGCAGGCGCGCGCTCGTACCGGCGGCCGCGGCCAGCGGCCGCAGCGACAAGTCCGCGATCCCGTGCTCGCGCAGGTATCCGATCGCGGCCTGCACCAGCTCCTGCTTCCGAGGCTTCGTCATGTAACGAACGTTACATGTAACGGTCGTTTCAGTCAAGCCCGCTGGCGACACCTGTCACGGCGCCAGTTGGAAGCGCTCGAACGAATGCAGCGCCGTCTCGATCGCCGCACGGAGCGCCCGCCGGGGCTGCTTCACCATCCAGGTCCATTTCTGCACGCGCAGGCGCCCGCGCTCGCGGTCCGTCTTCAGGTCCAAGGCGGCGACCATGCGATCGCCGACGAGCACCGGACAGGCGAAGTATCCGAGCACGCGCCGATGCGCCGGCAGATAAGCCTCGAAGCGATGCTCGTACTCGAAAAAAAGCCGCAGGCGGTTGCGTTGGCAGACCAGCGGATCGAACGGCGACAGGATGTGGACACGTCCGGGATCTGCCTCGGGCGTCAGCGCGAGCGTTTCGGGCCGGGCCCAGTGCCGGCAGGTGCCGGCGCCCTCGAAGTCGACCGCAACGAGATCACCGCGTCGCGCCCTCGCCTCGATCAGGTGCCGAACCGCCGGCCGGCTGGCGATACCCCCGTAGCAGATGGAATCCAAACTGACGAGACCCTGCGACCGCAACGCCCGCTCGAGCACGTAGCTCACCGTCTCCCGCCGAGTGGCGCTGCGGGGCAGCCGCTCCCAACCGAAGTGCCGCGTCGTCAGCTCGTAGGACTTCAGCATGCCGGTGCGGCAACTGACGGTCACGAGCCCGCGGAAAAAGGCGAGCTGCAAAGCCTTCTTGGAGGGCTTGCGGCTTGCCCACGGATGCGTCTTCTCGACGAGCACGTCATCCTCGATATCGCGGATGGTGAGCGCGCCGCCGCGGCGAATGCGGCCGAGCACCCTGCGAAGGTCGCCGGTGGTCACCGAATCGAACCAGCGGCCGTACATCCGCGGGCCGCGCCGCATCTCGCGTACGTAGTGTCTGAAGTCCTCGGCCGGCAGATAGGCGAGCGCATGCGTCCAATACTCGAACACGGTGCGCGCCTGCGACTGGGCCAGATGCAGGTGCTCGCGCCGGTAATCGGGAATCCTCGTATACAGGATGTGGTGATGGCACCTTTCGATGACGTGAATGGTGTCGATCTGCACGTAGCCCAGGTGCCGCACGGCCGCGGCCGTAGCCGCGGGGCCGCTGCCGAAGGGCGCGTCGCGATCCAACCGCTGGGCGTGCAGCCAGATGGCCTTGGCCAAGTCGCGGCTGATCCGGTGGGACATCACGCTGCCCTCAATGATCGAGCAGGATCCGCTCGTTCGCCGGCAGCGACGGCGTCGGATAGTAAGGCGGCGGATCGCGGCCGTCCTTGTCCATCGGCGCGATGCCGCTGGTGTTGACGTACCAGTTGAGGAGCCTCGCCTGCAGAGCCGCCTGCACCGCCGCGGCGGATGATTCACCGAAGAGATTCTCTCTCATGCCAGGATCCCGCGCACAGTCGTAGAGCTCCGATTGTCCGTTCGGACGAACGATCAGCTTGTGCGTTCGCGTGCGCACGGAGGCGGCGCGCGTGATGGTTTCCGGGTGCTCGTTCTGGAGCCGTGTCTTCGGTCCGTAGAGTCCCGCGATCAGCGGCTCGAACGCCTGCGGCTCATAGGTGTTGTAGCCCGCCTCGGTGAAAGCCGCCCGCGCGGGGTCGCCGCCTCCGCCCCCGGCCTGCGGCAGCAGGCTGCGGGAGAAATGGGTGTGGCAGGCGCGCGTGCCCGCGAGCTCCAGGCAGGTCGCGACGATGTCGAAGGCCTCGATCATGTCGGGGGCCACCGTGGCCGGCGCACCTCCCGGCAGCCTGACGATCATGGGCACATGGGTGAGGCAGTCCTCGAGCCCGCTCGGCCACTTCTCGACCAGGCCGTAGTCACCCGCGTAGTCCCCGTGATCGGAGAACGCGATCAACGCCGTATCCTTGTCCCGGCCTGCGCGCTGCATCCCCTCCATCAGCTCGCCGAGCAGCCAGTCCGAATAGCTCACCTGGCCGTAGTAGACCGCCCTCACCTGGCGAAGACTCTCGTCGGAGAGCCGATCGAGGCCGTACGCCGCCCGGATCGCGCCGTGGAAGTTGGGTCGCCGCGCTCCGCCCGGCGGGATCAGGGGCGGCAGGGCGCGCGGATCGTACATGTGATGGAAATCGGCCGGCGCGGAATACGGCGGGTGCGGATCGAACATCGCCAGAAAGATGCACACCGGGCGCTCGCTCTCGCGTCGGCCGAGGATGCCGATGGCTTCCTGCACCAGGGAATAATCGTTGGTCGAGCGGCGATCTCCATCCGGGGGCAGCAGCATCGAGGTAACCCCGGGGGTCGATTCGACGGGGTTGGCCCCGCCACCTGTCGGGGCAACCGCGCCGGTCTTCCATACCGTCACGCTGGAGTGGAACGTCGCCGCGGCGAAGGCATCGTTCTTGCCCAGCCAGATGACATCGTAGCCTGCATCCTTCAGGTATCGGAACAGGTTCGGCTCATCGGGACGCAGGAAGTAATAGAGACTGCGGTGGCCGCGCACGCTCGTGGGCCAACCCGTGAGAAAGCTGCAGCGCGAGGCGCCGCAGACCGGAAACTGCACGTGGCAGTTCTCGAAACGCGTTCCCTCGGCCGCCAGGCGGTCGAAGTTGGGGGTGCGGGTCACGGGGTTTCCGTAGCACGCCAAAGCGTCGGCCCGCATCTCGTCGGGAACATAAAGGATGATGTTGGGCCTCGCGGCTGCCGCGGCCGGCGCGGCTGCGCCCGCCGCCGGCGCGATCTGCGGTAACGACGCCCCAACGGCGCCGGCGCCCGCCAGCACCAGGAGATCCCGGCGATTGATGCCCGACTCACTCATGAAGACCTCCGCAGCTGCCGCAGGGATCGCGCGGCTATTGTAGGCACGTCGGCGCCGATGCCGCTGCGCGCGGCATGGCCCCCGCGGCCGCTTCCGCCGCCACGCGCACTTCGATCATCCAGTGGAACGCGTCGCCGGGCGGGAGAGAGATCGTGCCATCGCCCGTCGCGAGCGAATCCTGCTTGCCGACCCAGGGCTCGGGCGCAAAGTATCCGCGCGCGGCATCACCCCAGAGATTGAAGAGAACCGGCGTATCCTTCGGCTGCCGCTCCTCGGTGTGTGACACGACGACCGCAAAGCCCGAGCCTTCCTCGAGCCGCACCCATTCCTGGCCGGCGGCGTAGCCCGAGAGCGATATCGGTGTCAGCGGCTTCAGCGACGAGAGCACGCGGGCGTGCGCGAAACCAACAGCCTTCACGACCCGCCCCGTCGGTCTGCCCGATGCGTCGGTGATCACCTGCTCGCCGGCCTGCGTACTGATCGTGGTCTGGCGCAGATCATCCCCCGGCAGCAGCGGGATCCTGAAGGTGATGTGGTTGCCGATCGAGAACGGCATCGGCATGGCATTGGCCCGGCTCGCACGCACCGTCTGGCGGATATAGAGCGCCTGACGCCAGATGCGGTATTCGGTCGTGAGCGTGAAGCCGAACGGGTACATGCCGCGCGTGCGGGCGTTGTCGCGGAGCGCGAGCGTCAGGAAGGAGGATCCGTCGCAGCTTCCGCGCCCAACTATGCGCCATGCCTGGTCGCGGGCAAACCCATGGAGGGGGATCGGATACACCCGCCCCTGGAGGACCCAGCCCAGCTCCCCGCCCGGCCGCCCGGCGCCGGCGGCATTTGGAAAATTTCGCCCGACCGCGGGCCAGAGGATGGACGCCTTGCCTGTCCATCCGCCGGTCGGTCGGTAGTTCATGCCGCGATAGAGCAGCTCCGACCAGCTGCCCCCGCGGCGCACCTGTAGTCCAGCCAGATCGGCCCCATGCAGGGGGGCTATGTACGCCCGCAGATCGCCGCCCGGAAAGCTCAAGCGTATCAGTGGGCCGCCGCCCGGCGCCGCTGCACAGGGGCTTGCGCCCGCCAACAGCGTGCTAAAATGAGCACAAAGAAAAAGCACGACGGGATGGCGCCTCATGCAGGCCATTGTCCCGCGTGCGAGGAGCCTCGAAAAGAAGGTAGCGCCCCGGAAAGACGGTAACTCGAAATGACCGAAGAGTCCTTTACGGCTGGACAGGCCGAGGCGGCCGCGATGCGGCTGGCCCGCGACAAGGAACTGCACCGCTCGCTGGCGGACATGGCCGCCATCGTCGAGAGCTCCGACGATGCCATCATCGCCAAGACGCTGGACGGCATCATCCGGTCGTGGAACTCCGGCGCACAGCGTCTCTTCGGCTACTCGCCGGCGGAGGCGATCGGCAAGCACATCACGCTCATCGTCCCGCGACACCTCCTCGATGAGGAGCAGCGGATTCTCGCGACCCTGCGCCGCGGGGAGCGCATCGAGCACTACGAGACCACCCGGGTCACCAAGGACGGCCGTCCCGTCGAGATCTCGCTCACCGTCTCCCCCGTCCGCGACGAAACCGGGGCGGTCATCGGAGCATCGAAGATCGCGCGCGACATCACGGAGCGCAAGCGGGCCGAGAGGCTGCTGCGCGAAGCGCATGCCGACCTGCAGTCGCGGATCGCGGAGTTGGCCCGCTTCAACTCGGCCGCGGTCGACCGTGAGAGCCGCATACTGGTGCTCAAGCGGGAAGTGAATGAGCTCAGGGCGCGCCTCGGCGAGCCGGCCGGATACTCCTTCGACGGCGCCGAGAAGGAGAATCGGCCGCCGGCTCTCGCCTACTCGCGCGACCCCGCACCCGCGGAGCTGGCCCGGCCGAGCCAGGGCATCGCACCGCTCGAGTCGATCATCATCACCGAGCAGCTGCATCGGCGCACCAGCCGCCCGTGCGACCACGAGACTGAGAACCGCGCTCTGGGCGCACTCGTGCAGGCGCTCGCGGACAGCCCGGACACCATCCTGCAGGTTCTCGCCGAAACGGTGCTCGAGCTGCTGAACGCCGGCTCGGCGGGCCTCAGCCTCCTCACGAAGGACGGTCAGCGTCTCTGCTGGGCGGCGGTCGCCGGCCAATGGTCGGCGCACGTTGGCGGCGGTACGCCTCGGGACTTCGGACCGGGCGGGGATGTGCTCAGCCGCGATGGGCCACTCCTCTTCACGCGTTGGGAGCGGCGCTATCCCTATCTCGCAACCGTCGCGCCCGTCGTCGAAGAAGCTCTCATGCTGCCCTTCCATGTGGATGGCAAGGCCGTCGGCACACTCTGGGCCCTCACACACGACGGCGAGCGCGGATTCGATGCGGAGGACCTGAGGCTGCTGCGGAATCTGGCCCGATTCGCCTCCGCGGCCTACCAGGCCGTCAACATGCTGGGCGCGGTCGGCGAGCGCCGCGCGGCCCTCTCGCTGCTGGAGGATGCCGATCAGGCCCGGGCTCTCGCGGAGAATTCGCTCGCGCGGCTGCGCGCCAGCGAGGAGCAGCTGCGGCGCAGTGAAGAGGCGCTGCGCGACGCCGATCAGCGCAAGGATGAGTTCCTGGCGCTCCTCGCCCACGAGCTGCGCAATCCGCTCGCGCCCATCCGCTATGCGCTCGCCGCGAACCGCAAGGCCGACCGGACGCCCGAGCAGCGAAGGTGGGCCGAGGAGATCATGGAGCGGCAGGTTGCCCACATGAGCCGGCTGCTGGATGACCTGCTCGACATCTCGCGCATCACGCGCGGGACTCTGGAGTTGAAGAAGGCGCCCGCCGAGCTCACCTCGGTGCTCAGCGCCGCCATCGAGACGGCGCGGCCGCTGATCGATGCGCGCCATCACGCCCTGTCGCTCGACTTTCCGCGCGAGGCCATGCGGCTCGAGGCGGATGCGGTGCGCCTCGCCCAGGTCTTCTCCAATCTGCTGATCAACGCGGCGAAGTACACCGATCCGCACGGCCGGATCCAGCTCAGCGCCCGCCGTGAGGGCGACGAAGTCATCGTATCCGTCCGCGACACTGGCATCGGCATATCCGCCGACATGGCGCCCAGACTCTTCACCATGTTCGCTCAGGCCGCCGGCGTCCGTGACCGCACCGAGGGCGGCCTTGGAGTCGGTTTGGCGCTCGTCCGCGGCATCGTCGCGCTGCACGGAGGGTCCGTGTGCGCACAGAGCGAAGGACCCGGACGGGGCAGCGAATTCGTCGTGAGGCTGCCCATCAGCGAGCCGGCCGAAGAGACGCCGGACCTCGCCGGCACCGCGGACGCCGTGACGGGCATCGGCCTTCGGATTCTGGTTGCCGATGACAATCAGGATGCTGCCGACACCTGCGCCGCGCTCCTCGAGCTCTCCGGGCATCACGTACAGACGGCCTATTCCGGGCGGCAGGCCCTTGAGCTGGCCGAGAGCTTCCAGCCGCACGCGGTGCTGCTCGACATCGGTCTACCCGATCTGAGCGGCTACGTCCTCGCGAAGCACATCCGCGAATCGAGCTGGGGACGGCGCGCGCTGCTCGTGGCCGTCACCGGCTGGGGACAGAGCGAGGACCGCCGCCGGGCCTACGAGGCGGGATTCGATCATCACCTCGCGAAGCCCGTGGATCCCGAGGCCATCGAATCGGCTCTCAGGATGTTGCGCGGTACGGAAATCGGGCCGGAGCAGGCTTCGGTCTGATCGATCGGGCTCGCGTGCGGCCGTGCGAATCACGGCCGCAGCTCCGCCAGCACGTCGCCGACGTGCCGCACCACCAGCGACAGATGCCCCTCGCCCGCAAGATAGCGGGCCTCGCACGCCGGCAGCGCCGCAGCCAGCCGCCGCGCCATGGCGGCGGGCAGGATCTGGTCCGCCAGGCCCTGCCAGAGAGTCACCGGCATCCGCACATCGTGCAGCCGGAAATCCCACGGGCGCGCGATCAGCGTCAGCTCCCACGCGGCGCCGCGTCCGCCCTGCCGGAGCGCCTCCGCCGTGCTCGTCACCACCAGCGAGCGATAGGCGGGATCGGCGAACAGATCCCGGTCCGGTGACACCATGCCTGACATCATGAACGTGAGGTAACGGTCCGCATCCCGGCGCATCCACTGCGCCAACAGGTGAACCACGCCGCGGGCGAGCGGCGCGGCGTGCATCGCCAACGTCAACATCGCCCGGTCCTGTGCAAGCATGCCCGCCTTGCCGTCCGCCACATCGAGCGGCGCCAGCGGACAGACCAGGGCGACGCGAGATAAGCGATGCGGCAATGACACCGCGCACGCCAGCGCGTACGGACCGCCCCCCGATACGCCCATGACCGAGAACCGCCGCAAGCCGAGTTGGTCCGCCAGGGCGGCAATGTCCGCCGCCCAGCCGCCGATCCGGCGGCCGGCCTGAAACGTCGATTGCCCGAATCCCGGCCGATCGACCGACAACAGTCTCACGCCGAGCCGGCGGGCGGCCGGGGCGGCTACCCGGGCTTCGAGGCGAGACCCGGGGTAGCCGTGAAAGTAGAGGACCGGCGGACCGGAAGGATCGCCGAGCTCCAGGCAGGCCAGCGTGCGCCCGTCGGCCAGGCGAATCCGGTGCTCCGTCTCGGCCGTGCTGCCTGCCCCGGGTGCGGCCGCGGCGCTCTCCAGGAGTGTCAACTGTGCTGCCCGCTTGCTTGCATCTCAGGTTCCAATCACCCCATCCGCCTTGAGGTTCCGCGTCGGCGTGCTAATGTTAATGCAGTCTGGCTCAGGCGCTTCGGCCCGCTGCGTTGCGGCCGCCCTAGGCTTCATGTTGGTCAACACGACGCCGCCCACGACGATCGCCGCGCCGATCAGAGTCATCGCGCCCGGCCGCTCGCCCAGCCACACCCAGCTGATCAGCAGCGCGACCGGCGTCGAGGAATAGATGAAGCTCGACACCTTGCCGACACTGGCCCGCTGCAGCGCCAGGTTCCAGGTCAGATAGCCGAGGAAGGTGGGCGCAACCCCCAGCCAGATGAGCGCGGCGACACGCGAGTGCGGCGCCGAGAGCAGCGCGTGCGGCAGGCCGGTGGCGAAGGGCAGTGTCCCGAGGACGCCCCCGATGAAGGTGACGGCCGTGACCGCCTCGACGCCATACCGGGCCGAGAATGGCTTCTGCAGCGTGAAATAGATCGCCGCCGCCAGGACGCTCACCAGCACCAGCGCCGCCTTCGGCTGGAAGCTCACATGGTTGCCGGTCGTCAGTACGACCAGCACGACCCCGGCCAAAGCGATGGCCAGGCCGGCGAGGGCCTGTGCCGACAGCCGCTCACGCAACCATATCGCCGATGCGGCGGCCGTCGCGGCCGGCGCGAGCGCGATGATGATGGCGGCCGTGCCGCTGGCAATCCGAGTCTCGGCGTAGTTGAGGCAGAGGTGATAAGCGGCGAGGCCCGCCACCCCCAGCGCGAGCAGCGGCGGCCACGCGGACAGCGGCGGCAACGGCAGCTTCCGGATCCGCATCCAGAGGACGAAGCAGATCGAGCCGAGAAAAAGGCGGGCGAATGCCACCTCTCCCGGCGTGAACGCGGCCATCCCATACGCGATCGCAGCGTAGCTGGAGGACCAGGTGAGCATCGCAACGGCGACGTAGAAGAGGGCTCGGGCATCGAGCTGGCCGGAGTTTTCCATGGGGACTTTTCAGAGAGTCGGAGCGACGTTCGATTCATCCTAGGCGGCAACCCGCGGCCCGACGCGCCGTTTCCGGACGCGAAAGGCCTCAATCCCTGATCCACATACTAGAAGGGAGAAGGCTGGCTTTGAATGGCATATATGTCTATATTGCGCATATCTATCGGCTGATGAGAATCATATATGGCCGCCTCCGCCTTCGAATCGAAACCTGCCCTTGACGCCCGCGACTGGCAGCTTCTGGAGCTGCTGCAGAAGGACGCGCGCACGGGGTACGCGGAGCTCGGTCGCCAGGTCGGGCTCTCGGCGCCCGCAGCCGCCGAGCGGGTGAAGCGCCTGGAGGATGCCGGGGTGATCCGCGGCTATCGCGCCGAGGTCGATCCGCAAAAGCTGGGATACGCCATCGAAGCGGTGATCCGTCTGCGCTGCGACGGCAGTGCCTGCGCCAGCGTCGGGCCCGCTCTGGCGGAGATCCCGGAGATCCTCGATTACCGCCGGCTGGCGGGGGAGGATTCCGGCTCGCTGCGCGTCATCGCGATGTCGGTGAGCCACCTGGAGGCGGTGTTGGATCGCATCGTGCGCTTTCACCCCAGCATCAGCACCACCACCCTGGTCGTGCTGCAGACTCCCTACAACAATCGGCCGCTGTCGCGGGAGATGTGGCTGCGCGGCAGCGCCCCGTGAGGGCTCAGGTCTTCAGCCGATAGCCCGTGCGGAAGATCCACGCGACGATGACGAGCGCCACCGCCAGGAACACCGCGGTCATCCCCAGGCTCACTCCGACATTGACGTCGGCCAGGCCGTAGAAGCTCCAGCGGAAGCCGCTGATCAGGTAGACGACCGGGTTGGCCAGCGCCACGGCGCGCCAGGCCGGCGGCAGCATGTCTATGGAATAGAAGCTGCCGCCGAGAAACGTCAGCGGAGTCACGATCAGCAGCGGCACGATCTGCAGCTTCTCGAACCCGTCGGCCCAGATGCCGATGATGAAGCCGAACAGGCTGAACGTGATGGCGGTGAGCAGGAGAAACGCCAGCATCCACAATGGGTGCAGGATGTGCAGCGGCACGAACAGGCCCGCCGTTGCGAGAATGATGCCCCCCAGGACGACCGACTTGGTCGCCGCCGCGCCCGCATATCCCAACACGATCTCCATGGGCGATACCGGCGCCGAGAGGATCTCGTAGATGGTGCCCGTGAAACGCGGGAAGTAGATGCCGAACGAAGCGTTGGAGATGCTCTGCCCGAGCAGCGACAGCATCACCAGTCCCGGCACGATGAACGAGCCGTAGCTGACACCGCCGACGCTCTGGATGCGGGAGCCGATCGCGGCGCCGAACACCACGAAATAGAGCGAGGTGGAGATCACCGGCGAGACGATGGTCTGTGTCACGGTGCGCCGGGCGCGGGCCATCTCGAACCGGTAGATCGCGCTCACCGCCTCGATGTTCATCGCTTCTCCCCCACGAGGTTCACGAAGATATCCTCGAGCGAGCTTTCCGAGGTCGAGAGGTCGATGAACTCGATTCCCGCCCGGCGCACCTGCTCGAGAAACTCGCCGGCGCCGTCGCGTACCTGCTTGGCATCATAGAAACAGGTGAGCTCGCTGCCGTCGCTCGAGAGCTCCAGCCGCCAGCCCGCGAGCGCCTCGGGCACGCGCGCCAGCGGGTGGCGCAGGCGCAGCGACAGCCGGCGGGTACCGAACTCGTGCATCAGGTCGGCCTTGTTCCTGACCAGCACCAGCTCGCCCTTGTTGATCACTCCGACACGGTCCGTCATCTCCTCGGCTTCCTCGATGTAGTGGGTCGTGAGAATGACCGTGACGCCTTCGCCGCGCAGGCGGCTCACGAGCTGCCACATGTCGTGCCGAAGGTTGACGTCGACGCCCGCCGTGGGCTCGTCCAGGAAGAGGACCCGCGGCTCGTGCGCCAGCGCCTTGGCGATGAGCAGCCGGCGCTTCATTCCCCCCGAGAGGGTCATGATCCGGCTGTCCTTCTTGTCCCACAGCGCCAGCGCCCGCAGCACGCTCTCGATGTGAGCCGGATTGGCACGCAGCCCGAAGAGTCCACGCGTAAACGACACCGTATTCCACACGGACTCGAAGGCGTCGGTGGTCAGCTCCTGCGGCACCAGGCCGATCAGGGACCGGGCCGCGCGCCAGTCATGGACGATGTCGTTGCCGTCAACCAGCACCTGGCCCGTGGTCGCCCGCACGATGCCGCAGACGATGCTGATGAGCGTGGTCTTGCCCGCGCCATTCGGCCCGAGCAGGGCAAAAATCTCGCCGCGGCGGATGGAGAGATCGACTCCCTCGAGCGCGACGAAGCCCGAGGCGTACTTCTTCGACAGGCCGGAAATCTCGATGATGCTTTCCATGGCCGTCAGGATAGCGCAAGGGCTGCCGCATCCGCGCGCATCGCCAACAGGAAGGCGCCGGTGGCGCCCGCGAAGTCTCCCAGCCCGGGCGCCGCGATGTAGCGATCGAATCCTCCCGCCCGCGCTTCGATCGGCAGGTAACCGCCGAGCCAGTCGCGGGCCGACCTGCGGATGTGGGGCAGCAGACGGCCTCCTGACACCACGCCGCCGCCAAACACGATGCGCTCGCAGGAGACCGTCAGCGCCACGGTTGCCGCGAGCTGTCCCAGATAGCCTCCGAGGAGCTCGCGGCCGGGATGCGCGTCGGGCAAATCCTCGGCGCGCATCTGCCAGCGGGCCATGACAGCCGGACCGCTCGCCAGACCCTCCAGGCAGTCCCCATGGAAGGGACAGATCCCGGCGAAATCGCCATCCCGCGGATCGCGCCGGACGAGGATATGACCCATCTCAGGATGCAGCAGACCCTTGATGGTGCGATCGGCGACGAAGACGCCGCCGCCGATCCCGGTGCCCACGGTTACGTAGACCAGAGAGCGCAGCCCGGCACCCGCGCCGAGCCGGGCCTCCGCGAGCGCAGCCGCATTGACGTCCGTATCGATCGCGATCGGACAGCCAAATCGCTCGAGGGGAGCCACGAGGCTCACCTCCGACCAGCCCGCCTTGGGAGTCGCCAGAACATGACCCCAGGTCGGCGAGCGCATGTCGAGATCGACAGGCCCAAAAGCGGCAATGCCAATGCCGGAGAGCGCACCGTACGTGTGCGTGACCTTCTCGAAGAACGCCACGATTGCGGCGAGCGTCGGCCCTGGGGCCGTCGTCGGAATCACCGCGCGAGCGTCCTCGGGGATCTCGGCAGGTCCGTGGCCTGCCGCACATACGATCTTGGTGCCGCCGGCTTCGATCGCACCGTACAAGGGCCTGGTCGTCACGCTCCGCCCTGCTGGCCACGGGGGGCGCCAGCATAACCCAGACGAAACGGAATGAACGACGGCTAGGACAGGATCCGGCTGCGGGCGCGCCAGAGGAGAAGTCCGAGCAGGCCGGAGCCGAGCAGCGTCACGGAAGCCGGCAGCGGCACCGTGCTCGGCAGGTTGCCGGCAAAGGCCACTTCGTTGAACTGCGTGTTGCCGCTGTACGAGCCGGCGATCAGCTGCCCGTCCATGGCGCCGAAGCCGCCGGTCACTCCGGCGTCGGGCGCGAGAATGGAACCCATGGGGTCCTTCGATCCGACCAGATCGACACTGGTGGCCGTTATGAAGTTGTACAGCACCGATGCGTCGGTGACTCCGGTCTCCATGACCGAGCCGTTCTGAAAACTTGCGGAGCTGCCCGTTACGTTGATGAGCACCGTCGAGCCCGTCGGCGCCGAGATATCGATCGTGTTCGAGCTGGTGAGCGTCGCGCCGGAGACAGTGAAGACATTGAGTCCCGACGCAGTGCCGGTGAACGTCAGCGTGTCGCCGTTGGAGTTGAACGACGTCGTACCGTTGGCTGAGAGCGCGCCGAGCTGGCTCGAATATGACGAGTAGAGGCTCGCGCTGGTAGCGAAGTTGACGAGCGACTGGTTGGCGAACTCGCCGCCCCGGGCCGTGAAGCTGGTGAGAGAGGGTGTCGACGAGCCGTAGTAGATCGCGCCGTCCTGATTGGAGCTGCCGGAGCCGACGCCGCCGTTCGTCGCGGTGAGCTTGCCGCCGACGACGATCCGGGCCGGATTCGGGCTCTGCGTCGGATCGCCCGCGATGCCCTGTGCCACCGAGTAGTTCATCAGGGTGACGTTGCCGCCTGCGGCAAGATCGCCCATCGTATCGGTGTCCTGCGACATGAAGCTGCCGCTGCCGAAAATGAAGACGTTGTAGGCGGCGGCGGGACCTATCACCGCGGCGGAGGCAGCCCCGCAGATCAGCAGGGCGGTGAGCCCGGCAGCGGCGCGCAATGGCGTTCTCATGGTCGCAACCCCCCCGGAAGAGCCGGGATGGCGACATAATGTGCCCGCTGTATGACGGCCCCGCGACTTTTTTGTGGCACCCGACCGGTCGGTCAGCCGGCCGGTCCGATGAGGCCGATCTGGTGCTCGCTCATGCCGCGGATGAAGTCCGGCAGCGCGATGAAGCCGACGGTATTCAGGTACTTGCCGGCATTACCGCCGTCGAGCGAAATGGCCCAGAGGAGAAAGCCGCGCAACGCCGCCGCCGTCGCGCCATCCGCCTGGCGCCTGGAGATCATCACGTACTCATAGTTGATCAGCGGGTACGACTGGGCGCCGGGCGCGAACACCAGACTGAGTCTCTCGTCCGGCGGTGTGCGGGAATCGAGCATCGAGGCGGCGGCGCTCACGGTCTCGGGAGTCGGCAGCAGGAAGCGCCCGCTCTGATTCTCCAGCCGCGCGGTACCCAGGCCGGCGCGCGCAATGGAATCATGGAAGCTGATGCCTACGTAGGCGATCGAGTACGGAGTGGCAGCGAGCGTCTGCACCATCTGGGCGTTGCCCGTGGCGGTTCGTTCACCGGTCACGTCGGGCCACTGCACGCTGGTGCCGTACCCGATCTGGTCCTCCCAATCCTGGTTCGAGAAGTCCAGGAACTGGGTGAAAATGAAGGAGTCGCCGGAGGCATCGGCGCGGCGGATCGGGACGATGGCCTGGTGCGGCAGCGGCACACCCGGGTTCATGGCCGCGATCGCCGGCGCATCCCACTCGGTGACGCGCCCGGCGTAGATGCCGGCCAGCGTCGGCCCGTTGAGCTTCAGGGCGGCCCCATTCAGGCCGGGGATGTTGTAATTGACGGTCTGCGCGGAGATCGCGAGCGGGATGTTGACCAGCTGCGGATTCTGCTCCGCCTGCTGGTCGGACATGTAGGCATCGGAGCTGCCGATCTGGGCGGTGCCGCCCATGGCGGCCGCAATCCCGGCTCCCGATCCGGTCGCTGCCGTGCTGATCGAGACGGCGGGAGCGACATGCGCGTAATCGGATGCCCATTGCTGAAAGAGCGGATAGAGGAGCGTCGAGCCGGTCTCGTGCAGAGCCACGTCCCCGGCGTGGACGACGCCCACCGGCAACGCGAGCAGCATCGCGCCGGCCGAGAGCAGCGTGATGCCGCCGGCGGATCTCACACCCCGGCTCATATCGAGCCCGCCGCGCCGCCCACCGCGCCCTGCGGCGCGGCCGGCTCCCTGCCGATGTTGTCCAGGTTCACACCCGTGGTCTCGATGCGGAATTGCCAGGTGACCCAGGCGCCCAGGATGGAGGCGACGATCAGACCATAGAGGAGCGCCCGCGTGCCGATGTCGACCAGCAGTATCGGAAAGAGATACGCGGTGGCGACGGCGCCGATCTTCGCGAACGATGCGGCGAATCCCGCGCCCATGCCGCGCACCTCGGTCGGAAACACCTCGCCGGCCAGCAGATAGGTCTGGGCGTTGGGACCGAGATTGGTCATGAAATCGAACAGCATGAAGCCGGCGAAAATCAGCACGATCTTCCCCGGTCCGGCGACATCGGCCGAGAAGGAGGCGAGCAGCAATCCCGCGGCGCAGCCGATGAAGCCGAAGATCTGCAGCTTGATGCGCCCGACGCGGTCCGCCAGCATCACCGCGAACGCAATGCCCACGAGCAGCAGGATGTCGATCAGCGCCGCCCCCTTGGAAGCGAGAATGTCGCTGGCGATGACATCGCTCAGACTGCGGACGTGATCCGGTCCGCCGCCGAGCGCCGCGGCCAGGATCACCGGGGTGAAGATGCCGATGCCGTAGGTGCCCAGATCCTGGATGAACCACGGCAGGGAGGCAAAGAGGGTCGCGCGGCGGTTGCGGCGGTTGAACAATGCCCAGAACGACGCGTGCCCCGCACCATGACCGCTGGTCGCCGTGCGTGCGAGCTGGATGTTGTTCGGGTACTGCGGCTGCCGCCGCAACAGCCGGATGACCGACTTCTCCGCCTGCGCATGATCGCCGCGCACCACCAGCCAGTTGGCGCTCTCGACGACGAAGAACCGTGCGATGGTGATCGCCACGGCAGGCAGCAGGGCGGTCGCGTACATCCATCGCCAGGCCGAGAGCGTCGGATTGACGATCAGTACGAGCGCGCCGACCCCGGTACCCCCGAGCGCGCCGAGCGCCTGGAAGCCGAAAGCCCCGAGCACCAGGCGGCCGCGGTTGGCGCTCGGGATGTTCTCCGAGATCACCATGTGGGCCGTGGGATAGTCGCAACCCAACGCCAGCCCCAGCCCGAAGAGGCAGATCGCCATCGCGATGAAGCTGCTCGAGACGATGAGCCCCGTGAGGAAGCCCACGAACAGGATCATCTCCGCGACGAACATGCGCTTGCGGCCAAAATAGTCGGAAAGACCGCCGAGAAGCACCGCGCCGAAGAGGATTCCGGCGAGGCTCGCCGCGCTGAAGATGCCCTTCTGCGCCGGCGCGATCTGAAACTCGCGCGCGACCAGCGGCAGCGCCACGCCGCCCATGAACACCACGAAGCCCTCGAAGAACTTCCCCGCGGCCGCCAGCGACCAGATGAGCCACTGCATGCCGGTCATCGGCGCGGCCCTGAGATGAGTGCCGTCTGCCCACGCCGGCAGCTCGTCGAGATAGTCTTGTACGGATTTGGCCTGGGTGGCGCTCACGCAATGGCTCCCCCGCCCCGCCCGGGCGCACCCCGCCGGCGCGCTGACGGCACGTTTTAAATGGATCCGAAAAAATCTACTCGCGATATGTGACGGCTTTGTTGCAGCGTCGCCGCGGGCTCGGCCGGTGCGGCAGGCCTCTATTCGCCGAGACCCGGGGACGCCGAGGTGGCGCCCCCGTCGACGACGATCGCCTGACCCGTTACGAAGCGGGCGGCCGGTGACACGAGAAAGACCGCGACGCCGGCAACATCGTCCGGCTCGCCCAGACGCCGCAGGGGCGTATGCGCTTCCGCGGACCGGGAGATCTCCGGGTTTTCCCACAGGGCGCGCGCGAATTTCGTGCGCACGATGCCGGGAGCGATGCAATTGACCCGCACGTTGTGCGGCCCCAGCTCCGCGGCGAGATTGCGTGCCAGTTGGAAGTCGGCGGCCTTGGATACGCCGTAGGCGCCGACGAGGGACGAGCCGACGAGTCCGGCAACCGAAGATATGATGACGATGGCGCCGTCACGCCGCGCGATCATATCGGGCGCGACCAGCTGAATCAGCCAATGGTTGGACAGCACGTTGTTGTCGAAGATCTTGCGGAACTGCTCGTCGGTGATGCCGGACAGGGGCCCGAAGTGAACGTTCGTGGCGGCGTTGCAGACCAGGACATCGATGGACCCGAAGGCCTCGTGCGTCCGGTCGACGAGAGCGCGCAACCCGTCCTTGGAGGATATGTTCGCTTCGACAGCGATCGCCCGCGCCTCGCCCCGGGCCGCATTGATGTCATCGGCGACGGACCGGCACGCCTCCAGGGAGCGCGACGAGATCACCACGCGGGCGCCATGCTCCGCCAGGCGCTCCGCAATCGCCCGGCCGATACCGCGGGACGAGCCGGTGATGACCGCAACGCGGCCGTTGAAATCAAAGAGTGACATCGTGGTGTTTCCTCGCCGGCGGCACGGGGGGCGACGCCAGTCCGACGTTCAGGTACCAGTGTTGGGTGCCTGCCGCGCGGCGGCGCCCGATGATCTCCTCGTGGAGCTCGAACATTCCGGGCAGGAGATGATGAGCCGCCCGGGGCGGCTCGCAAAGCTCGAGGTAGGCGCGCTCGTCCCGGTAGGGCTGCCACGCCGGCGCGCCGGTCGCCGCAGGCACGCCGTCGCGGGCGAAGCTGGTGAAGTAATCCATGATCCTCTGGCTGAGCGCCCGCTCGCGCGCATCGTCCGGCGGACGGGGCCAGCGCTCCGGCCAGCCGTCCCATTCCCCGATGCGCCCGAACTCGTAGGGGATCTCGCTGGCGTGAAACGCCTCGAGGCCGAGACTTTCCTGCTCGGGATAGTGATGCGCAAAGAAGTAGAGATGAGCCGGCAACCCGAGCGCGGTCTGCGCCCGCGCCAGCCGTTCCGCGCTCCAGCCATAGAAAGCATCGCGCGCCGCCGCCAGCGCGCTCTCCTCGATGGCGTCCGCGGGATAGCGGTCGAGATAAGCGGGTGCCAGGTCCCCGTAGATGCTTCGAACGCGGTGTTCGTAGTCTTCGGCGCTCGCCGGCAGCGGCGGCATGAAATAAGGTTGCAGCGAGCGTACCTCGCCCTCGTTGAAACCCACTATCATCGGTACCGCCGCCTGGCCGCCCCGATCGAGGCATTCGACGACCTGTTGCGGCAGGACCCAGCCGTCGATGGTGGCCTGCGGGTCGAATCCGATTGCCGCCGCCGCTTCCACCAGGGCCTCCCCCGCCAGGGCGCGCAGCGCCGCGAGATCCTTCGCACCCAACTCCCGCGCCAGCCGCGCGCCCACGGATTCTGCCGGCGGCTGGCCGAAGCATTCGCGCTTGAGCTGCGGGTTGGATACGAGGTATCCGCTCTGCAGGATCACCTTGTGAAACAGTCCCGCGGCAAGCGGGCTCGACATCAGCTCGACCGCGCTCAACGCGCCCGCCGACTCGCCGAACAGCGTCACGTTGCCGGGATCACCGCCGAAAGCCGCGATGTTGTCCCGCACCCAGCGCAGGGCCGCGATCTGGTCGAGCAGACCGTAGTTCCCCGACGACCCCTGCGGTGACTCCTCGCTCAGCTGCGGGTGCGCGAGATAGCCGAGGACGCCCAGTCGGTAATTCACCGTGACGATGACGACGCCCTTGCGCGCCAGTTGTTCGCCGTCGTAGAGCCCGCTCGCCAGGTCGCCCCTGCGAAGCGCGCCGCCATGCAGCCAAACCATCACGGGCGCCTTCGTGGGCCGCGGGGGCGTCCACACGTTGAGGAACAGACAGTCCTCGCTCATGCGCCGCGGCGCTTGTGCGTAGATGCTGCCCGGCGGCGACGGGCTCTGGAGGCAGGCCGCCCCGAATTCGACGGCAGGGCGCACGCCGCTCCAGGCGGCAGCCGCAATGGGCGGCCGCCACCGATGATTGCCCAGCGGCGGCTCCGCATAGCGGATACCTCTGAATACCGTGACCCCCGCGGCCAACTCGACCCCGGCCACCGCGCCCTGACCCAGCATCACGCTCATGGCTGCGGGGGCAGGCCAGGGCTCAGCGGCCTGACTTCCTGCGCGCCGCCGCCGGCTTGACGGCCTTGCCGTGCTGGCCGCAGAGCTCGATGAAGCCGGCGGCCATGAAGCGCGCCAGACGGTCCTTGACCGCGGCGAAATCGTCGGACTGGCACACTCCGCTCGAGAGTCGATCGATCCGGCCGGTGCGGCCGAGCACGTGCATGAAGGCGCCGGTCACGAAATCGTAGCCCCAGAAGATGTCTGCATCCGAGCAGTGCGGCAGTGCCTGCTTCAGGATGCCGATGAGCTTCAGCACCACGGGATCGAAGTGCAGGTCCATCATCGCGGCGCCTTCCCGCGAGTTGCTCACCTGCGAGGCGAATGCCGCGAAGTTCCGCCAGCCTTCGCCGCCGTCGATGTAGAGATCCAGGTCCGTGTCGAGAAAAGCGCGCAATGCGCCCTCGACGGTCGGTGAGCCGCCGCATTCCCGCTCGTAGTGATCCAGCGCATCGAGTCGCCGGCTGCTGGTGGTGCCGGCGCGCCGGGTGAACACCGCCTCGAACAGCCGGCGCTTGTCGGCAAAGTAGTAATGCATGAGCGAGGTGTGCACGCCGACTTTCAACGCCACATCCCTCAGCGTCACGCCGTTGAGGCCGTGCTTCGAGAACAGATACTCGGCGGCATCCAGCATCTGCTCGAGGGTCTCCGCGCGCTGCTCCGCCTTGGTGCGCGGTCTTCGCCTGTTCGTGACACGCCTCGCCATGTGCGAAGATTAGCATTAAACGCATTCGCCCAGCCCGGCGCTAGCCCGCGGCGAACTGCTCGCGCAGGCGCTTCTTGTCTATCTTGCCGGTGGCCGCGAGCGGCATTCTCCCGATGAATACGATCTCATCCGGCAGCCACCAGTCGGGCACCCTGCCGCGCAGCGCCGCCAGCAGTTGCTCGCGGTCCGGCGTGCGGCCGCTGCTCGGCTCGACGATCAGGATCGGCCGCTCGCCCCATTTTTCGTGCGGCCGTCCCACGACCGCCACCAGACCCACCTCCGGCAGCGCACCGACGATGTCCTCGACTTCACGCGGGTTGATCCACTCGCCGCCCGATTTGATCAGGTCCTTGGTGCGGCCGGTGATGGTCAGATAACCGGCCGCATCGATCAGCGCGAGATCGCCCGTATCGAGGTAACCCTCGGCGTCGAGCAGCGACTCGGGTTGGTTGAAATATCGCTCCGCGACGCTCGCGCCTTTCACCATGAGCCGGCCGACGCTCATACGCTGCTCCGGCAGGGCCACCCCATCGGCGTCGACCAGCTTGAAGTCGAGACCCATCGGGGCCCGTCCGGATGTCCGCGCACCGGCGCGCGGCGGGACATTCGACGGCTCGATCGTCCCGAGGGGTGACAGCTCGGTCATGCCCCAACTGGTTTGCACGCGCACGTCGAGGCGCTGCTCGATGCGCCGCAGCAGCGCTTCGGGACAGTGTGAGCCGCCGATGATGATGCGGCGGAGACTCGGCAGCTCCCCGCCCGTCCTCTCGAGCTGCTCGACGAGCCCGAGCCATACGGTCTGGACGGCGGCCGCGACCGTCGCCTTCTCCCTTTCGATCAGATCGCACAGGTGGGCAGGATCGGTGCTCCTGCCGGGCAACACCATCCTGGAGCCCGCCGCCGGGGCGGCAAACGGGAATCCCCAGCCGTTGGCGTGGAACAGGGGCACCGCGACCATGACCGTGTCTTCCGCGCTCAATGCGACGGCATCGGCCTGCAGCGCCCGCAGGGTGTGCAGATAGTTGGAACGGTGCGTGTAGAGGACGCCGCGCGGCTTGCCGACGGTGCCCGAGGTGTAGCAAAGGCCGGCCGGCGTCTCCTCATCGAACTCGCCCCAGCCGGTGGGCCGGCCGCACAGCCGCAGCAGCTCCGCGAGACGCCAGCAGCGTATGCCCCGCGGGAAGTCTGCTTCGGGCGCCTGTCCGTCGAGCAGGAGCACCGTCTCGAGACTGGGACAGTCCGCGACGAGCTGCCGCGCCAGGGATTGCAGCCCGGCGCCTACCGCGATGCACCGGTCCCGCGCCTCATTGACCATCTCGAGGAGATGGCCGGCGCCGAGGCGCGGATTGAGCGTGTGGCACACCAGGCCAACACCCATGGCCGCGTAATAGACCGACAGATGATCCTGGGTATTCCAGGCGAGCGTCGCGATGCGATCGCCCGGCGCGAGTCCCTGATCGAGCAGCGCGCCCGACATCCGGCGGCATCGGTCGCGCAATTCCACATAGGTGATCCACTCGGTCTCACCGCCGGCCGTCGCCGAAACCACGCCCGAGTCTCCATGCCACCTCGCAGCGTGATCCAGGAACTTGTCCACCGTCAAAGCGTATCGCTGCATCGCCCCGTCCGTTTCCTCTCGACGATCCGTCAGAAGGCCTTCATGACCCGGACACCGTACTGACGCGGATAACCGGCCCAGCGCAGGCCGGCATCCGCCGCGGCGACATAGGCCTCATTCGTCAGATTCGTGCCGTACAGGGTGACCGTCCAATCACCCATGGCATACGCCGCCTGGGCCGATATCAGCCGGCGCGAGCCGAGATAGTCACCGAGCGCGGCATTGTCGAAGAGTTGCGCCCACTGCGGGCCCACGTACGAATAGTTCGCGCGCAGCGTCAGCGTGTGACCGCCGAGAAAGACCACGTACTGCGGCCCGAAGTTGTAGGTGAGGCTGGGCGCGTAGGACTGTGGGCGCCCGGTCAGGTCCACGCAGCTCGAGGTCGCCGGCCCCAGCATCGGGTCGCAGTTGCTGACGACGGGAAGGCGGGTGTCGGTGGCGAAGAAAGTCCCGAGGCCGGTGTGCTCCCATCCCAGATTGGCCTCGAAGGAGAACTGCCCCAACACCGCCTGCGCGGAGAGCTCGATGCCGTAGAGCGTGGTGGTCGAGGGGATGTTCACCTCCAGCCCCTGCGTCGGCAGCAGCGGATCGCCGATCGTCACCTGGAAGTTATGGTATCTGTCGTAGTATCCGTCCAGCTGCATCCGCAGATGGTCGTCCAGGGCCGAGGACTTCCAGCCCAGCTCGTAGTCCGTCACGTTCTCGGCGCGGAACGGCTGCTGATACACCGTGCCGATGGGAAGATTGAGCCCGCCCTGCTTGTAGCCGGTCGCGACGAACGCGTACAGATAGTTGTCGTCGTTGACGGCCCAGCTCAGATCGGCCTTGCCGGTCAGGCGGTCGTCGTGCTCGCTCTGATGGGCGTACTCGTCGTAGAAGTACTCCGGAATGACGTTGTAGATCCGGTTGGTCGTGTCGTTCCAGGAATAGCGCGCGCCGAGCTGGAATTCCCAGCCGCGGCTGAAGTGAAAGGCCAGCTGGCCGAAAGCGGCCGCCGTATCGTTGGGCACCTTGCCTTCGATGTACTGGTCGTAATAGCCGGGCGGATAGCCGACGTAGTATCCCTGCCCGACGGGGTAGGAGTAGTCCAGTCCCTGGTAGTAGACGCCGCCGACCCACGTCAGGAATCCCGTCTCCGGCGAGATCAGGTCGAATTCCTGCGAGTACATCTCCCCTGGAACCAGGTCCGAGAACGTGTAAGGCAGCAGATCCGTGCCGTCGAGATCCGTGATGTAGACGGAACGCCCCCACTGCACCCCCGTGATCGAGCGCAGCGTGATCCCGTCATCCATCTTGTAGTTGACGTTCAGGGTCGAGCGCGCGATCTGATCGATGGCATCCATCTGCGCATTCGCCGTGACGTCGTACAGCGGCGTCGTGGCATTGGCCGGCGAAGCGGGATAGCCGCCGTTGTCGATGTAGGAATAGTCGGTCTGCCAGAGCGCGCTGAGCCTGGACGACGGCTGCCACAGCAGACTGAAGCGGATCGAGGACTGCTTCAACCCGCCGTCCCCGCCCGTGTAGGGGCCGGTGACGTGGAAGAAGGTATCGCGGTACTCGTCGTAGAAGGCAATGCGCGTGGAGAGCGTATCGCTCACCGGCAGGTTG
>Ga0335072_10001960_pt1 | contig 32596 bp, 20 predicted proteins | sample Lox_Sample_21_FD_206725 | JGI IMG/M metagenome (GOLD analysis project Ga0335072, IMG submission 206725) | Soil microbial communities from Loxahatchee National Wildlife Refuge, Florida, United States - Lox_Sample_2.1 | ecosystem: Environmental > Terrestrial > Soil > Wetlands | place: USA...
ACGGCAGCCGCCCACCACCATGTTGTTGGGTTCTATTCTGAGGATCGGTATTTCTTGGATGATTTTACGCAATTCATTGCTGCGGCCCTTAAACTTGGAAATGCCGCGATCGTTGTCGCCACCGAGTTACACCGGGACAGTCTTCTCCCCAGGTTGGAGGCACAAGGTCTAAATATTGGCACTGCTATTGAGCAAGGCAGATACATTCCGCTGGACGCTGCCGAAACGCTCTCGGCGCTAATGCTCAATGGCATGCCTGATCCAGTTCGATTTCTGAATCTGATAGGTAGTCTCATTGTGACAGCGTCAAAGGCTGCGGGGAGGGAACCAGCCTGCGTTGCAATTTGCGGAGAGTGCGTACATCTCTTGTGGGCCCAAGGTAACGCCGAGGCGGCGATCCAGTTCGAAAAGCTCGGCAACCAGTTAGCCAACAAGTACGACGTGGATTTTTGGTGCGGGTATTCTTTGGGTTGCACTCAGGGCGCGATGGATAGCCACGTCTTCCAACGAATCTGTGCAGAACATTCAGCCGTTCGTTCTCGGTGAAAGCTCGAGAGCCTCCACTATTCCTAACTTGCCGCCAGCGCCGATTCGCTAGCTGAGAGGAAAGGCACGCGAACATGGATGGTGGTTCCAGCCAACGGCTTCGACTCAATATCGATCGTTCCGTTGACCAGCCGAACTCGCTCCCGCATGCTGATGAGACCTAGACCTCTACTCTGCTTTATTGCTGCAATATCAAAGCCTTTGCCTGAATCGCTGACGATCAGATGAATCTCACCTGAGTCTTCCCTCAGTTGCACTTCAATTCGTTTCACACCGCTGTGCTTGACAGCGTTGTGCAGAGCTTCTTGTAGGACTCTAAAAAGACAAAGCCCGATTTCGGGCGGCAAAGTGCTGCGCACATCGTATCTATAGTCGATCCCCATTTTCTGCCGCCCGGCAAATTCCTTGCACCAGCTTTTCATCCCTGCAACGACACCCAGATATTCCAGTTGTGAGGAGTGCAGATCGTGCGACAGGGCTTGAACGTCGTTTGAGATTTCACTCGTTTGTTTCCGTAGTTCTTCCGCACGGCTCTCAACTTCAGACGGATTCTCTTTGAGTTGTTCGAGTTCGACCACCAACATAGCAAGCCGTTGATTGATGTCATCGTGAAGCTCTCTCGCGATCCGAGCGCGTTCCTGCTCCTGTGCTTCCACCAGCTTTCGAGCCATACCTGAGAGCGCCTCTTCTGCTCGCTTGCGCTCGGTGATTTCTCGCAGCGCAGACTGCGTGCCGATCCGATTCCCGTTCTCGTCGGTTACTGGAACGACGTCTACCTCCAGCCATATCCGTTTTCCATCGCGCCGAAAGCCTTCGTATTCGAAATGGGTCGGCACCACCTCGCCACGAACGCGTCGGTCGTGGCGATCACGCAATGTTGCACGATATTCGGGTGCAACATAATCCTCCAGCTTGATGTCGGGCAGTTCCTCTCGACTATAACCAAATAGGTTTAAGAACCGTTCATTCGCGAACACAATCTGCCCCTCGACATTGTCTACGAACAGAGCATCTCCAATGTGTTCCACCACCCTTCGGAACTTTTCTTCGCTCTTGCGCAGTGCCTCCTCAGCGCTCTTGCGCTCGGTGATGTCGGTGCAACTGCCGCGGTATCCCCGCAGGGTTCCGTCGTCGTTCAGAACGGGGATGCCGCTGAGGGAGCCCCACGTGATGCGGCCATCCTTCGTCTCCACCGCGTGGACTACGTCCCGGAACGGTTGCTTCCGCTCGGCGAACGCGAAGACAGCCGCCTTGAACGCATCGCGTCCATCTTCGGGATGAAGGTCGTAGAAGTGAATCCGGTTCACCACCTCTTCCGGACGGTAACCCCAAGAGGCTTCCGACACATGGCTGACATGGGTAAACAGACCCTGTAGGTCCACTTCCCAGTGGGTAGTGCGGCTCTGCTCGGCCAACTGCTCGTACCGCGCCTCGCTCTCCCGCAACGCTTCTTCCGCCCGTTTGCGCTCCGTGATGTCGCGATCCATTCCCCGATATCCAAGGAATTCCCGTTCGCGATTGACGACCGGAAAGCCGTTCGTCTCCAGCGAAACCAAATGCCCATCTTTGTGACGGTTAATGTTTTCCAATCCCCGGAAAGGTTTGCGTTCAGCGGCAATTGGAGCGAACACCGCGGCTACCCGCCGCGCCTCCTCCGGCGGCATCAGGTCAAACGGCGTCTTGCCGATGATTTCTCCCGCCTCGTAACCTAGAATCTTGCGGCACTGCGGGCCCACGTAGGTGTACTCCACGTTGGCGTTCACTTCCCAAACCCAGTCGTTCGCTGACTCAACCAGATGACGGTGGCGTTCCTCGCTCTCGCGCAGTGCCTCTTCGGTCTGTTTGCGCTCGGTAACATCGACACCGATCCCGATGTAACCTGCAAAAGAACCATTCTCAGCGAATCTCGGTACTCCAACATCGAGAATCCAGCGATACTCGCCGTCGTGTCGTCGCAGCCGATACTCCATCCTAAATCTCTCTCGCCGATCAAAAGATTGCGTGTAGATGTCGAGGCACCGCTGCATGTCCTCCGGGTGCACACCTTCTGCCCAGCCGTTCCCAAGCTCGGAGTCCATTGATCGCCCTGTGAAATCCAGCCAAGGCTTATTGAAGTAGGTGCAGAGTCTGTTGGTACCTGAAATCCAAATCAGCACGGGTGCGGTGTCCGCGACGAGCCGGAAACGTTGTTCGCTTTCCCGCACGGTCTCTTCCGCTCGGCGGCGCTCCGTGAGGTCACGAATAACCACTGCAAGAAACTTCGCCCCGCCAGCTTCAACCTTGGAGATCGCAGCCTCGATAGGAAACTCTTCACCAGTGGATCGTAGCCCCCAAAGTGTACCCAGAGCCCTAGTCTTGCGATTTGTGGCCCCACTCTCGCCAAAGCGACGGACGTGTCTTGAGTGTTCGGCGCGGAAGCGTTGCGGGATGAAACGGTCGATGGAAGTCCCCATTGCCTCGTCCGCCGGACAGCCGAACATTCTTTCCGCAGCAGCGTTGAATAACACGATCCGCTGCGCGTCATCCGTTGCGATGATCGCGTCCATCGCCGATGCAATAATCCCTGCGAGCAAGTCCGGTCTGTCGCGCAACCCTTGCTCTAATTGCTCACGTTTGGTGGTGTCCATCGCCATGCTCGCCTCGATGTTGGGGTCAGCGAGTCAACAAGATCGAAAAAATAGCCTCACGCCACAGAAAAATTAAGCGGTAGGATTCGTATGGCGAAGTGATCGGCGCTGTCTTCCCCAATCAGAGTTCTGATAAATGGCTGTGACATAAAGGAATGGCAGTTTACTCAACCGAGCATTATAGACACAACATACGTCTAATGTGCGGTGATCGTGCGAGCAAACGCCCGAATTGTGAGGAGCAGCAGTCCCAGTAGCCGCAGAATGTATGTCCGCCGGACTAGTGGATACCGAAAAGTCGCGTCGATAGCGTGACTCGCTATGGGCTCTGCGGGATCCGCCTCAGGACTCAAGACGGCCATGATGAAGAATCGATTCGGTGAATATGCGTCACCTCTAGCTGTTCGAATGTGCTGCGAGCGGTGTACTGGTCGCATTCACGCGATCACCCCATCCGGCTAAAGAAGCCCGCGCAAATGTACTGGCAGTTTTGCCAGTTCACTCACAAATTGCTCTGCTCGATAATTCTTCCGAAAAGCGTTCATTGACCAAATCGGAGGGTTGAGCGCGTGTGTTGAGAGGAGGAATTATGCGCAACATAGTTGCTGCACTTTTTGCCGGACTCGTTGTTCTTGCGGCGACAGGATCTTTCGCAAAGGATGCGAAGGTGAGAATTGAGGTCAAGCCTGCGCAGGCCTATGTCTTCGTGGATGGTTCCACATTCGGTCACGGTAGCCGGACCATCGAAGTGGCTCCAGGGAAGCATACGATCGGTGTGTACAACTATGGCTTCACGCCCCAGGTCCGCGAACTGTCGCTGGATGCCGGTAGAAATGCGAAGCTGGAATTCAATCTGGTCGCGGTTCCGGGATCTGTTACAGGACCATGGGGACGTCTTCAGATTGAGGGGCCCAGCGGTGCCGCTGTTTACCTGAACGGTAAGACGCCGGAGTACTTTGTCGGTCACGTAGATGAATTCAACAACAGCGGAGAGTGGTTCAACTGCTGTACGCAGCAATTGATTGTCCCCGCGGGAACCCATCTGGTGACCATCATTGACGTGAAGGCAAAGCCGGTATGGTCGGGTTCAGTCGATGTTCCAGCGAACAAGCGGGTCGTGTTATATGCCCATAGTGGCGAACAAAAGGTCAAACCGTGGCCCGAGGCTGCGAGTATCAACTCTTTATCCAGGTTCAAGGCTGGAATCGCCAGCGCGACTATCGCAATACCGCCTGTGACCGGAAGCATAAATGCGGACGCCGCACAGATTAACTGCGGCGATTCCTCTCGTGTCGCATGGCAGACTGCCGAAGCGGTGCAGAGGGACATCACCGCGGATTCAGAGACTTTGAACAACCTTGAGCCGAGCGGCAACGTCACGGTACAGCCGAAAAAGACGACTACGTACATGCTCCGCGCTTCCGGACCCGGTGGCGCCGTGACCTCGAGCGCAAATGTGAGCGTCAACACCACGGTTCAGAGTTCGATTCAGGCTTCCCCAGCGGAAGTCCAGTATCGGCGCATAGGCGATAAGGTACTGCAACAGGCTAGTTCCAATCTGACTTGGAACGCTACGAATGCACAATCGCTCTCAATCGATCCCATGGGAACCGTAGGCTCAACTGGATCGCAGACTGTGCGGGTGACTCCAAAGCAGAACAGCAATGGTCCGGTAAACGAAGTGCAAACCTACACACTCACTGCTAAGAACGAGTGCGGAGGGTTGGATACGCAAACGGCAAATGTCCGGATCATTGGCTCAATCGAGCCGATCCCAGAGATCCCACTGGCTAGCGTCTTCTTCCCCACGGGATACCCAGACCATCGTCATCCGAAAGTAGGTTTGGTGACTAGTCAGAAGCGAGCCCTCGACCGCACGGCTGCGGGCTTCAAGAAATATCTCGAATATGACCCTGACGCTCGGTTGAGTGTTGCGGGCAATACTGACGAACGCGACTCCAACGTGAGGAACAAACCGCTGAGTGCACGGCGAGCAAACGTCGTGAAAGATTACCTGGTGTCACAGGGTATTCCTTCCGACAAGATTGAGGCGGTTGCTAACGGTAAGACAAAGCAACTGACTGCAACAACCGTTCAGCAATTGCACGACAGCAATCCCAATAAGGTGAAGCTGAGTCGATTAACGCTTCAAGAACTGGGTTGGGCATACAATCGGCGCGCCGACATTACTCTCCTGCCCAAAAACGTGCTATCGCAGCAGTATTTCCCCGGAGATGCTCCTGAAGCCGGATTTCTTGCAGATAGCAACTGGCCGGGACACAAGGAAGTCTTAGTCCAAGCTGCAGAAAAGACTCCGCTGCCGACTGGACCAGGGACCGAATAGCGCTTTGTGAAACACTTCCCCGGGAGAAGGCTCGAACATATTGAACCCAGCGCGAGGTTCCGGTTCATGTGAGCAAGAACCGGAATCTCGTTATCTGGATCGTCATCACTCCGATATTTGTCGGCCGAGAGCGAACGACCCGCTAACGAGCAACTGGCAATACTGCCAGTTCACGGCCTGCGTAATTATCTGTTGACTCTGATAAGGGGCAGGTCGATGGGCAGGATTCTCTTCCAAGCAGTGCGTACTCTCAAGGAATGTCCGATCTCACACGATTTGTGGGGGGAAGGGCATTCCTGTGATCGCCATAAAGCGCGAACGCCGAGCGCTCTTTTGTCACGGAAGCAAGGTCCGCATTTTCGCATTAACACATGTTTGCTTCTTCTGGTCTGGCTGTTATCTGTTACTACCTGGGCGCAACTTAGCGTTCCCGGCACCACACCAGCGTCAGCCACACCCGAAGTCCCGAAGGACGCCTTAGGCCGCACCACGCCCAGGGGCACGGTATTAGGGTTTGTGACAGCCGCCCGTAAGGGAGATGATCAACTTGCCGAGCGGTATCTGAACACTCGACTTCGGGGCAAAGCCGCCACGGACCTCGCTCACCAGCTCTTTGTCGTGCTCGACCGTCGCTTGCCTGCACGGCTCGATCGAATCAGCGACGAGCCCCAGGGCTCCCTCAGGGATCCGCTGGAACCCAACCGTGAACTAGTCGGAACGATCAGCGGCGAGAGCAGAAATGTCGACATATTCGTCGAAAGTGTGGATCGCGGGAAATCTGGCTCCGTGTGGCTTTTCTCCGGCAAGACCCTTGATTCTATTCCCGATTTGTATGAGGAGATCAACGCCGTAGAGGTGGACCATGTTCTCCCTGAATTCCTGGTGGACGCTCGCTTCGCGGGCATAGCCCTGTTTGAATGGCTGGCCGTGTTTGTGGGCATCCCGCTGTTCTATTTGATAGCGGCTCTGCTAAACCGTCTTCTCAGCTCTGTTGTAGGTTTGCTGCGCCGTCGTCTTAGCCGAGAACCGGATCTGCCTAATCCCGAAGTCTTGCCCTACCCGATTCGTCTTTTGCTCGCGGCCTTGGTTATTCACTGGTTGCTTACGAAGCTGAGTCTTCCGCTAATGGCTCGGCAGTTCTGGTCCAGCACCGCCAATATCTTTACCATCGCGGGATGCGTCTGGTTATTGATTCTCTTGAATGACCAAGGCGAAGAATATTTCTATCGACGCCTTCGTCTGCACAAAGCCACGGGAGGGGCATCGCTGCTGCGTCTTACGCGCCGGTTGATCGACATCCTGGTCGTTTTCGCTGGCGTGCTGGCGACACTGCATTATTTCGGTGTGAGCCCAGCTGCCGCCCTGGCGGGCCTCGGCGTTGGCGGCATCGCCGTTGCATTCGCCGCGCAGAAGACGCTGGAAAATGTATTCGGGGGGGTGTCCCTCATTTTCGACGAAGTCGTGCACGTGGGAGATCTTCTAAAGGTGGGCGACACCTTGGGTACGGTCGACGATATCGGTTTGCGCTCGACGAGGGTCCGAACTCAGAACCGAACCATGGTCAGCGTTCCCAATGGACAGATAGCAACCATGACGCTGGAGAATTTCTCCTCCCGCGACAAATTCTGGCTCCATCAAATTTTTGCTTTGTGCTACGGGACCGCTTCGCCACAAATGTGCACGGTCATCGAAGGCATCCGCAGCCTGTTGCAGGAAAATCAGCAGGTCGAACGCGATTCGGTTCGCGTGCGTTTCATTCGCTTCGGCCTTTCCTCTCTTGACGTGGAGGTTTCCGCTTACGTCCTGGCGCGCGATTGGGACGAGTTCCTTGAGCTCCAGGGAAGAATTTTCCTCCGCATGATGGAATGCATCGAGTCCGCGGGAGTTCAGATTGCACTTCCATCGCAAACCATTTTTATGGCCGCCAATTCCCAGTCGGTCGATACCGGAACCGAAAAGTTGCTCAAAGCACCCCCGCTGCTAAAGCAAGAGGCGAATCGGGCATAGCTTCTGCCGGACTACACCTCTCCGCGAATGTAAGGGGGAAATGAACCTCTCTGCACAGCGTTGCAGTAAACGCGAATGATTAGCAGAAAGTCCAATTTGTTTAACGGGCTGTCGTGTTGTTCCTGCGCTGTTGGTCTGAGTGTGATTGCGGTACTGTTCTCTGCGCTAGCTCAGACCCAGGCCCAGACACAGACTTATCAAACCTGGCCTGAGATCGACACTTACATACACCTGAACGAGAATTTCAGGGTGTACTTTATTGCGACTCAAACGATAGAAGATCGCGAAAAAGATGCCGAAATTGGACCGAATCTCGATTTCTTCTTCAAGCCTTTATTCAGGACGAATAGGACCGTCATCTTCCAACCGGACCGGTCCAAAGCCAGACCTTTTCTATTAAGGGTAGGGTATCGCTACCTACCTTCTACCGCTGGTCCCACTGAGAATCGTTGCGTGCTGGAGGCAACCGGGCGCTACGCGCTGAAATCCGGTTTCCTGTTTTCCGTCAGGAACCGAGCCGACCTGCGATTCATTAACGGGAAGTTTTCCTGGCGCTATCGCAACTCGCCAACCGTGGAAAGAACAGTTTCGATTCGGTCCTACCATTTCACACCCTACGCGAGCGGTGAAGTGTTCTTCGATAGCAACTATGCGAAATGGAATATTACTTCGGAGACTTTGGGCGCTGGATTTCCAATCAGCACGCATACCGAGATCCAGCCCTACTATCAGCATAACAATGACACTAGTACACCTCCGAATCGCCAGATCAATGCACTCGGGCTCTCGCTCAACCTTTACTTCTAAATTAGCGATTACATCGCAAGAACCGACCTTGCTTGGCGAAGCACCCGCGCTGCAGCAACGGACGTTCAGAAACAGCAATTCAAGCCATCACGAATCGCGCAGCGTGCATTCAAGACTGCCATCCGACTTCCAACCTGGCTGAACGCCCTGGCGATGCACCACCGGTGGTTCATGCATCAACCTGTTTAACTCTGGCCTTCACCCGTTGGAACTCACTCGTATACACCACGTATTCAGCCCCGGCGGAAGACCCGGATGGGTAAAGAAGACTTTTTCTACAAGATGCTGTTTCTGCTTCCCTTTGGTGTTCGCCATCTCGAGAAGCTAAGGGGCGTATCCGGCGGCGTATTCGTATTCGAGACCAACTGTCACAACTGACAGTGTCCTTCCTGAGGCAGTAGACGTAGGTTAAAGCCAGCAATTCTCTTCACTACGGGCATGGAGACTACATCAAAAATCGAGTCTTGGGCCCGCTCATCGCTGCGAACGGTGCTGCGAGCCGGAAAACACAACCTCAGGTTCTGGGCCGTTTACGGTTTGCTGGTGGCCTCATCGTCCATAGCAGGAGTTTGCGTTGGTTTGGCGGTTGTGTACGGCGTCGATCTCCCGCATCTCGACGGTCTTGAATCCTATCGCCCGGTTTCCGACACGTTGTTATACGACGATGAAGGCCGTTTGTTAGCGACGTTCGCCACGCAACATCGTGTTATCGCAGAATGCTCGGACTTTCCAAGAGTCTTGTATGATGCCGTGCTTTCGATCGAGGACAAGGATTTCGAAAAACACTCGGGCTTTGAGCCGTCGCGCATTGTGAGTGCGGCTTACCACGATCTTGTATACCGAGAGAAACTTCAGGGTGGATCGACGTTAACGATGCAACTGGCCCGAAACCTTTTCTTGTCCTCAGAGCGAAGCTATGGCCGAAAGATCCGGGAGATCATGTTGGCCATTCAAATCGAGCGGCGTTTCACCAAGTCCCAGATATTCACTCTTTATGCCAACCAGATCTATCTGGGACACGGTGTTTATGGCTTTGCGGCTGCTGCCCAGTTCTATTTTGGAAAGGCGTTGAAGGATCTGACCCTTGAGGAAGCTGCGATGCTGGCCGCATTACCAAAAGCCCCGAATAGCTACTCTCCAATCCGTTTTCCCGAACGCGCGCTAGGGCGCCGGAACCTGGTCATCGCCTCAATGTGCGCAGCTGGAAAAATCAGTGTGCAGGAGGCGAAGGCGGCGACAAACAAACCAATTCGCCTTTCGATAAAGGATGATCCAAACACGCTGGCGCCTTACTTCGTTGAGGAAGTCCGCCAATACCTGGAGCGGACGTACGGAACCGAGAGGGTCCAGGAAGCCGGACTGAGGGTTTACACCACGCTGAATATAGATTTACAGACAGCCGCGAACCGGGCTGTGCTAGATGGGCTCGCTGCGTACGAACGGCGGCACGGCTGGCGGGTACGTTTATCGAATGTGCGAGACTTTGGCTCGAATCCGCAAACCTATCGCATCCCAGAATGGGATTTCGTTATGGAGCCGGGGACATATGTGCACGCGGTGGTGACATCAGTCTCGTCCGGTTCTGCATCATTAAGATTCGGACCTTATCGAACTAGGCTAAGCAATAATGACGTCGCCTGGACAAGTCGTCCAATCCAGCAACTGCTCTCTGTAGGGGACATCGCATATATAAAGGTTCTTTCTCTTGGAGCAGACTTCACGGCGCGGGTGCGACTCGAACAAGAAGGAGGCGTACAGGGCGCGCTCTTAGCGATTGATACGGAGAGCGGGGAAGTGAAGGCAATGGTTGGAGGCCGCGACTTCAAGGAATCGAAATTCAATCGTGCCACTCAGGCCTTGAGGCAGGTCGGATCGTCATTTAAGCCATACGTTTATACCGCAGCCATCGATCAAGGCGCGAGCCCGGACGACACCATCGTTGATGCTCCAGTTGTATTCCGAACCCCCTCGGGCCTTTACGTGCCCCATAACTACGACCAGAAATTCGAAGGAACCATTACCCTCCGACACGCGCTGGCTGAATCGAGAAACATTCCAGCTCTCAGACTGGCTGAGAGTCTTGGCATGAAAAACGTAATCGATTATGCGCGCAGATTTGGGATCAGTGAACCCATACCTGCATACCTACCGGTGGCCTTGGGAGCTGTAGAACTCACATTGCTCGAGCACACCTCCGCATTCAGCACGTTTCCGAATGATGGCGTCCGAGCTCTTCCGCATTACATCAGAAAAGTGACAACCTACGACGGCCAAGTGTTGGAACAGAATTTTCCTGCTGTTCACGATGTGATCGGTGAGCGCACAGCTCGAGTGATGACCTCGATGCTTCGCGAAGTTGTCTTGCACGGGACTGGTGCAGCGGCGCGACAGCTCGCGATTCCCGTCGCGGGCAAGACCGGCACCACAAACGATTTCACCGATGCATGGTTCGTGGGATTCTCTCGAACCACAACTTGCGGCGTATGGGTCGGATTTGACCAGAAGATATCCTTGGGTAATAAAGAGACTGGAGCGGTTGCGGCGCTACCCATCTGGATGAGTTTTATGAAGGCAGAGTCTGCCGGACGTCACCCTATTCGTGATTTCCCGCCTGTTCCTCTTGACCGGCCCCCCACCAGCCTCGCGGCACTTCGAACTTCGCTGCCAGTGACTACTGGAAAATCTGCCGTTGCTCCGCGGAACCGCACTGTTGTTCAGATCGGTTTACAGCAAGACAGATAGCGCTGCGAGCACTCCTCGTTTTTTCAAGAGATCCGTCTGACGCTTCGCCCATAGCCTGCTTCAGTAATGATGAGAACTGCGATTTGATGCCGCGCTCGAGGAACGGGCAGGCTTACCGCGCAACGGCCGCGTGTACGTTGCTGAAATCACGGGACAGGGGCAGCTTTTAAGGCAGTTTCCGTAATGTATAGAAGCGTTTCGCGGATCATGAATGGATGAAGATTCAATCTGATCTGCAACCAATGTACCTCCTTCTGCTGTGACTCTTTGGGGATCCCAGCAACATCAAGATGCGGCTGGTAAGTACCATCAGACTGATAATGCTAATCCAGGTGATCAGAATCCTGGAATTGACTCACAGATTCTGTTCATCGATGTATCGTCGTTTCGATTAGTGATGCTCAACTTGTAAGCGTACCGGTCGTTCGACAAGGCTCGTTCGGCGGCGGACACAAGACGGTCCGCGCATCGAACTCTACAGAAAAAGGAAAGGTGCTTAAGGTATTCGTTGGCAGGCTGTTCCTGTTAGTTTTGCCAGTACCGATTTTGTCACGGGAAATGTATGCTCTTGCAAAGGATAAGAAGATCTAAATGCGACGATTAGCTGAATTAGCCGTGACCGTTTTGATTGTAGGCATGGGTGGTAACGGGCAGAAATTGCTCAGCTTGGGATCGGGCGCAACTCAAGACACGCAAAAAGCGAGCTATCAAGAAAAAGCCACATCCAGCGGCAGAATTCGTGGTAAGACGTTTCAAGTCGGAACAGCCTCGTGGTACGGAAAACAGTACGACCGAAAAACCACTGCGAGCGGTGAGCTTTTTGACATGAATGCCTTCACCGCAGCACACCCAACTTTGCCGCTTGGCACCTGGGTGCGGGTCACCAACTTGCAAAACGGCAAAGCTGTCATCGTGCGCATCAATGATCGCGGGCCACTGCCGAGAGGTCGAATAATCGACCTTTCCTATCGGGCCGCCAACTTTCTTGATTTTGAAAAAAAGGGTGTGCAGCGAGTTCGCATTGAATTTTAACGGCTTCAGGATGATGGCTCGGCTACATCCCACCTTTCCGCACCCGAGCCAAAGTGGTCACTGTGACTCACGCCAGTCGCTTCTTTTCCCTTCTAGAGGCCGTGGCGATGCAGGATCGGTGGTTCGTGCATCAACTTGTTTACTCTGGCCTTTACCTCTTGGAATTCACTCGTATCCACAACGTATTCAACCTTGCCTGGGAGCAAAGAGGAAATCTCCTTTTGCGCGCGACGAATACGGTCTTCCGTCAGGGGGTGAGTAGAGAAGACTTTTTCTACAAGGTTTCGTTTTTGCTTCTCTTCGGCGTGCAGCATCTCGAAAAACTGAACGAAGGCTTCGGGATCGTATCCGGCGGCGTATTCGTATTCCAGCCCAAGCAAGTCAGCTTCCCGCTCCGCGTCCCGACCAAACTTCATGAACAACATCGGCACCGCAAGCCCGCCAAATCCAAGGGGAATGGAGACATATCGCATGATTGCCTCGCGCGTTTCAGCGCGGGTCACATGACGTGCCGCTACGTGGGCAACTTCGTGGGCAATTACGCCCGCGAGTTCCGCCTCGTTGTCTACGGCCAGTATCATTCCCGTGTCAATGTAGAGGTATCCCCCGGGCAGACTGAACGCATTAACTTCATCAGATTCGATCACTTTGATTGTGAAAGGCACCTTTGCATCAGAGTTAGCCGCGATGCGTTGCCCCAGACGGTTGACGTATTCGGTGATCACCGGATCAGAGACTACCCTGCTGGTCGCCTCCACATCCCGCGCAAGCGATTGCCCGAGTTTCCGCTCCTGCTCCAGTGAATATTTGTTAGATCCGTTGCCAATACCGCGGTCGCCGATGTGGTGGATATCGTACTTGGCCGGCACCTTCTCCCTTTTGGAGGCTCTCGAAATGGCCCCGCTCGAATCGGTATGACCGACCTTCGATTCCAGCGGGGCTGTGTCTTGGGAGGTGGCTCGAGCAACGAACAAGAATAGGGATATGGGTAGGCAGAGAGCGAACAGCCACACTGCACCGCTGAGTGTGGAAACTCCGGATTGGGACAGCGCGGCACCCGGGGAAGGCGGAATGTTGCTGCTCTCGTCCCCGCACAACACACATCCATCCCCGCGCCGTCTGTCAGACGTGCCTCTGAGCCACCTTCGACTAGGACTGAAGACCACGCGAAAGTCACTGGCAGCGAAAGCTGTGGCCACCCCAGGCCGTCGCGTCGAAGAGGTGTCCATTGATGCCTTGAACGACCGGCTCCCCCGTAGGGATTTGCACCTTTGCTAATGCGAAGCCCCGTGCGCGCGAGGCAACCGTCGTAGCGCATGCCTAATTCCATCTAAAAGTGTGCGCACTGAGCAGTTGCCGGGCAACTGTCAAATCTGACAGGTGTTCGATTATGACTTCGTGGGCTTATGGTGCAGAAGCACGAACGGCTCAGACTCAAGAATAGAATGCGCGTAGTTGGCGCGTCCTTTGCGTTCTTTGCAAACGATTGGTTCGACATTTGCAACGCTGCTGCTGTCGCATACGGCAGTAGTTTAGTTTCTGGCCTTGCGGGTAAATCTGCTCAGGAGGAACTCCTGTGCCAAATTGGCCGCCGCTCGTTGGCCGGTGCCGAGCAGGAAATTTTCGAAGACGAACCCAACTCCGCGATTCGACGCCGGATAGTAGGTGTTCGAGATCGCAGCAGATGCCAGGTCGCCTCCGATGGTCGAATAGTTCGGTTGCCAGCGCCCGTTATCTCCCTTGCAGACGAATGGGCCCCTGAGTGCGTACAGAATGCGAGACCGCGTCGTGCCCGTGCCCTTGTAGAAGTAGCGCGGATCCTGGTGGAGAAGCGACGGCAGGATGGCGCCACCGATCATAATGTCAGTAAGACCGTTCGCATAGGTAGCTCCGTAGCGCTCCGCGAAACCCTTCCAACCTTGGGGATAGTCCAGGCGGTCACCGGCCTGTTCGGCGGCGGCATCTATACCTACCCCGATGAAAGTTACGGGGTTGAACATGACCTTGGCGGCGAGTTGGAACTTTGAGTTCGAGGTGAGCGGCGCAGCATTTTGATCATAGCTCACATAGAAATTCGGAATGACGCCGAAAACACGCTGTTGCTCCAGGATCTTGACCTGCTCGTCGGATAGTTCCTCGGGAGTAGCGGCCGAAGAAGCCACACTGATTGTGGTCTGCGCCGCCGCGATGTGGAGTTTGGCGCCGGTCAGGATCACGTACTGGCCTGGTTTAAGAATGATATCGGGTGAACTCCAGATTGCGAAGTCCTGAGCGCTAATGGTGATGCGAAAGGTTCCAGCATCGAGTTGATTGAACTCAAAGAACCCGTTGTCGTTCGACACGACCGTACGCGGATGTGTGAGGACAGGGCCTTCGAGAACGACCGTGGCGCCCGGAACAGTGCCTCCGTTCACATCCGTCACAGTGCCCGTAATATGTCCTGCCTCTGCGTTCGGAGTGCTGGCTTCCTGTGCTGCCAAATGCATGACAATCGCGATGGCCGCGACGATTATCAGGTATATTCGCCGGATTCTCATTGAAAGAGTCTCCAATGCACCAGTGTGCGATATAACTTCACCTTTGTTCACCGGCCCGTTGTCGGCACCATTTGCGGACAGTTCTGGTTTCAAAAGTGCCGTCTGAGAGGAAGACGAGAACGGCGATTCCTGGCATACGCAGTCAGCGTACTCTTGCTGGGAGGGACCGAGACCTGTCAATTATTACAGTCTTGGTGTGGCAGCCGAGTTGGGGTATTTCGATACGCTAGCCAATCAAAACTCTGCCGGATTGACCCAAAAATCTAAAACACTTACGTCCTCATATCTCAATCAGCAGATCGGCTTGTCTCGGGTAGGGGCTATTCAGTTTTATGAAGAGCCGGAGAACAGGCTCCTAAACCCATTAATTGGGACGGAGTACTTCGGTCGGGCGTCCTGAACCCGGGTTGTGCAGGCACACGGCAAGTTCGTATTCCCGCCATTCCTGTAATTTTTGACAGTGTTCAATGCGGCCAATGCTTTTTAGGCTCGGCACAGAATGAAGCGATGCCCCACGTTTTCTGTCCCAAGAGTGATTGGGAAGGTCCGCCGAAGTTGGATCTGGATCGCGGCCGCGATTGCGATGACGGCTCCTCTTGCCGGAAGCGGGAAGGCCCAGACGGCCTTACCCAGTTATTCGAACGTCGTCGAAACCAGCAGCACACTCCTGGCAAGCTGCGAAACCATTCAAACCTTACCCATTAAGAAGGCTCTCAGCCTGGCATGTTTGCGAAATGCAACCAGGGACAAGGTGCCAGCCGGGAATGCGATCATTGTTGGTTTTGTAGGGGGCTTAGTAAACAGCACTAACGTAAAGCATCCTGAAGTGATCTTTGCCAAACTGCTTCGCGATGGCAGCCCCCGGGTCGTGCACGCCGAGGTATTTGCCAACCATGATGGGAAAGGTGCTCGTCGGCGCGTTCTACAGCTGTTGGACACCAACGAGGATGGAGAGCTCACGATCTCTGAAAAAGAGCACGCAAACATCATTATCTACGGGCACAGTTGGGGTGCTTCGCAAGCCGTTACCCTCGCTCGAGAGCTGGGACGGGAGGGAATTCCTGTTCAACTCACGATCCAAGTCGATAGTGTTCGTAAACCCGGCCAAGACGATTCAAGCATTCCTCCCAACGTCAAGAACGCGGTCAATTTTTATCAGACCAGAGGTATCATCCATGGACGCTCGGTCATCCGCGCTGCTGAACCAGCGCGGACAAATATCCTGGGGAACTTCCGGATGACGTACCAGCATCAGAAAATCGACTGCAGCAATTATCCCTGGCTGGCACGTGTCTTCAATCGGCCTCACCACGAAATCGAGAATGACCCTCGTATCTGGGACCAGATCGCGTCCCTTATTGCTTCTGAACTGTCGGGCCAGCCTAAAATTGTTGATACCTCCTTAGCGGTACTGTCAGTGTCCCAAAAATGATTGGGTGTCTTCGGCGATTGTTAAATCGTAAAGGATCAATAACGGCTTCTCACTTGAGCAAGGCAGACCTGTTATATCTGCCAGCCTTGCCGAGGTGTTCCCAACCGTAGGATTTGCAAGCAGACCAGTTACCGTCTCCAAGGAGACCACTGTCATGAAAGAGACATTGGTTACTAAGACTGAAGACACTCTGGAGAATACCTCCGCTGTCAGTTTTGACAGTTTCACCAAAGAAGCGAAGTACGTCAAAGTTGTTAGCGATGCGATCATCCTTCAAGGCAAGCGAAAGTTCATCCGAGTTGGCTCAAAGAAACTTGGAGACGGTGTAGTCCCCCGGGTGATCGCCATGGGGCAGACATGGCGGCGAATCTCGTCCAAATCGAAAGCGACGCTAGAATTAAAGAGCGATTGGCCGCGGAACGCGTGCGCTTGCTTAGGATCGCTGGCCTTGAGCGGCCCACTCACTTTCATCGCCCTGTCGAACGTCCCTTCACCGCAGAGCAACGCAAGCACGTCACTATCTTGTTCGGCGGCTTCACCTGGAAGCATGAGGACTTGATCCGGGCCGTATTCCAAGGCTGCGGGTACCGCTGCGAGAAGGTGCCGGTTCCCAATATCGCGGCCTTCCAGACCGGAAAGGAATTTGGCAATAACGGCCAGTGCAATCCGACGTATTTCACCGTCGGAAATCTTGTGCAATATCTGCAACTCCTGGAGAAGGAAGGCCAGACCCGCCAGCAGATTCTTGACCACTATGTGTTCTTCACGGCCGGCTCCTGCGGGCCATGTCGCTTCGGCATGTATGAAGCAGAGTATCGCTTTGCGTTGAAGAATGCTGGCTTCGATGGGTTCCGCGTCCTGCTGTTTAAGGATAGTGACGGCATCAAGGCCGTATCGGGGGAGGCTGGCCTCAAATTCACCATCGATTTTGGCTTTGGCATGCTCAATGCCATTCACCTGGGCGACGTGATCAACGACCTGATCTACCAGGTTCGCCCATACGAGGTGGTGAAGGGCCAAACGGATTGCGTGTTTCGTGAGATGGTCAGCGACCTTTGCTGCGACCTCCGAAACCGGAAATCGTTCGAGATCGAGAAGAGTGCGCCAGATTGGACGAAACCGACATTCAAGAACAACAAGATTCCACGAAATACGTTCAACGTGTTCGGCAAGTGGCATGAGCACATGTGGAGCAAAGACTACTTGAACGCGCTGCACGGGGCCCGCGAGACCATGGATACGATCGAAGTGGATCGGACACGGGTGAAGCCGCTGGTCAAGATTACAGGTGAGTTTTGGGCGCAACTGACCGAGGGAGACGGCAATTTTCACATGTTCGACTTCCTCGAGCGCGAGGGCGCCCAAGTCCTGGTCGAGCCGATCGCTACCTGGGTGGCCTATCTGCTGTACCAGGCGAAGGCGCACGCGATTGCTAAATGGCCGGTCAATCGGCCCCATTCCAATCCCAAGTGGTACGAGTTCAAGAAGCAATTCGACAACTACATTGGTCTGCGCAAGAAGCTATGGGGAATCGGCGCGGGCGAACGCATGTGGAGTTTTTTCTACCATCGGACCATCAGGCACATGGGCGGAATCACGCACCATCTTGTTCCCCAAGCCGAACTGGCCGAACTAGCTCACCCTTTCTACAACCAGTTCGCACGTGGTGGTGAGGGCCACCTCGAGGTCGGCAAGAACGTGTACTACACCGTTCACAAACTCTGCCACATGGTGCTGGCTCTAAAACCTTTCGGTTGCATGCCTTCCTCGCAGTCTGATGGTGTGCAATCGGCTGTCGTCAGTAAATTCAAAGACATGATCTTTCTCCCCATCGAAACCTCCGGCGAAGGCGAGGTCAACGCGCACAGTCGCGTTCAGATGGCGCTCGGAGAAGCCAAAGTCAAAGCCAAGACGGAGTTCGAGGCGTGCCTGAAATCGACGGGCAGGAGTATGGGCGAAATACGTGAATACATAGAAGAACATCCGGCGCTGAAGCGTCCGTTCTATCCCGTGCCCCATCGAGAGGGCGTGGCTGGAACTGCTGCGCAGTTCGTGCTTCACGTGAGCGATCGCATCGCCAAGGAGACTGCGCTGTGGAAGCGCTCGCGCGTTCGTGTGGAGTCGGTCCCGGTGGTATCAGGAGATTAAGGTGTCCGTTTGCTGCAGAATTCGCGGCGACTTCGAGGATCTGATCGCAGATCGTCGGCGAACTCGGCTTTGTCTCTTGGGTTCGAATGTTTTGTCCATACGCAGAGGGTGGAATGCGCGACCATAAGGGCCCGCAATTAATTCGGATTGCTCCTCTCGAGGGACCGCTCCCCAAGGCCGCCACTCCACAGCGTCTGGAGAAACCACATAACCACACCACCCGATTCCTGGTCGGTCTCGACGTTGGCTCTACGACGGTGAAATCTGTCGTCGTGGACGCCGCATCGGACCGAGTGCTGTGGCAGGACTACCAGCGACATGAGACCAATCAGCACGAGAAGGCCCTTGAATTCCTGAAGCGCATGGAGTCAGAAATTGGCATCGACCGTCACAATACTCGCATGTTCGTGACGGGCTCCGGCGGCAGCGGCATCGCCGATCAAATCGGCGCCAAGTTTGTGCAAGAGGTGACCGCGGTATCTCTTGCCGTCGAAAAGCTTCATCCCGAGGTGTATTCGGTCATCGAACTCGGCGGACAAGACGCCAAAATCATCATCTTCAAAGATGACGAGGAGACCGGGCGAAAACAGAAAATTCCTTCGATGAATGACAAGTGTGCCGGAGGCACCGGCGCCGTTATCGATAAGATCAATGCCAAGCTCAAGATTCCTGTACTCGAGTTATCCAACAAGGGCTACCGCGGCATCAAGCTACACAAGGTTGCCGGCAAGTGTGGCGTTTTTGCAGAGACCGACATCAACTGTTTGCAAAAAGTCGGCACTCCTCCCGACGAACTGATGGCGTCGCTGTTCGAAGCCATCGTTTTGCAAAATTTGAGCGTGCTCACCCGCGGCCACACCCTCCGCCCCCATGTTCTCTTGCTCGGCGGACCGAACAGTTTCATCAGAGGCATGCGCGAAGCCTGGCAAGCGAACATCCCACGCATGTGGGAGGAGCGCAAAGTTTCCGTCCCGGACGGCGCAAGGCCCGAAGACCTCATCAAAGTTCCAAAAAACGCAGTGTACTTCGCCGCACTCGGAGCAATCGAATTCGGCAAGACCGAAGACGACTGCATCGGTTGCTATCGGGGATCCCAGCAGCTCATTCAATACATCGATTTCGGGCGTCAGGAAGAGAAGGCCAAGTCCGGCACGCGGGGACTTGTCGAGGAACCCGCCGAACTGGATGTCTTCAAGGATGCGTATCGTCCCAAAAAGTTCACTCCGGCAGTATTCCGAAAGGGAAGCACGGTCGCTGGTTTCATCGGTGTAGATGGAGGCTCTACTTCAACAAAGGCTGTTCTTCTCAGCGAAAGCGGCGAAGTCCTCTGCAAGTGCTATCAACTCTCGAACGGCAATCCGATCCAGGACACCATCGAGATGTTCGAGAATCTCCGTCGGCAAGTGGAAGCTCAGAACGCCCGGCTCAAAGTTTTGGGCGTGGGGACCACAGGATACGCAAAGGACATCCTGAAAGATGTTCTCAAAGCGGATGTCGCGCTGGTCGAGACCGTAGCGCACACGGAGTCGGCCCTCAAGTTTTACGAAGATCCACACGTCATCGTCGACGTCGGCGGCCAAGACATCAAGATCATCATCCTGCATAACGGTCGCGTGAAGGACTTCAAGCTCAACACCCAGTGCTCCGCCGGCAACGGGTATTTCTTGCAGTCGACTGCCGAAGGATTCGGCTATGACGTGACCCAGTATGCCGACCTTGCCTTTAACGCGCAGGCCATGCCGGTGTTCGGCTACGGATGCGCCGTGTTCATGCAGTCCGACATTGTGAATTTCCAGCGCCAAGGCTGGCGCGCGGAAGAGATTCTGGCCGGATTGGCAGCCGTGCTGCCGAAGAATGTCTTCCTCTATGTGGCCAGTATCGCCAACCTGGCTGCACTCGGGTCGCGCTTCATCCTGCAAGGTGGCACGCAAAACAACCTGGCCGTGGTCAAAGCCGAAGTCGATTTCATTCGCAACAGCTTCCGAGCCACCGGCAAGCAGCCAGAGATCATCGTGCATGAGCACTGTGGCGAATCGGGTGCGATCGGCGCCGCGCAGGAGTCACTCCGCCTGTGGCGCAGCGGCCTCCGGACCACCTTCGTGGGTCTAGAGGCGGTGCGCAAGATCGAATACCGCACCACCCGCAACGAAGACACTCGCTGCCATTTCTGCAAGAACGAATGCCTGCGCACCTTCATCGACATTCGTACGGCGCCCACAGACGGCTACAGCTTCCTGCGAATCCCGAAAGTCACCAAGGTCCCGCTGATGCGCGGAGAAGAACGTCTGATCATCGCGACGTGCGAAAAAGGCACCGTTGAAGACCTTAACGAGATGAAGGAAATCAAGGCCGGTCTCGATTCCATTCGGGCGCAGCATCCAAACCTCGTTGCTATTGCCGCAAAAGAAGCCTTCCACCTCAGCAACGCCGAGAACGTGGCGGATCCGCTGCCGACCTGCGGTTGGGCCGGCCGGAGCAAGGGTGCGAGAGAACGGCGCACGCTGATGGAGAACCGCAAGAATCTGCGCATCGGTATCCCGCGTGTCCTGAACATCTACACCTACGCGCCGCTGTTCAATGCCTATTTCGAAAGTCTGGGTGTGCGACCGGAAAATATCATCTACTCCGACTATACCAACTCCGAACTTTACCGGGCCGGCGCGAGCCGTGGCGCAATCGACCCCTGCTTTCCGTCCAAAGTCGGGATCTCGCACGTCTGCAACCTGATCCAGGAAAAGCACCGCAAGAAGCCGCTGAACGCGATCTTCTTCCCCATGTTCGACGTACTGCAGTCTCCTTTAGTCAAGCTCACCGGCACCAATGCTTGTCCGACGGTGACTGCAACTCCGGAGTCAGTAAAGGCGGCATTTACAAAAGAGAACGACGTCTTTGCGGAAAACAATCTTCAATACATCGATCCTGTGCTGAATGTCGCCAATCGAAAGCTTTTTGCTTATCAGATGTGGCAGTGCTTGCAGTCGTTGATGGGTCTGTCGCAGGAAGAGAACGATCGTGCCGTCGACTCCGGCTATCAGGCACTGAAGGACTACGAAACCAGCATCCGTCACCGCGCCCGTCAGGTGCTCGACCGACTGGAACGTGAAGACCGCATCGGCATCGTCATGCTCGGACGCCCCTATCATCACGACCCCGGCGTGAATCATGAGATCCTCGACGAATTTCAGAAGCTGGGGTACCCAATCTTTTCGCAGAACACTCTCCCCATCGATGACGACCTGCTGGAGCGTCTCTTCGGTGATGAAGTGCGAACCGGCATCATCTCAAGTCCGCTCGATATCGGCGATGTCTGGAAGAACTCATACTCCTGCAGTACGAATCACAAGATCTGGGCGGCGAAGTTTACGGCGCGCCATCCCAACCTGGTCGCACTGGAGATCTCCAGCTTCAAGTGCGGCCATGACGCACCCATCTACGGAGTGATCGAAGGCATCATCGAGCAGTCTGGTACGCCTTACTTCTGTTTTAAGGACCTCGACGAGAACAAGCCTTCCGGCTCAATCAAGATCCGGGTTGAAACTATCGACTACTTCCTGCGCCGCTACCGCGATGAAGTCATCCGCAAGCGCAAGGCCGGCCAGAAGATCGAGACCCAGCTTGCGGCTCTGGAAGCGGAACTACGCAACCAGAAAGACGATTTTCGACTAGCAATGTGCGCGCACACCGTCGAAACCATGGAGGATCGCATAGGCGCAGACTAGAGCGACCCAACGCACTGAGCGCGAGGATTTGAGGAGGAAGGATTGTATGGCAACCGCACCAAAGTTTCGCATTGACGTCGATATTCACAATTTGTTGACGAATAGTGCCCAGACTCCGCCGAAGCCGGCGCTCGTCATGGGTAAAAGATTGCCGGATCCTGTATTTCCTCTTTTTCCGGAGAAACTTCTGGAGGCCGGACCGGCCGCGATTCCTCAGACACGGGATTGGACCATCCCCGAGGTCTATCGCAAAATGCGTGGCTGGCTGTTTCCGTACGTACGTTCGCGGATCATGCCCGGCGAATTCCATCCCATTACCTCGTACCTGTTTGTCGAGTACAAGTGCAATCTCGACTGCTGGTATTGCTGGTCCTACAACAACAAAGTGAAAGGCATGACGGAGGACGTCGCGCGACGTTCGATCGATTTTCTCCACGACAATGGCTGCCGCGTGCTTGCTCTTATGGGGGGGGAGCCCCTGCTGCGCCCTGATTTCATCCACAAGGTCGTCTACTATGCCGCCAAAAAGGGATTCTGGATCTACATCGCAACCAACGGCCGCTTGCTCCGTCCCGAGGTGGCAGACCGATTAGGTGACGCTGGCGTTGCCGTCTTTAATTTCGCGCTCGACTCATGGGACGAGAAGCCCAGCTTGCCTAAGGCCGTGGTTCCGGTTCAGAAGAACATCGAGTACATCATGAAGAAGCAGTACGTGTACGGTTATATGGTCTTCTTCAACATCAACATCTGCCGGAACAATACCGAAGATGTCCGCAAGATTACGGAGTACGCCCGCCAGCATCGGATAGCCACCGACTATCACATCAATGAAACCCCCATGCTCGAGCAGGACGATCACTTCAAGCATCTCAACGAGAATCCGACCTACATCCGCCCGGAAGACTGGCCTGAGATCGACTGTCTGGTGGATTGGATCATCGAAAAGAACAAGTCCGGATACCAGATGGTGAATTCCGTGCAACGCCTGCAGGAAATCAAGGCTTTCATCCGGATGGCTAGTGGTGCTGATCTCAAACGCTTGGGGTGGAACGGCGACGGCAGCGGACTCAATGGCGATCTGGCCGATCGCCTGGCCACGACTCCAGGCATCGTCCAGGACGAGAACCACGAGTTGCATTTTGCGGAATGGAATTGCCGCGCCGGCCAGAACAATGTGATTGTCCGCACCGATGGGACGACAGCTCCTTGCTTCCCGATGTACGGCGCAACCTATGACTGGGGAAACATCGACAAGCATAATTTCGATGACGGCCAGCTGGCTTCTATGAAGAAGACCTGTCAGCAGCACTGCTTTTCGACCCTCAATCACAATCTGGCGTATTGCTACAACGACGCGCGCGTGATCAAGTTCGTTTGGACACAACTAGTTAAGAATCGAATGAAAGGCGGAGCGAGAAGCTTCGAGGATTAATGGACACTTTCAATCAGGCGGTTGAGACGATGAAACGAAAAAGGATCGTCCGCACGTGGCATTGCACCACTGCTATGTGCCTTTTGATTGCCGGATCCTGCATACCGATGCGCGCGGTTGACGCGAACACGAGCGGCGCGCCTCCCGTTGAGGTCATTGTAGAAAAGATGCAGGCGGCCAACTTGCTTCGGGCTGAGGCACTTTTGGGTTATTCAGGCAGACGCGTCTACAAGGTGGACTACCACGGCTTTCCGAGTGGTCGGCACGCGGAGATGATTGTGGAGGCTGTATATTCCTCGCCCGCTCAGAAGGATTTCCGTATCGTGTCCGAAAGCGGGTCCAAGCTTTTGCTACAGCATGTGCTGTATCGCCTTCTGGATAGTGAAAAGGAGGCTCTGCAGAATGCAAATCGGAAACAGACTGCTATGAACACGGAGAACTATACCTTCAGGTTTGTAGACACCGAGCAGGGAGTCGAAGGGAAATTCTATGTTTTGCAAGTGGAACCAAAGATTAAGAACAAATTTCTGTACCGCGGAACAATATGGGTAGACGCAGAGGATTTCGCGGTCGCCCGAATCGAAGGTAAGCCGGCGAAGAATCCCTCTTGGTGGATCAGTAGCACTGAAATTCATCACCGCTATACCAAGGTAGATCGGTTCTGGCTGCCAGCTCACAACGAGTCTGTCACCCACGTTCGTGTCGGAGGCCAGGCCGTTCTTACGATTGAGTACACCGACTATGACATCAAGACGGCAAGTGCCGCGGCATCTGCTCGGTAGCGACAGTCATATGCAAGCTGTTGCCTGTGATCTGGGCAAAAGATCATCTAGCAGCTAGTGCTACCGCCACTTCTCGCACTCTATTGTCCCAGTATCCCTTTTTTCAGCTCCGTATTGGGCGGCTTCGGCCCTAGCCAAACAGAGAAGAGCACTTGTCCGAAGGCAGGGCCGACGACCGTCAGCTTCAGCGTACCGTTGATGGCGAGGGTTGTGCCCGTGCCCGGCAGGTACGTGAAGACCATCTGGTCGCCCTTCTTGAGGGGTTCGAGTGCGCTGAGGAACCGGTCAATGTCCGCCTTCATCGTGGGCTCGGCATCCGGCGCATTGTTCTTGAATCCCTCATCGAATGCATCGGTCATCTGCTGCTTGCTCGCACTGTGCAAGAACTGCATGACAATCTGCTTCGTGGCGTCGGCCTTGATGATGGCGCTCGGATCCGACGACTTCTGCTCAAGATAGAGCCCCGCAACGTAGACCTTTACCGAGAACTTCGTTCGAAGTCCCAAGCCGTTCAGCACTAGCGTTGTGCTCCCCACTTGTACGTTGTCCGGTAGGGTCGTCCCCGCCAGACTGGCAGCCTGTAGATTGAAAATCGATGTCAGCACGACAGCGGTAACGACGAGTGTTTTCGTAGTCCAAGTCATGAAAGCTCCTTCAAAGTAGGATCTGACGGTAAGCCGGTGTCAGTTCAGCGCCTACTGGCAATAATGCCAGTAGGTCAAAAGTAGAGATGAAGGGCGCAATGCAGACCCGCTGGCATTTATCAGTTCTCGGTCGGGGTCCACACGGAATTAACGTTGGAACTGAAAATCGACGGAGCAGCTCGGCGGGGTCGCACCCATGCCGGTGGGACCGGTAGAGCAGCATCCAGACTGCGTGGACCGGTCTCCGCGCTTGGCCGCCATGCGTGCAGCAACTTGAATCTGACGAAGAGTAGTAGTTATGGATCCCCGCGAAACACGGCGGACGATGGGATCGATGATCCAACGGAGCGAAGCCGGAATATCGCGACTCAGAACGATCTCTTCAACCTCAATGTAGACGCCGCCATCGCGTTCTTCAAAGCGGGTGATGTCGAATGCTCTCCAAATCAACCCTGTGCCCTGGTCTGGCGGCAGCATGCGCTGATGATCCGTGCCGTAGCCGGCGAGCTCCTGAATGCGGGTTGATTCGGAGATTTTATATCCGTGCCGATCATCGACTCGGAAATAAGAAGATCGAAAATCTATATCGAGCGCGGTCTTCGAGATAAGCGATTCGTTCACTAGCAGCATGTAAAACTGGTCTTGGGATTCGCTGCTTGTGATGACTCTAGAATCGACAACCACGGGTTTGAACACTTCTCTATAGCATCCATAGCCGCGCAGGACTCGCACAACATCAAGCAGAGTCACGTCCGGGATAAAGACCTCGCCGTACCAATCGTGAATCAGTCCTGACGGCACTCGTTTCGGAATGTGTTGAGCCGCAGGGAAAACCAAGATTTCACCACTTCTGAGTTTGGCAGCATAGGCAGGATCTTCATCGGCTGGTAGAAAAGGATGGGCCGCGCTGATGCGTTGTTGCATTTGGGCATTCGCGGCTGCGAGATAGTCGTCCCATGCTTTGAGCGTCTCTGCCTTTACATCGGCCGCTCTGGCTGCTCCATAAGAAAGAAACATCAGCAGCACGCTGGCCCAAACACATGCTCTCTGAATCGGGCAGTTGAAGCCCCACTCAATTGAAATGACCAGCATGCCTCGCAGCGTCCTATTCAACGACGGGAGGACCCAAGGCTCGATTCTTGATGCAGTCTGCATAATCAGTACTGAACAGAATTTCTGATTTTTACCCTACGTCTACAGCTTCGAGACAAGCACTGTAAGTTTTGACAGTTTGTGCTCCAACTGGGGCGTTCATCCTTGGGTGGTCGAATGTTTCGACGGAGCGACAATCTTCACCGCGCTACGGGCAGACGGTGCACTCACGCTCATGTTTTCAAGGGAACTTTCCAAAATTGCGAAAAGTGCGGGTCCGTCATTTCGCTTCACAGTGCAACACCAGTGGATGATCTCCCCTGTTCCAGCGAAATGATGGTCTTTTACAGGGCCTTCTACAGCGGCTTCGAGCGAGCGATTTCAGATGCATGAACGATGGCCACATGCACGAGGCGAGAAATGGCTTTCGCGCAAGACTGCGCGCAGGCAGCAATGGTCGGTGGTGCTTTCATCCAATGACCGCCTGACGCTTACGTTGCCAGGAGCCGGAGATCTTTGCATCGCTCGGGCTTGGTGAAGCCGTCTATCGATTTCTATTTCTTGATTTCAATGGAGCAAACGACCGTCTTTCCATCGAGATGTTGGGCGGGCTAGTAGTCGCCGGGATGATTGCAACTCTTGCAAGGGAGTTCTACCAGCAGCGCAACGAGATTTCCGAGAGAATCAAGTTTATTCGGGATCGAAACTACAAAAGTCGTCACGCGGTCGAAGCGATCAAGCTCGTGCCTTACCCGACGGATCATCAGGATAATTCGTGAGGAGGTCGAGCGAATTGACGGTGCGCTTACCGAGATCATTCCTCACTAGGTAGGGTGGGTCGCGTCGCAAAAGTGTCGCATTGCGTTATGGTCTCTTGCTGAAGAATGGGACCTGATAGAAATATCCAGCCACCAATCGATCGACTGTACGTTCTGACAGTATCCAACCTGGAGCACGCAACCTAACCTGTTCATGAAAACCGAGTGAACCGTGTTGGACACGGCCGATGCGTACGAGGTGAAAACGATGAGGATGCAAAACCTGGTAGTCAATTTTCCAGTCGCAACGAATTGGTCCCGAGAGCTCGGGCCTTATATCTGGGCTAGCAGACTCTTCGTCGTGGCCATTGGCGCTTGCTTGATGTCGTCCCCGGTGCCTGCGCACGGGCAGGCGGTGGATGCGTCACCGTCCACTACAAGCGGCGTACGAGCCCAGGCCCAATTGGTGGTCGGAGGGCAAAGCGTTAAGAACAATTCCAAAGGCATACTCTCGGTAGTCGGTAGCTCGTTGCAGTTTGACGCTGATGGGAAAAAGGTCGCGGTGGAAGCCTCGTCTATTCTCGACGTCTCCACCGATAAAGATAGCCGGCAGGATATTACTGGTGCGGCCCACCTCGCGGCGGAGGCAATCCCCTACGGTGGCTCGCGGGTGTTAAGCCTGTTTTCACATGAGGTGGACGTTTTGACCGTGGAATTCAGAGACGCCAACGGCGCCTATCATGGCGCTGTCTTTGCGCTGGCGAAGGGCCAGGCCGCTCCGTTCAAGAAGCAACTCGTCGCGCTCGGAGCGAAAACCACAGCTCCGCCCGCGGGACCGGCACCAGTCAACAATTAGGAGGACAACGCATTGAAACATCACAGCGGAACCGCATATGCAGTAAGTCTTTCCATCGTCGTCTCCTGCGCCGTCCTCCTCATGGTTGGACATCTTTTGGGGCAGCAGGGATCAGGAGATTCCAATCGTGCACAGAAGCTCTCGGCGTCGTCAATCCAAATCGAGGCTCCGGATCCGGGTGACGTGATTTTGCCGCCGGAATTCCGCATTGCCGTTTACGAAAACCTGATCCTTCAGATCGAGAAGACGGGCAAGTTCCAGCACGTTTATCGCAGCGGCGACAAAGATGCTGCCGGTGCTCCAGACCTCGTCACCTTGCACACCAAGGCGCGATCGTTCACCCAAGGCAGCCAAAAAGAGCGCGAAGTGACCACCGTCTTGGGAGCTACCTCGTTGACGGTGAATGTCCGCATCACCGATCACACCGGGCAGCCGATTGTCGATCGCGACATCAAGGGGAAGGTAGTTTTGACGGGAGGAAACCTGGGCGCCACCTACGATTTCTCCAAGAAGGTCGCCAAAATTGTTCGTAATAATTTCTAGTTCGTAAAGCAATCAAAGTGTCCGTTCAACGTCTCCCGAAGTGTGCGTGATGAGTCCAGGCGGACTTTGATCATTGCAGACGGGGGTCTTGATAGAGGTGTATATGAAGCGATCGCTAGTTGTGTTTATGTTGTGCATGTCGGCTCTTGCTTCGTTCGGCCAGAATCCCTCGTCCAAATATCAGCCAGCAACAATCATCTCGGTGAGAGCCCACGACAGTTCTGGAAAGAACGCGACAGATCGAATGCAGTACGACGTCTCAGTAAGAGTCGGAAATACATTGTATGTAGTCCTATACACGTCACGTGGCTCCAACTTCGTTGAGTTTTCCGCAGGCAACGAGTTGCTGGTTCTGGTAGGAGAGACGACGCTTAGGTTCAACGACTCACTGTCAGGCGAAACGGACGTTCCGATTTTGAGCCAGAAAGCAGTTCCGCCGAGGAGCCTCGACTTGACGAGGATATGTGGCCAGTATTTCAGCTTGAAGTTGCAGCGCCTTTCGGAGGCGCTTGCCCTGACTGACGCTCAGGTGATTAAGGTCAGGCCGGTATTGGAGCAGGAAGCCGGAGAAGTAGATGAGATCTGCTTCAATCCCGCGTTGTCGCAGAAGGAGCAAGTAGAACACTTCGAGAAAATCGTGCGTGCATCAGACAAGCAGATTGCGCCTTTGCTTTCGAGCAGTCAACTGCGCCAGCTTCAGGATCTTCGCAAACAGCAGGAGCAGAAGGCGAGGGACCTCCTCGCAGAACACAATGTCGGAAAGCAAAGTTAGATACCGTCGATCCCTTGATCTCGTTAGGGTCAGCATGATTCGAAAGAGCCCTCCCTATCAAGTTTGACGGCTGCACCGCAGCAGCGGATCACCGATAACGGTGATCCAGCATATTCCAAGAGATCCAGCGATTCATTTTGAGCGCTGTAAGTTTTGCCAGTTGGGACGTTCGGCACGCTGCTAATACCCTCTAGGAGCTTGGCAGTCCCTCCAGTGGGCGTATCTGCTCTGTCTTCGGAGCGATCGGCATGGGGGCGGGGCTAAGTTAGACGGCGAGGGCAAGGAGGAAAACATGCTTACGACATCAGGCACAAAACGAAACAATCAACAGTCGCGCATCTATCTCGTTGGAAGCGGAATCGCCTCACTTGCCAGTGCCGTATATCTGGACAAAGATGCCGGCGTCCCCGGTCGCAATATCGAGATTTTGGAGAAGGGTAACCTGTTTGGCGGCGCACTGGATGGAGCCGGTGAGGCAGAGCGTGGTTTTGTGATTCGAGGCGGAAGGATGCACGAATTGCATTACGAGTGCTACTGGGACTTGCTTTCCTACATTCCTTCGTATGACGACCCAAACATATCTGTGAGAGACGAATCGTTTGAATTCAACACCAGATTTGTTACGAACGCCCAGGCAAGGCTCCTGAAAGACGGCAAGAAGATGGATGTAACTTCTTTTGGACTTGACCTGAAGCAGCAAGGAGAATTCTTGAGGCTACTGTTCGCCTCCGAGAGGTCCCTCGACAACAAACGAATTGAAGATTGGTTTGACCAGGACTTCTTTAAAACCAATTTCTGGTTGCTTTGGACGACCATGTTCGCTTTCCAGAAATGGAGCAGCGTGGCTGAAATGAGGAGGTACATGAAGCGCTTCATCCATCTGGTTGAGGGACTTCCCAGGTTGGGTGGCGTTCTACGCACGAAGTATAACCAGTACCATTCGGTCGTTGTTCCTCTGCAAAGGTATCTGGAGGCAAAAGGAGTGCAATTCCACGCCGGTAAGGAAGTGGTCGACATTGACTTTGACCTGTCCGCTAATAAGAAGACGGCAACGGTCCTGCATTTGAAAGACAAGAGCGAGATCGTTCTCGGTGAACACGGTTGTGTGTTCATCACCAACGGATCCATCACCGACGGTACGGATAATGGGAAGTGGGACAGGCGTGCGACCCTGAAGGGCCTCGCGGAATCCGGTTCGTGGCAACTGTGGAAGAAAATTGCAGCTAAGGATCCTCTCTTTGGAAATCCGGGTCGCTTTTGCGACAACATCGATCTGCAGAAGTGGTATTCCTTTACCGCCACTCTGAAGGACAACACCTTCCATGATTACATGGAGAATTTCTCGGGTAATCTCGACGGTACGGGTGGACTGGTGACTATGACAGACTCCAACTGGTTGATGTCTGTTGTGATTGCCCGTCAGCCGCACTTCCCCAATCAGCCTAAGGATGTGAAGGTCTTCTGGGGCTACGGACTCTATCCCGACAGAAAAGGAAACTTCGTAAACAAGACGATGGCAGAGTGCAGCGGGAAAGAGGTGCTGGAAGAGTTGTGGTACCACCTGAAGATTCAGGAACTGATGAAGCCTGTGATGGAGGCAGGGAAAGTGAATTGCATCCCGGTCGCAATGCCTTACATTGACAGTTTATTCATGCCCAGAGCGCTTGGAGACAGGCCGGATGTAGTGCCCAAGGGAGCAACTAATTTTGCATTCCTCGGCGAATTCGCCGAGGCACCGACCGACTGTGTTTTTACGGTCGAGTATTCGGTGAGAACAGCTCAAATGGCGGTATACGGACTGTTTGAAACGGGCAAGCAAGTGACGCCTGTTTACGATTCCGTTCACAAGCCGGAGGTTCTCATGAAGGCGATTCACGCGATCAGTCGGTAATCCGCAGTCTGGCTTGGACTCGACTCACCATCAGCCCGGCGCTGACTCATTCGCTACGGGATCCAATCCCAAGATAGGTCGCTCCCTGCCCGCTCAGTGAGTGTGTCAGTCGCTCCGTCTCGACGAGGAAGCGTTCTGAAATTACTACGCCGAAACAATTGGCCTAGGCTGTCGGATATGGATATCCTTTCTTCAACACCTCATCCAATTGCTTGTCGTAGCCGTAAATGTCGTCGAAAAAGAAAACCTTATTCTTTTCGTCTACCGCCGCGGTGCCATACACAATCAGCACCGGGATCGGCTTTTCCAGGTTCACGGTTACGTTGTCCTGGGTGCCATTCATCATGGATTGAACCCGCTCCAGGTTCCATCCGGGATTATTGCGCGCCCACGCGGCCAGATCGGCCGGGTTTTGCACGCGGATGCAACCATGGCTTAGATCACGCTGCTCGTTTGCAAAGAGTTGAGGCGCTTCGGTCCCATGCAGGTAAACGTTGTCGTCATTCGGGAAGATCAGCTTGACGAGTCCCAGGGAGTTGTCGGGCCCGGGTTTTTGGCGCACGCGAAGATGGCCGGACCTTAGCCCCGCCAGAACCTCGTCGCTGATGCGTCCGTCAGTCACAACCTTGCCGTCCCCGGTGACCACTTCGAAATTCTTCGCGGAGATGTAGTTCCGGTCTTTTTCGATGTGAGGGACGATCTCCGTTCGCTGAATGGTTGGCGTCACCTGCCAGTATGGCCGGAACACCACATATTTCATTTCCTTCTCGAACACGGGCGACTTGTGACCGTATGCCTTGCCGACGATCACTGTCTTGTAGAGGGCGACCTGATGATTGTCGTCATATGTGCGCAGCTTGAATTCGGGGAGGTTCACGACCACCGGGGGCTGCGGGAAGGAATGCGACAACCAGCGCCAGCGCTCCAGAGTCAATTCGATCTGACGTACGCGCTGAGCCATTGGAACATTCATTTCTTTTATTAATTCGGCCTTCAGGCGCCCATCAGGCAGTTGTCCATGGCGGACCTGGTAACTCTTCACCGCCGCAACGAGCGCGCCCTGGTAAACGGTTGAATTCGGATCGACTTTGGCGCTGGCGGGCAGGTCGCCTACCAGTTGCAGCAGCCGGCTCAGCCGTGGCAGGTCGGCATAGTTGGCTTCCGCTGCAATCGGTTTCACCGGCACCTGCATCGGTTTGCCGCTGTCTACCTTGGCGAATTCGCGATAGCGATGGAGTGCGTCGAGAGCCCGCATATATCCGGGGAAGGCCGGCTCCACAGTCTTTACCACAGCCGCGGGATCGCCGGCTGAGATGACCTTCTCATAGACGAACTCGCCGAGATCGTACTTGCGGTTTGACACATCCAGTTGCCGGCCCAGAGTTTTTGGATTCACGCGACCCATGTGCAGGGCACGGATGTAGCGCATCGCCGATACAGTCAGCGCTGCATCAAAGCTGGCCAAATTGATATCGCTCGCGGACCCTTGAAGCTTCTGGACCCGCGCCGGCCAGCGTGATGCGTCATAGTCCTCAGGCACCAAGCCTTTGTGATCCGACTGTGCGAATAGTCCGATCATGGCTTGCGCCTGCGGCGTGGGTTTTCGGTCGCGAACCCAACCAAGAGTCAAGCCCGTGCGAGCGTAGAAATCGCTTACCTCGGCCTTATATGGGGGGAAGTCAGGCCACCGCAGCTCTGGATGGTGTGCGGAGTCGATGATCCGGTGCAGTTCGGCTTGGCCTTCGGCACTAAGCGTCAGCCCGGATGATTGCGCACGCATCTGAATACAGGTCCCGGCCAGGCACACAACGAGCAGCGACGACACCAATACCGAAATGCGCTCCATTCTTCTCATAGACTTTCCCCTTTGGCGAAACGTGGCATG
>Ga0335072_10001961_pt1 | contig 32596 bp, 40 predicted proteins | sample Lox_Sample_21_FD_206725 | JGI IMG/M metagenome (GOLD analysis project Ga0335072, IMG submission 206725) | Soil microbial communities from Loxahatchee National Wildlife Refuge, Florida, United States - Lox_Sample_2.1 | ecosystem: Environmental > Terrestrial > Soil > Wetlands | place: USA...
TCGCGATTCGGGCACTCGTCCTCGAAGTGACCCGACTGGAAGCACCAGCCGCAGGAAGTCGACGGGTCCACGCTCGCTTCGATCGCCCGAGGCTCCTCGACGTCCTCGCGCGCCGGCGAAACCGGACGGCTCAGAACCTCCTCGGCCGTGACCCGGACCGCCGCCGGAACGCCGCCGTCGGGCAGCCGGTCGCCATCACGCAGTTCCTCGGCCGCGTACGGCATCGCGTACAGCGCGTCCGACGCAATCAGTCGGCAGATCTCGCCCGTAGCACGGGCGACCAGCATGGTCTGGGGCTGCTTCTTCCACTCGGACTTGCCCGTCAGGCCCAGCTTCGCCGCACGCTCCAGATCCCACGTGACGGTCTGCCAGTTCTCCGCGCCCTTCCGCCGGCCACGCATCACACACTTGGCCGCCGTCGACTCGACAACCTCGACCTCGTGCCCGTGCGACTGCACCAGGCCGCGCATCGCGTGCGCCCGCAGCGCCGGCGTGCCCTGAATCACGTCCATGGACCGCAGAGTCGCCATCGGCTGCAACCCGAGCTCCTGCCCGGCGAGGATCGCCGCCGTGATGTCAGCAGGTTTACCAGCGAGGGACGCGGGCACGAACGACGTCCGGGCGAGCGACTGGGCGATCTGGTTGGCCTGCTGCGCCTCGTACGCCCACTGAACGAGCGCGCTCGGCGTGAACTGCGGGACCGCCTGCTGCATCGGTGCGGCAGGCTGCACGGCGGCGATCTCGGTGCCGTTGTCTTCGTGGATCGCGAGCTCGGTCATGACATCTCCTGGTAGTGGCGCTGCTCAGCCCACGAAGGGATCGAGAGGTAGTGGATGTCGCCCGGGTATCCGGGCCAGTAGTTCGTGCGGGTGCACTCGACGTATGTGTTGATCGCCTTGCGGTTGAGTTCCCGCGCGATCTGCAGGCCGGATTCCGCGATCCCGAACACCGTGATCAGGTACGGCGGGGTCTTCTCCTGCGCGATGAACAGGAACTGCGGGTCCTCGCCAAGGCGCAGCGCGTTCGCGCCGTCGAGGTACCAAGCGGCCTGCTGGTGGTACCCGTAGTCCTCGATCGCCTTCTCGAGTGTCTTCGGGTCCGCCGTGCGGCACGTCTTGAAGTCAGCGATCAGGAGGCGGCCGTTCTCCGGGTTCGGCAGGAAGTCCAGCCGCGCCCGACACCAGATCCCGGACTCCTTGTCCTGCCAGAACAGGCTCTGTTCCGGCCGGCCGGAGTTCGCCGCGAGCAGAGCCGAGGCGACCGGGTGCGCCGCCAGCGCAGCAGCCATGTCCTTGATCTGCTGATGCTCGTGCGGCAGCAGCGGAATCGCCCCGTCCGCGTAGGCCGCATCGCGCTGCTCGCGTGCCGCCTTCGTCGTCCAGTCCTTCACGTCCACAACGACCAGAGGCGCGCCCGTCCCGAGAACCATGGCGTGCGCGGCGGTCCCGAAGTCCCACGCCTTTTTGCGCGGCTGACCGTGGCGCCGTTCGTAGTCGAAAATCGCCGGCGGCGACGAGATCAGCTTGCGTGCGCCAGTCGATGACAGCGAGCCGCTCGGGACGGGGTCCCGGTGGTACGCGTCCTCGGGAAGGTCGTAGACTCCGGGCCTCGTAATGACACCAGGAGGCGTGTACGCGTCGAGGGTGGCCGTCGGCAGGTCGGCGGCGACGGGCCGCTCATCGAGAGTCGTCATCGAGCCCTCCGCGTGGTCTTCACGGCCGGCGCGGGCGGGCAGCCCAACGAGTCGGCCTTACGCCGCATCAGCTCAACCAGGTCACGCTCCGACACGCCGCCCGGCCCCCACTTGAGGTTGATCAGAGCGCCGACGAGCTCGTTCAGCGCGTCGCTCGACGTCATCTCCGACGACTCCGCCGCGTCCAGCAGCCGATTCGACTCCGCGATCAACTGGGCGTGCACATCAGGCACAGCCGGCGCGGTACGGCGGGTGCGACGCAGCGGCGTCACCGTCGCCATCGGGCGAACATCGAGAGTCGTCACGACGCCACCGCCCCGACCAGGTCGCGGCGGCGCGCCTGCAGAGCGAGCGCATCCGCGCGACGCAGAATGCGGACCGTGCGGTCGGCGTCAGGCGAAACGGTGACGCCGCCCAGTAGCCCGTAGCGAATGTGGGCCCGGCCATCGGCCACCACCACCGCGAGCACCGGCAGCCAGTACGAGCCGGTCTCGAAGTACTCGAACATGTAGTCGCCCGGCACGACATCAGCCGCCGCGACGTAGCTGCCGTCGAACTTCGACGCACACAGCCACTCCGGGGCGACAGCCGACACGGGCAAGTCCAGACTGGTCACAGACACGGCAGAACCCTTCGGGCAGGAGATGGGGGTGGCGAGGGTGGGCCGGGCGGTCACGACGTGGCCTCGTCGGGGATGATGTTCAGGCGGGCGAACTCGCCCCACCTTTCGAGAGCGGCAGCGTTGTAGGCGCGGGCGGCGTCAACCTCGTTAGCGAACATGCCGAGGTGGCGCAGTTTCCCGTCGACAGTGATCCTGGCCTGCCAGCCGGCACACTGACCGTGCTTTTGTACGCCCTTGTATATCGATGACGTCCGGCGCCCGGCGTACCAGCCTGACTTGCGACTGTTCGCGGAGTTCTGGCTACGCGTCGCGAGACGAAGGTTGTCGCGACGGTTGTCAAGGCCATCGCAGTTCCGGTGGTCGACCTCAAGACCGCTCGGAGCATCAAGAATCAGGCGATGCATATAGAGAATGGCGCCGGATGATGCCCTGGTATAGGCGTAGACGAGGCCGTTCGCGTCGAACTTCGCGCGCCAACGGCGCGGGGCGACACGGTCTGCGTCCACTTCGTCAATGAGTGCGAAGTGCTCGCCAACCGGTATCGCGACGACGTGGAACGCGGTCAGGATCCTGCGTTGCAAGTCCTCGACCTGCGCACTAGGCGCATTGGCCGAAGTTTCGGTTACAGTGGACAAGCCACCGCACCTCCTTCTTAGATCGATCTTTGGTGGTGCATCTGCCGCCATGGCCCGGGTGCCTCCGGGTCGGGCGGCGTTTTCGTCAGCGCTTCGCGCGAGACAGCCGGCGCATGCCGTTGGTGATGACCGCGTCCCTCGTGTCCCGCTGCGGCGCAGGCGCCGAGAGTCCGGCCCGATTGCCGTTGCGGGCCATGTCCTCCTCGATCGCCGCGGCCTGCGCGGGCGATACGCGGATGGGGGCCCTCGGCGAGTCAGAGGTGCGCGACACCTTCCAGCGGCCGGCCTTGACGTTCCGGTAGACCACGTGGATGCCGACGCCGAGGTATGCGGCGAGTTCGGCGACGGTGCGGTAGCGCTCTTCGACGATCTGCTCGGTCATGCCTCGACCCCGTCGCCGACTGGCACGATCTCGAACAGTTCCCGCGCTGCCTGCCACGGGTCATCGATCCCCGCGTGCTTCGCGTGGCGCATTGCTACGGTGGCGATGGTTCCGGCGGAGGGGGCCTTCTTGCCGGCGAGAAGCATCGTGGCGGTGCCGTTGCGGTTCGTGCCGAGCAGGATCGCCTGGTTGGGCTGGCCGTTCTTGAGGAACGCGCGGGGCCCGATGGCGCCGGCCATTGTCTCGAGGGCACTGTCCTTGAGTTTGAAGCGGAAGCCGGTGCGCGGGGTGGTCCTTCGCATGGACGCCTCCACGGATGTTGGTTAGAGCAAGCGGATTCGCTTGTCTCAACCAGCAACCTACAGTGCCGACGCTGTTTTGAGCAAGCAAAACCGCTTTCTAGACCAAGTTGTTACACGGCGCATATGCCGCGGCTGCGCGCCCTTGCGCTCCCGGCGCGATCGCGTGACACTGAATCGGGCCACCACGCCTCCGACCTGCGCAATTGCGGCAGCACGTTGCACGGGGAGGACATCTCTTGTCAAAGGTTGACCATGGGAAGCGCACCATCCTGGCAAGCCCCCGTTACACTTTCCGGAAAAAGCAGTTTCGGACCCCCCGAGGAAGCCACGATGCCCCAGGACGCGCAAGCGGCCACAGGTACGCCCGACGAGCCCACCCCGCAGGAACGATGGGCCACGGCCTTCAACGCCTGGATGGCCCAAAAAGGCCTGCGCAACCGCGACGCCGTACGACTGACCGGCTACCCCTCGGACCGCATCACCGCCTGGTCCCAGGGTCGCAGCGGCGTCACCATCGAAGCCGCCCTACAGGTCGCCAAAGGCTTCGCCCTCTCCCCCGTTGAAGTCCTGCGCGCAGGAGGACACGACGACGTCGCCCAACTGATCGACGACATTGCCCACGGTCGCCGAGCAGCCAACCCCGACGACGACCAGGTGACGGCCCGAGCCCGCGAATACACCAGGGGTCTACCCTCCGCCATGGCCGAATCGATCACCAAGGATCTTGCGGCCGACGTCGCCCGCGCCTATGAATACGCGCGGCTCAAGGCCGAGGAAAGCCGGCGCCGCATCCAGGACGACGGAGACGACATCGGCGCCTAAACAAGGACCCGATCACTCGATCCGGTGAACCATCGCACCGAACCACACCCCGGCGCTACGATGCATCTTTGAGCCGCGGGCGCTTCCGGGTTTGCCGCGTCGGCGTACGTCGCTGCATGGAGGGCCCTGATATGCGAGACGCGCAGCCACCCGCCGTTCCACCAGGCGCCCCAGCCACGCGTCTCGCCCGGCTCAACTCGCGCAGGCTCGGCGTCGGCGCACTCCTCGGCTTCTGGGGCCTGGCGATCCTCCTGCTGGTCCTGCACGTCAACGACTTTGAAATCGGGATCCAGAACCAGTTGTGGTTCGCCGTCGTCGAAACGATGCTGCTCGGTGCGGGCTGCGTCGGCACGCCCATCCTCGCCTTGCGCGCCCTCGGCCGGCACCTGTCCCCCAGCCGGTGCGGGATGCTCGCGACACTACTGTTCGGCGGCTCCATCGTGTACACCTGCTGCATTCCCGCGATGCACCCGCAGCCGGCCCCGATCACCGCGACGTTCACGCTCGTTCCGCTACTCGCTGGAGCGATCCACTCCGCGAACGCCGCCGATGCACTCACCCGTGAGCGTGACGCGGAAGCACGCGGCGAAACGCGCGCCCGCGACTCGACAGGCTTTCAGGTCAGGGAACTGCGCGCCAGCCTCGACGAACGCGACACGGAGATCATGAGGCTCCGGGAGGAACTCGAAGACGCCCACGACGCGGCCGGCGCAGCGTTCGAAGCCGGTGCCCGTGCCACCGCTCAAGCATGCCAAGACGCAATCCTAGCCCGCACCGAAGAACTTGAGGGGGTCGAGGACATGCCGCTCGCCGGCGTACGCCAGCTGCGTGCCAAGGTGGGGCGCGCCTTACGCCTCGAACCGGCGCCAGCGCAGCCGCTCCACATCGTTCCGAGTCGCGAGGCGGACCACAACACGCACGGCCACCGCACCGACGGCATCGGCGGCTGACCTACGCCGCCAGCCGAAACCGCGCGTCGTGCACACGGCTCATGAGTCCGCCGAGCCCGGCAACCATCTCGTCCTCAACCTCGGGCAGTAGATGCCCGTACCGGTCGGCGGTGATCTGAATCGACTTGTGTCCCAGCCTGCGCGAGATCGCCAGCAGCGGCACGTTGAGCGCGATCAGCCACGCCACATGCGTGTGCCGCAGATCGTGCACGCGCGGAACCTTCTGCGTCGTGCCCTCATGCCCACACGGGATGATGTGCTCAAGCGTCAGATCCCGGTACCCGCGCCGCCCGATCCCCGCGTCGTAGTCCGCAGCCCTGCACGCAGAGCAGCGCACGGCCCGGTAGAGGGCGTGCTGCCAGCGCTGCGAATAGTACGTGGAATGCGACCAGGCGCCGCCGGTCGGGCCCGAGAAGACGAACGCACCGCCGTCTCGTTCGCGTCCCGCGATGGCGCGCCGCAGCAGTTCGACCTGGTCCGACGTCAGGGCAATGCGTCGCTTGCCCGCGCGAGTCTTGGGCGCCCCGAGATGCCCGCGACCGGCGCCCTGCTTCCACGCCCGCCACACGCGCAGGTGCGGAGTCGGCCCGTCCAAGTGCAGATCCTTGACCTTCAGCGCGGTCGCCTCGCTGAAGCGCAGTCCCGTGCCGGCGAGGAACTCGGTCAGCGGGCGGGCGTCGAGCGCCATCGCGTCGAGCAGCAGCGCAAAGTCCTCCGGGCTGAGGTAGCACATCTCCTCGTCGCCTTCCCCGTCGTCCTCCGGCGAGGGCAGCTTGATTCCGTGGAACGGGTTGAAGCGGCGCAGTTTCTCCTCGACGGCGGCTTTGAACAGCAGCGACGCGACGCCGTGGGTGTTACGTGCGGTCTTCGCCGAGCAGGGTTCGCGCAGCCACTCCGGGCACTCGTCAGGGTTTTCCGCGTCCGGGTCGTAGTCGGGGTTGCGTTCACCCTCGAGCAGGGCGTTGATCCACTTACGGGCGTCGCGAGTCGAGGGGGCGTCGTCGTCGCGCATGTCGCACGCGCCGAAGAACGGGCGGATGCGGTCCCGGAAGATCTGCTGATACCGGCCTTTGGTGGCGCCCTCGACGTCAGTGAGCGAGTCGATGTGGTCCGGGGCGAACTCGTCGAGCGTGAGCACAGGCGCAGTCGGCGCTGAGCCGTCGGCGGACGCAGACGCGTCGAGGGCGCGCTGCCGGGTGAGGAACTCGGCGGGCGAGAGGTATCCGTATCCGGGGGCGTAGAAGTCGGGCCAGTGGTGCCCCGCGGCCACGACCGCTTTGCGGAAGTCCTCGGCGGCGTCGAGGTCGCGGGCAGGATCCTTCTGTGGGTTGAAGGTTTCCGTGGACCAGTCGCCGTCGCGGGCGCCGCCTTCCCGCCACTCGACTTTGTAGGAGTCGCCGCGTTTGCCGTGGATGGTTTTGAGGGTCGCCATGGTCGCTGATTCTGGCCCCGAATCATGATCGAAGGCGAGGGTTCACGCGAACCTGGTGAGGCCGGGCGTGAGGCTAAATCCGGGCATGAAAAAAGCTCCGGCCGTTTCCGCTGGCCGGAGCTGTCTACATCTTGTGTCCGAGGGGGGACTTGAACCCCCCTCGCATGCCTGCACCTGGGCTTTTAGCCGACAAGGATTCGCGCCCATCCGCATCCTAGTAGCATCTTTCGCGCGCCGTGCGGCTAAAAGCCTCACCAACGATCAAGCCCTAAGCCCGCGTCAGACACCACCCCGGACACTACATGCCCACCCTCGTGATCGCCCCCGACATCGCCGAGATCTACCACGGCACCCGCTCAACCGTCGAGAAGTGGCGCGCGAACGCGTGGCTCGGCAACCCCGACACCGTCGTCTCCGGCCACGCCGTATGGATCCTCGAAACGCTCACGCCGCGACTAGAAGCGCACCTGGCGCCGCCGAGAAACACCCTCCGCGGCCGGCCACCGGTTTACCGCACGCCGGACCCCAAAGCCGTCGAGAGCGTCCAGGCGCGCTCCATGGTTGAGCCCGGCGTCGTCCCGGCCGGCATCAAAGAGATCGCGTGGGCGATGTGGAAAGACCCCGACTGGTTCTCCTCCCCCGCCCGGCAACGGCAACTCCCCCAGCCGGTTGCGCTACTCGGGCCACCGCTCAAACCGGACGGCACCCGCGCACGGCAGGACCGGGCATTCGACCTCCGCGAGTTCACGCACTGGCCAGAGTTCGACCGGCGAGGCCGCGGCAAGGAGCTCCTCGATAACCGCCGGGTTGGATGAGGGCACGAAAAAATGGCCCCACCGCGCCGAAGCACGGTGGGGCTGCAGTCTTGGGCTGGCTCAGAGCGTACCTGTCGCGACGATCACGACGACTTTAGCGGCGTCGGTGGCGACGACTCCGACGTCGGCGAGCACGGTGAGAGCCGCGTGCGTGGACGCGGCTGGTGAGGGTGTGGGACGCGTACTGCTGGGCGCCCCGGGGCGGGTAGGGCCCGTGGTGGGCCCGGTGGGGCTTGTGGGTGCGGCGGGTGGGCTCGGGTTGCCGCTTGTGGCTGTGGTGCCGGGTAGTGGTAGTCCGACTTGCTGCACGCCGGCGCCGCCTTGGATGCCGGGGATGGCGCCGGGCGATATTGACGCGGGCGCGCCGCTTGACCCTGGCGTGCCGCCGGCTGCTGTCGCGGGGCTCGTCCCGGGGGCACTGGTGCCACTGGACGCTGACGGCATGCCGCCGGGCCCGGTGTGGCCCGGCCCCGACCCTCCGGCTTCGGGCATGAGCGCGCCGCCCTGTCCCGCGGTCCACGCGACGAACACAGCGAACCCGGCGAGCATGGACCACACGCCGGTGTAGCTGTGCTGTTTCACCCACCAGGCGCCGCGCCTCACCGGTGCCGCACCTGTAGATAGGCTTCGACGAGCGCCGCTGCGGTGGTCAGTACCAAGCCGAGTCGGGTCCATGTCCATTCCCGCGTCCTCTGTCGCTGATCGGCAACCTGCTGTAGCTCGGTCCGGATGCCCTGGATCCCCGTCTTAACCTGTTCGCGTAGGAGTTCGACGTCTTTCTCGTGCCGAGCGGCGATGTCGCGCACGTCCCGGTCGAGGTCGGTGATGCGCCGGTCGCTGTCGTGGAACTGGGTTCTGACGGAGTCCCGGTACAGGTCGAACTCGTGCCGGCCGACGGCGTTCTCGTCTCCCCCACTCACGGTCACCCCCCTCGCGTTCGTGGCCTGCCGCCCCTGCGTCGGTCCCGGTTGTTTCGTGGCGTGCCGGCGTTTACGCGGCGCCGCCGCCCCAGGGCCAGCGCTTGCCGTCGGGCCGGGTGATGGTGACGCCGCGGCAGATGGCCTTGTTGAGGCCGGGCACGGACGCGAATTCGATCTCGACGTTGTCGCCGGGGCCTGCGACGTGCGTGGTCTCAACGTCGGGGCCGGTGGTGAGGTTGAACACGAGCCGGAACGTGCCGGTGGTGTCCTGCCACACGCCGGGGTCGGCGATGAGTTGCATGACGTGCGCGGCTCCGGCGGGCCAGGTCGCGACGCCGCACGCGTTGGGTGCGCCGGTCGGGTCGGGGCCGACCTGAATCGGGTAGTACGTGGTCACGTCGTCGTCCTCCTGGGGCGCCGGGGCGGCTGGGGTCGTGGCAGTCGGCCGCAGGTCCCACAGGGCCGAGTTGGCTGGGAACCAGCTGAGGTCGTAGTCGGGGCCGCCGTAGAACTGCGTGGGCTGCGTCAGGCCCGTGTCACTGTTGGTCCACGATGCGATCTGGTAGCCGCCGTCGGGCTTCGGGTTCTTCGTGACGGTGGCCTTGGACCCGTAGAGCAGCTCGAGGTCGCCGTCGCCGGCTTCGAGGGTCGCGGCGAACTGCTCCTCGTATGGGGCTTCGACAGCAGTCTCGTAGTCGAGTTGGGTGAGCGTGTGCGCGGGCTGCCCGTTCGTCTTAGCCCACGCGATCGCGACTTTCGCGTCGGTGACGGCTTCGGCCGCGCCGGTCGGGTCGGATCGTACGAAGATCGGCAGCAGGTAGCGGCACCACGGCTGCGCCTTCAGGTGCGCGACGTCCGCTTCGGTCCACCCGTGGTATGCGTCGCCGCCGGGAATGTACACGCACCAGCCCTCGATCGGCTGGCCGTTGAACTCGGTCGGGTAGCTGTTCAGCGGGAACGCGGAGTCACCGATCAGCATGAACAGCCTCCTCGGTTGCGGCGGAATCGAACACGAGGCTCTGCGAGCTGGCCGGCACGGCGAGGGTGTCGTCCACGTGCTGCTTCAGTTCGCTGGTTTGCGCGGGCAGGGTGCGCCGCTGCGTGTGGAGGGAGACAGCGAGCGCGGCCCATGCGGGCAGGGAGCTGACCCCGGCTGCGATGATGATGGCCTCATCACTGGTCACGCGCCACCGCCTGTCGCCTCGTCGTGCGCGGCCTGAATGTGCTCGGCTGAGACCCTGGCCGGCACGAGGGGATGGTGACGCTTGCACGCCTTGTACGGGGTGCCGGTGACGGGGTGAGCACCCCAGCGCCAGCAGAACCGCGGACTGTCGACGTGGCAGGTGTGCCGCCGGTAGAACGTCACTGCTGCGCCGAGGAGCGCGAACTCGCCGATGTCGCTGCCGAAGCCCGACCAGAACAGTTCCCACCGGCCGGACGCGTTGTCCAGGCCAAGGATGTGGGCTACGACGTTCACTGCGGGGCCGTCTCCGCGTCCGCAGCCGACCCCTTAACGAGGTCGTAGCCGTCGAGAAGGTCACGCTGCACGACCCACGCGGGGTAGGTGACCGAGTGGATGCCGTAGTGCGGGTGACGATGGCAGACATCACAGAGCACCAGCATGTTCGACTCCGAGTCGAGCCATGCCCGCAGGTGCTCGTCGTCGGCCGCCGTCATTTCCGGGAAGTCCGCAAGGATCTTCGCCGGGTCCACGGCGTTGGCGAGGGCCCATTCCACCCGGAAGTGGTGCGTCTCCATCTGCTTCGAACCGCGGTGGTTCGCAACGGGATCAGGCAGCGTCGAGTGCCGCACCCCGCAGATCCAGCATGGCTCGTCGAGTTCGACGATAAGGCGATGGTGGACGCGAGTGTACTCTGCAGACGCCTTACGTGGGTCGTGGTCCGGGTAGGCGATGGTCTCCATCAGTCGCCGCGTGACCGCGTGCGCCGCGACGGGCGCGTGCTCGCGCTCGCCCATCAGCTGAAGCTCGGCGGGTTGGTCGTGTAGTTCGTGGCGTAGCTGGTGATGGACTGGCCCTGCTTCTGGATGGTGATGTCATCGTTGGTGACGTTCCAGGCTGCGGGGAACGCGGCCACGAGCGCCTGCTGGAGCGCGCTGACTTCGTCGTCGGTGATGTCGTTCTGCGCGCTGACCGCCAGGTTGATGATGCCCCCGCACTGGGATCCGCTGGGCAGCGTCACTTCGAGCGTGCCGTTGATGGTGTAGCCCGTGTAGCTCTGCGTTGTGGACACGGTGGACCTTTCGCTTAGGCGTGGAGCCAGATGACTGTCATGGATGACTGGTTGCCGCCGCCGACGTTTGTGGTGATGGAGGCCACGTCCGCCGACGCCTGGAGTTGCACGTAGTCGCCGACGTTGAGGTAAAGGATGATCGACTGCATGGGGACTGCGGTCGCGAAGGATCCGCTGACGAGGGCCAATTGCGACGGCGAGTACGCGACGATCGTCCCGTTGCGGTAGGCCTGGATTTTGCGGTACGTACCGGAGAACGCGCCGGAGAACACCACGCCGCCCGTGAGGAGATACCAACCCGCGACCTGGGCCACGTACTCGGAATTGTTGACGGTGTTCGAGTGACCGCCGTAGGTGTCGACGACGGTCGTGTCGAACGCGAGCGCGACGGGGGTGTTCACTGACCCGAAGGTCTGCTGGACGGTTTGGATGACCGTGCAGATCGGCGGGTTAACTAAGTAGTTGAGTGCGTCCCTGGTGGCGTTGAAGTAGGCGCCGGTTTCGGTTTCGCCGACTACGTACGTCCTGGGAGTGGGCACGGGCAGGTTCGCCACCGGGGCCTCCTAGCGATGTGGGGGCGCCGGCTGGCGCGATTAGTAGGCGATGCGGGTGGTGGGTGCGACGGCCGTCGGGCTGCTGGTGCCGGCCGGGAGCGGGTCGCACGCGTAGTCGCCGAGGTTGTGATTGTTGGCGAGCGGATTCGCCAGGGTGATCACGACGGTGGAGTAGCCCGGTACGGAGGCCGCTACGGATTGGATCTGCGGGCATGTCGCGAACGTGCTGGCTGAGGAGTTCTGTTCGAGTTGCATGCCGTCCGCTTGGAACGTCCATGCACTCGTCGGCGCGACAGAGAGGATCACGGCGGCCTGCACCCATGCTGCGTTCGCGGGAGCGGTTCCGGTGAGAGTGACCCGTGTCCATGCGGCGGTGGGCGACCCGGTGAGTGTGACCGCGGTCCCGTTGGTCTGCGAGATCACACCAACTGAAGCCGTGTACCACTTCAGGTATGTGTTGACCTGCGGGTTCGCGCCGGTCGTCGCGGATCGCACGTAGAACGAGCCGGTGAACGGCAGGTTCGGGGTTACGGCCGCCTTCATAACGTAGATCAGCGGATTGAGGGCGGCGTTCGCGGCGACCGAGACCTGCCAGACGGTTGAGCCCTGAAACGCACTGCCCGACGAGGTGACGGCGGGCGTGCCGAGCGATCCGCTGACCCCGACGACTGTACCCAGGGTTCCCGTCGCGAGCGGAAGCACGCCCGCACCCGCCGTCGCCTGGTTCGGCGTGAAGAGGTTGTACCCCTCGACGTTGGGAGTGCCGGGGCTGAGTTGCAGCAGGTCGCCGACGTTCCAGTTCGACGCGAGCGCGTTGGCTTTCGAGTCCCCGAGTGTCCCGACGGTGATGGTGCTGCTGCCGCTGGTGGCCGCCGCCGCGAAAGTCGTGTACGACGCGCCGAGGACCGATCCCTGATCCCAGGTCGCCGGATTGGTGTATCCGGTGGGCAGCGGTTCGCATACGACCGCGCCTGCGGCGTGGGTGTGCGCGAACGCGGAGGTGAAGTTCAGGGTCGCCGTCGTGTAGCCGACGTTCGTTGCCGGCAATGGCGGCGCGATCGTCATCGTTTCGGCGATCGCCGTACCCGGGTCGAAGGTCAGCTGATATCCCTGCGGCAGCGACGAGTTCAGCGAGTTGACCGCGGCATCCGGTAGCGCGTTGATCGTGGCGCTCGTCGCGCCCGAGTTCACCTGCGCGTTCAGCGTCGTGTGCAGTGCGCCCAGCGTCCAATACATCGCCAGGTCAGCCGGCGAGCACTGAAGCTGAACCGTCGCGCCCTTCTCCGGATCGACCGACCAGGCCACCGACTCGACGAAACAATCGACCTGGATGGCGTTCGCCGGGTACGGCGGCCGGCGCATCACCCGGATCCGGGTGCCGACTTCGAGCGCGAGGCACACAGCCCAGAGGCCGGGCATCGCAGAGGGGTGCAAGGTGAGGCTCGCGATCCGCATGCGCGCCGTGTCGTACCGGCCCAGCAGGTAGTTCGCGGCATCCTGCGTCTCGCTGTACAGCGCCTGGTTCATGGTCAGCTGTAGGACGCGCTGCCCGTACTGAGTCTGCGCCGTGGCACTGGAGACGTCCGCGACCTGACTGGTGGAGTATTGGGTGGCTTGGATCTCCGTGTAAAGGTGACTGGGATCGAAATCGAAACCGACCGTCTCATAGGGCCATTCGCCGTTGGACTGCTGCTCACCGAAGACAAACATCGGGACGGTCTGGTTGTACCGGTCGCTGCGCGCCTTGAATGTGAACGCGCCCGTGTTGGAGACGTAGACGTTGCCGTTTTCCGTCTGGGCGACAGTGTTGACGCCCTGGAGAGCCGATCCGCCGGTGAAGGCGACACCGCCGGGCAGCAGCGCCGTGGATGCGTCGATCGCCGTGGATCCGCCGATGTCCGTGGCGGGCCCCATGTTGGTGGTACTGCCGGTTTCGATCGCCGTTGCGCCCTGGTATCCAATCCAATTCAGGACCCTCTGCGTGCGCTGACCGCTTGAGTCCCCTGCCGAGGCGGTACGCCACGACTGGTAGAGGTCCGTCATCTGCGCCTGCGTGAGGGCGAACGGGAACTCGATGACGTGGCCGAGGCTGCCTTGGTATCCCTGCTGGTAGGAGTTGACTCCCAGCAGGATGGCTGCGCCGAGCACGTCGGCTGCGATACCGGTGGGCGTGTAGTAGCCGCCGGTTGTGGAGACGGCGACACCGTCTACGTACAGGACAAGAGCGGCACCGGATCCGGTCGACTGGGTGACGGCGAGCTGGTGCCAGTTGCCGTCGCAGTAGCTTGTCGTCGAGGTGTACCGGGCGCCGTTGTTGGTTGCGTTCGCGACGTTGATCTGCACGAGGCCGGTTTGGGTGATCTGAAACCAGAACGATGAGGCGTTCGACGAGGTCCAGCTCGCTGGATACGCAGACCACAGTGACATGACGTTCGAGCCGCCAGGCACCGCGGTCGCGCAGAACGAGAGCATCCGCGTCCACGGCCCGGAAGCGGGCGGCCCCGGGCTGACGGTGGTCTTGTAGAGCGACAGGAACGTCTCGGGCTCTTGAACGTTACTGCCCGACAACGGGTTGGCGAACAGGGCGACGGTGCCCGGTGTGCCCTGCACGCCGCCTGTCGGCGACGCCGACGACGCGGAGGATCCGAAGGTGAGCGAGCCGGCGCCGTAGGGCGACGTCTCGACGGGCAGGGGTATGCGGTTGCCCGCCGTATCGGCCGCGCTTGAGGCACCGGCCGGGTCGGCGAGCTGGTAGTAGTACGTCGGGTTCATCGCAAGGACTTCGGCGACGAACGGCGGCGGCAACGTGCCCTGCGCGAGAAGCGCGAAAGCATCGACTCCGACGGCGTTGGCTTGCCCGTAGGTGCCAGACAGCGCCCAGGACTGGGGCCAGCGCTCAACACTGCCATTGAAGATCTGGTACGTCGGGCCGGAGTCGACCCAACTGGTCACGGATCCGTTCTGCTCGACCTGGTAGGCCGTGTGGTAGATCGTGTTCGTCGCGGTAGTCGACGCCGGGGTCGTGATCGCTTCCGACACGCGGCCCCATGCGGCGCCGGCGGGCGCGGTTCCGCTAACGGTCGCGCGGGCCCACGACGTGGCGACGGGAACTGTCGTCGCGCTGCCCGTCACAGTGCTGAGTGAGACGCCGGCCGAGTTGAACCAGTTGATGGTCAGAGTGATGGCGACGGTAGTGTCCGCCGACGAGGCGCGGGAAACGTACGCGGATACCGTGTACGCCGTGCCGACCACGACCTGCACGCAGTCCCCAACCGGGCCCGTGAGGTTATTGGCGTTGTAGCCCACCCACAGGGCCCCCGACGTCGATGTCGTCCCCGACGGGGTCGTCCACGCAAGCGCGCTCGTCTGCCCGGGGGCCGGCGCGGTCACGAACGTCGACTGGGCGAGAGAACCGCCGGACTGAGTCTGGTACCACCAGTTCGCCACGGCATCCGAAACCGGGTTCATGGACTGAGACCCGGTCGCGATGACTTGCGGGAACAGGTTGCGGCTGACTGCCTGCGGGATCTGGAACGGAGTAGCGATAGCGGACTGCTCGAACTGGAGCGCGCCCACCTGGAATGTCGTGGCGGCCGTTACCGAGCCGGTGATCTCGACTTTCAGTGCCGCGTATTGCGCCCACGTCGAAGCCGTCGGAGCCTGGGCGGAGCAGGTCAGCGTCGTCCATGACGTGGAGCCGGAGGTGACCGTCTGCGCGGCGCCGTTGGTGGTTGAGACTTGAGCGCCACCCGACGCGTAGTAGATCAGCTCGACGTTGCACGCCACCGACGACCCGGACGTGATCACCACTTCGGCGGTTGCCGAATACCAGGCGCCCGGCGTCACCGAGACTGTGGGCAGCAGCAGGATCGTCGTGTTCGCCCCGGCCGTCGAAGGCAACGTCACCTGGTACACCCGCGACCCGGTATACGCCGTCCCTGAGGACGCGAGCGTGACCGGGTAGCCGAAGTCGTTGGCAACACCCATCTGCGTCGGTACCGGGCCGGTGGGATACGGCGTGGCCTGCCCGCAGGTGGCCTGATCCGGGGTCAACCGGTTCACCCCGGGCTGCACGCGGATACGGCACGGCCGGTACGGCACCACGTTCGGGTAGTAGGGCGACGACGTGTTGCTGGGGTCGAGCGCGCCGTCCGGGTTGGCCAACGGCACCGTCCACTGCCCGGTCGTGTTCGTGTCCAACTCGTACTGGCGGCCACGCTTGACCGACCACCTGGACTGCACCCTGTTCGACAGGTCGTTCCAGTACGGCGGCACGCTCCCGCCGGTCGCCGACGTGTTGAAAGCGAACTCGTACTTGATCAGCCCGGGCCAGGTGAGAACCGCCACGAGGACACCCCCACCCGGTTAGGTCATGCCTTGGGGCCTCGGCGCGGCGTACCTTGTCGCAGTGGGGAATATGTCATCGCCGGGTCAGCGACTCGCTGCGCAGGAAGCCGCCGCCTACGCGATAGCGATGGATGGCCTCGATGCGCTCCAGGAGCTGCGCTCGCACGGTCTGGTCGACGACGCTCTCTACGAGGCGTTCGCGGAGGTGGTTCTTGCTCGGCTCGATCCAGCCCTGCAGCCACCGCGTGCCGCAGTCCGAAGGACGGTTGCCGAGGATTTGGCGGCGCGCCGCTGGAGAGATACGAACCGCGCCCGGTTTCCGCAGATCCTCGATGCGGCACCCAGCCGCAGCCCCATCGACGCTCTGGCGCCAGATCTGCTGGCGGACGCGGCCCACCTGGTGATAACGCGACGCAGCGCCTCGGCATTGCTGGTGCTCGAGCATTTGAAACTCACGCCGGAGACAACGCTGCGGGTCCTGGCGAAGCTCGTTGAACTCGGGGTCGTGACCCCCGCTGCCGTCGGCCGTTGGCGGCAACCAAAGTTCCCGCCGGCCGAGGCGGACCGCATTCGTTCGAGAGTCATGGAACTCTGCGCCGTCCCGTGGCCGCCCGTGAATCCGGTGGTCGACTTCGAGCCGGAGGACAGCAGGCCACCAGCCGACGTCTCGGTGGATCTTCTGCTGCAAGCGGCGGAACTCGTCATCTCCTCGCAGTTCGGATCAATCAGCATGATCCAGCGGAAGCTCCGCGTCGGATTCAACCAGGCGGCCGTCCTCATGGATGCGCTGGCGTACTACGGCATCGTCGGGCCGCCCGAGGGTGCGAAGGCTCGGGATGTGCTCATTCGGCCCGACGACCTGTTCAGCGTCCTTGAACGGCTCAGGGCACTCGAACCGCAGGATCAGCAACCCGAAGACACTGACACTGGAGCCTGAGTGGCTCAGCGGCCGGAGACCAGTCCGCCGTAGCTGTTGCGGTTCTCGAATTGCAGGGCGCCCGCCTGCAGCCCGTCGAACAGGTCGTTTTGGTGCACGAGGCTGCCCTCGATGTTGAGGATGACGTTGACGACGCCGCCCCCGCCGGCTCCGACGCCCCCACTGAAACCGCCCCCGGCGCCGAGCGTCGCCGGTTTAAGCATCTCCGTCGGGGTGACGTATCCGGACGCGCCGAACGTCACCAACTCAGGTCCGCGCTCGCCGACGATGTAGGTGTTGTTCGCCTCGACCGGGCCACCGGCTGCGCGCATCCCGACCGGCACGTTGTGCCCGGACTGGCCGCCAGCAGCCGCGATCTGCCCGTTGAGCGCCTCCATCGCATTGAGCGCGGAGACGACTTCCGAGTCGTTCACGCCGATGTCGATATGCGGGTTCGGCGGTAGCTTGTACAGCTCGTTCGCCAGATCCTCCACCTGCTGCTTGTTGAACCCGGCTTTCTCGGCGGCGGCTTCGAACGCGTTCTTCTCCTGGTTCAGGTAGTTGTTCGCCGTGTTCCACGCCTGGTCGGCGTTCTCGTGCTGGCGCGCGTTCTGGTACACCGCGGTCGCGGCCTTGTCGGCAGCGTTCGCGGCCTGCGTGAACATCTGAATGTTCTGCGCGCCCTTGGCGTTGTACTGGTCGAGCGAGGTGCCGTTGGTCTTCACCTCGTCCGTGAGCCCGCTCAGCGCGATCGTGAACTGCGCCTCGTCGCTTAACACATCGTTCATGGTGCCGCTGTACGACTGCAGCACTCCGCCGTATGCGGAGGCCTCCTGTGAGGCCGAGCTGTAGTCGTCCACCGAGTCGTACAGGAGTGTGTTCAAGCGATTCTGGTTGTCGCCGAGATGCAGCAGCCCGACCGAAGCCTGCGACGACGCCTGAACGTTGAGTTCCATCTTGTCGTACGACGCGTCCAGCGCCAGGTTGAAGGCATTGCCCTCGTTCGCCGCGGCCAGGAGTTGTCCCGTGTATCTCACGGTCGCGTCGTTCTGCATGTTCGTCTGCTGGGCGTTGAGCAGCATCTGCGAGCCCAGGTTTGCAACCGACGCGTTGTAGATCTGCGTGGTCTGCTCGGCCGCGAGGAGCGCGTCGTTGTTGTCCTTGTTCTGCACGATCGCTTGCTGAACCGCCGCCGTGACCTCGTCGAGCCGGTTCTTCTCGTCCGCGAGGTGGTTCGCGGCCTGGTCGGCGGCGTTGCCCGTGTCCGCTTCAGCCTTGGAGTGGATGCCCTCCTGATTCGAAGCCGTGTTCAACGCATCCGACTTCGCGTTGTACGCCGCCGTCACCGCGCTCTGCGCCTGAGACTCACCCGCCGCATACTCGATCAAGGTGGCCTGCGACACGCCGAGGTTCTGCGCCATGTCGTTCAGATTCGACGACGCCAACGTCTGCTGGATCGTCGCCGCCGTATTGTCGCCGACCGCGTTCGAATCCTGCTGCAGCGACGCCGTGAACGTCGCGGCGGACACACTGTTCGAGTCGAACAAACTCCCGACCATCGGGAGAACCGACATCAGCATCATCGCGCCCATGCCCACTGGGCCCGTCATCATCGCACCCAGGCCACCGAAGTCGCTGCCCGCGGACTCGGCGGCCTTCCCGGCGCCGGCGAGCGCGCCCTTGACGCCGCTCGCCTCGGTCTCCACCGCCCGCAATGGCGCGCCGAGGGTGCTGACGTTCGCCGCGATCGGGTCGAAAACCGGGACCTGCCGCTGCAACTGCTGCGCGAGCAACTGCGCGCGGTTGATCGCGGAATCGATACCGTCGGTGCTTATCTCCTCGTTGAACTGCGCCCACAACTCGGCCTCACGGCCCGTGAAGTCCGCGGTACTCGTCAGGACGCCGCCGAACGCCTCGGTCATCGCCGTGGCCAGTTCGCCGCCGATCCCCTGACCCCGCAGGTACAGGCTGTTGAAGACGTCACCCATGCTCGCGGCGGCTGCGGCAACCTCAGGCTCGGCCTCTTCGAGGCCTTCCGCGAGGGCTTCCCCGAACGATTCGGCGGCCTGCTGCGCCCCAACCGCGAGCGTCGTCTCCGCGGCCTCCGCAGCGGCCTGCGCGACCTGCGTGGCGGACTCGGCGGCCTGCGCCGCGACCGCCGGCTCGGTGTCGGCAATCGCGCCCGAAGCGTTGGTCATGACCTTCCCGACAAGGCCGGTGATCATCGCGTCCATCTGGTCGCTGCTCGCATCGAGCACCGCGGTGATCTCGTTGATGACGGCTTCCGCGTACGCCGCGCCGGATGACGCGCCCGCCTGGGCGAGCGCGTCCGAGAGGTTCGCCTGAATCGCCTCAGCGGTCCTGCTCGCAGCCTTACCGCCGGCACTGGCCGCGCCGGACGCGATGCCGTCCATCAGGGCGCCACCGCTCGCGGCGCCGGCCTGCTGCAACGCGTCTTCGAGGTCCGCTTGGATCGACTCGGCGATCCGGCTGGCTTCGCTGCGCGCGCCGATCGCACCAGCCGCGATCCCGGCCGCGAGCGCCGCACCGGCTTCCATCCCGGCGGCGCCAGCCGGGCCCACTGCGGCGGTGACACCGTCGGCGAGCGCGTGACCGGCCGCAACGCCTGCGGCGCCGGCTTCGTCGGTGATGGAGTGGAGGCTCTGGCCGACTTCGGCGCCGAGCCCCGAGGTTTCGGAGACGATCGCCTGCGCGAGGACCTGGCCGCCGTCGGCGCCCGCGGACTCGAGCGCCGGGCCCAGCGACGTTTTCAACCCGTCGGCAACCACGTCACCGGCCCCGGCGGCGCCTTCGACGAGGCCCTCGGCGAAGCCCTGGCCGCCTTCCGCTCCGGCCGCGGTGAGGGCTTGGGACAGCTCGCTGCCCATGTCCTGCGCGATCGCGTCACCGACACCGCCGAGACCTTCCGACAGTCCCTGCGCGATCTCGTCGGTGTTCAGGGTCTCGATGTGCGCGCCGGACAACGAGTCCGAGAATGCGGCGCCGATATCGAGGCTCGCGAGGACGGCGTCGATCTCACCGGCTGCGGAACGGATCGCGGCGACGTCCCGCTCGAGCATCGCGAGGAAGCCGTCATCCTCGCCCTCGAGTGTCGCAACGACGGGCGGGAGCTGCTCACCGGCCATCGGGGGACTCCTCTTTGTAGTTCTCGACACGCTTGCGATAGTTCGCGACGAAGCCGCCGGATGCCTCTGCGGGAAGGGCGTTCAGGAGCGCCGCAAGACCGCAGGTGGCGGCCATGGCGACGGGGAACGAATCGGCGCCGGTGAGCAGCTTCGACGCGCCGCCCAGGTCGCCGACGCGGACCATGGCGACGGCCTGCAGCATGCGTTCGGTCGCCTCGGCCGGAGTGGTTTTCCGCGGAGCCGGTGGTGTGACGGTCAGTTCGGACACGGGTGTCTCCTGCGGCGTTGATGCGGTCACGATCTCGTCGGCGGCGAGCCTCGCCCCGACTTGCTGAACGAACTCGGGGCCGCTTATCGGGTCGTGGTGGAGGGCGTCGACCAGGAGCGTCCCGAGTGCGTTGATGACACTGGGCAGCCGGTCGCGCCAGTCGTCGCCCAGGCACTCGGCCCAGGTCAGGCGCCGCTGCTGCGGGTCGACCATGACGGTCAGAACGGCGAGCGCGGCCTGTTCGTCCGCGCGCCGTTCCCGGTCGGCGGCGCTCATCTAGCGACTCCCAGGTCGGCCCACTTCGGGCTGTGCGCGGCTTCCCGCAGGATCCCGGCCGCGGCGGGTGAGATGCGGGTCAGTTCTTTGACGGCGGCCTCGTACAGGTCCGTGACGGGCTCGGGCTTGATGCCGAGGTCCGTGAGGGCCCCAGCGGTGCCGCGCGCCGTCTCGAGGGCCGTCATGGCTTCGGCGGCCTGCGCGTGGAGGGCTTCGGCGATCGCACCGAACTCGGCCATGACGGCACGGGCTGCGTCCGGAAGTTGCGCGGCGAGCAGTTCGGCCCGGTTGAGAGCCTCGTCGTGTGCTTCCCACGCCGCCTTGATGCGGGCTTCCCGCTCGACTTCGGCGGCCTCGTCGGTGTGCTCGATCACGTGCATTCGGGTTCCTTCCACAGGCTGGGGGTTCACGCGGTCGCCCGCAGGCGCGGACTGGAGGGGTAGCGCCCGCAGGCGATCCGCGCCCCGGCAGGCCGCGCGAGGGGCCACGTTCCGGGCGCCGGCGGTTCGCGGTCGGACACCGCACCTACCGGACGATCAGGAGGTCAGCGCACGAGTCCCTGCTCGTTGCGGCCCTCGTTCGTGCCGAGGAATGCGGCGCGGTCGGCGAGCGCCTTCGTGCCCTGACCGACGCCGTGGCGAACGGCTCGGAAGACCGGGGCGAGGCTGCCTCCCTCGGCCATCAGCTGCCTCCCGAGCGCGTCGAGGTAGTCCACGTGTTCGGCGTGGCCGCCGTTGTGGTTGACGGCCCACACCGAGGATTCGGCGGCGTGGTGGGCGTCGAACGCGGCAGCCGCCAGGTCGCGGAGCCTGCAGGCGGCGTCGAGCAGTTGCCGGGCGGCGGTGTCGATCGCGGCGGGGACCTGTTCGGTGAGTTCCCGGTAGCGGTCGACGGCGGCCTTGTGGGCGGCCTCGGCGGCGGCGAGTCGTTCAATGCGCTCTGCTTCCGCGGCGGCGGCCTGGCGGCCGGCCTGCGTCTCGGACAGGGTCTGCGCGGCGCGCTTGCGCTTGTCCTCGGCGGTGCCTCGGTGGGCGGCGGCAACGAACCGGTCGGTGGTCTGCTCGGCGAGCCGGTCGTGTTCGTCGGCTTCGCGCAGCCAACGGGCGGCGAGGGCGTCGGCGGAGTCGTCGTCGAGGGCCGCGGCGTCGGGGTGGATCTCGGTCAGGGTCATGGGTTTCTCCGGCTGGCAATGGAGGGTGGCGGGCGTCACTTGTAGAGCACGCGGCCGTCGTCGCTGCCGCGGCGCCGGGTGGCCTGCTTCGTGAGGTCCGCGGCGGCCCGCTTCTGGGCGCGCTGGACGCGGGCGACTTCCGTCTTGACGAGGTCGGCGATCCACTGCGCGGTGACGGGGCCGTCGGGGTCGTCTTCTGCGGCTTTCAGCATCAGCGGGCGCCTGACGGCAGCGGGAGCCGTAGCGGGGGCGCGGTACACGCGCGGCGCCGGACTGTGCTCGTACCGGAGCTGCTCGGCTTGGGCGCGGCACTGGTCGGCCCACTGGGAGGTCGCGGCGCCGTCGGCCTTGGCCATCAGTTCGCTGATCTGCGCTTCGACGGCGGCGCGCGGTGGAGCTTTGAGCACGCGGCGCGCGGTGTCCTGGTAGCCCTGCCGCAGGGTGGATGAGCCGGTGGCGCGGGCCTTGTCTCGCAGCCTGCCGGCTTCGGCGAGCCGGTCGCGCACTTCGGTCTCGTCGATCTGCGCGAGCACGTCCGCCGGGATCTCCGACGCGGCCTTGAGCAGGTCCGGGGGTAGCTGCGTCACGGTCGTCGACCTCCGTTTCTACGGGTGTCTTCTGGCCGCCTCTGCGTGCACCGCTGCTGCGTCTACTAGCCAACTGCCACGCGGGCCACTGCGGTCACCGGCCATGTGTCCGCCTCTGAGCCTTCGCTTCAGGTAGCTCTCTGAGATGCCTATGAGCGCCGCTGCTGTTGCGACCGGCAGGCCGTCTTGACCTGCCGGTATCGATGATCCGCAGTCGTGATCGGGTTCGCGAGTGTCGGTTCCGGAACCGGTGTTGATCTGCGCGGGGGCGCGGAACTGTTCCGCGACCTGCCTCAGGGCGACGGATAGGTCGACGAGAGCTCGCGGCGGCGTCAGGCCACGGGTGACGTAGCCGAGCCGGATCGCCTCGTTCACCTGCCGGTGGAGAGTGACGGCCCGGTCGGAGTCAATGACGAGCGCGGCGCCCTGCAGGACTGCGAGCCCCGCCAGCGGGCCCCTGCGGGCCCCTGACGCCCCCTCGGGGCGCGCAGGGCGGCGACGGGCGCTACGGGCCGCCACGGGGCCGCTGTGCGGCTTCCCGGTGGCTTCCGGCTGGTTCTGGTCGGTCACGGTGCCTCTCGTGCTCTGTGCGGCTTGCATGGGCTCAGTCGGCTTCCGGGTGCTGCGTGGGGTCCGCGACGGCGGAGCGGCGCCGGGCGGACTGGGCTTGGAGTTGCTCGAGGAACCTCGCGTCGCGTCCGGCGCGCTTGCGGGCGTTGAGCTGCCGTCGCAGCGCCCGAAGTTCCTGCGCGGCGTCGTCCAGGGTCCTCGCGGGCGTCTCGGCACCCTCGGGGCCGTCGGCGGCCTCTACGGCGTTCACGCGGCCTCCCTGGACTTCGCATCGATCACCCGGGCGGCGAGATCGCGCACGCATGCGGGCACTGTCCGCTTGGATGCGGCGATGTCCTCGAGGCTGTGACCCTGGCGCAGCAGCTCGCGGATGACGTCGGCCGCGTCGAACGGCAGCACGATCGGCCGGCCACGGGGCACCGCGCGGGTGCCGCGCTGCTGTGGGATCGGCCCGTCCGGGAACCCGTACATGCGGTTGAGGTCCTGATCGTTGAACCAGTGGGCCCGGCGCCATGCCGTGGTCGGTGACATGCCGAGCGCCGCAGCGGCCTTTCGCACCGACATACCGCCACCGAAGATCAGCGACCAGGCGTCGAAACTCTCCTCATACCGCCGAACGATGTCCAGGCGCAGCCGCGAGTACGGGCCGGCAGACGCGATCGTGCCGATGCTGCTGCGCGGACGCTTGAGGCGGATCGGCCGGGGAGGGCGAACCTTCGGGAGTGTTTCACCTTCAGCGTGGCCCCGTACTGGGGCAACATTGCTGTTCACGCCACGTCCCCCGTGTCCATGGTGCCACGGCGCGGCCGGAGCGGCGCGCCGATCCCTGCGCGGCGAGCGTCGCGGTTCACTACCTTCGCGGACATGCCGAGCAGTTGCGCGATCAACTTCTCGGGGTGCCCGGCGCGCCGCAGGTCGGCGACGATGGCCTGCCGCTGCTCGGCGGTCAGCTTCTCGCCGGCGGTTTCCGCAGCCGTGTCGGGCAGGTCTTCGGCGCGGTGCAGGCGCCGACAGCTGCTGCAGCGCTCGGTTTCCCGCGTCCATCTCGCGGCAGCCGCGGCCGGGTCGGCAGCGATACGGCGCAGGACTTCGAGCCGATACTCCTCGACCGAGGCGCGCCACCACGCCATCTCGTCGCGGCGCTGCTCCACGGTGCGGCCGGGCATCGTCCGCGGGGGCCTCGGCGGCCCGTACTTGCCGCTCGCGGCGGTGGGCCACGCCTCGAGGCCGTGGCCCCTGAGGACCCAGTAGGACAGCTTGCCGGGCTGGTGGGGGTCGTCGATGCAGTACGCACCGGCGGCTGGAAAGTCGGTCATTGCGTGCTCTTCTCGGTCTGGTTCCGGGTGGGGGCCGGTGCTCGTATGGTCCGGCCCCCGCGTGTCTATGTATTGCTACTGTTTTGGGTGGGTCGGTGTCCGGCCGCTGTCATGAAGGGTGGCGACGGGGCGGTCCTGTCATGAAGGGCCCCGTCGGGTCACCGTCATGACCTCTGCGGAATCGGGTCACCGTCATGACCATGGGGCTGTCTACCGCCGGCGTCGCGGTTTGCCGGTGTGGCGGCGCGTCTGCCGGTTGGGTGCGGGCCGGTTGAGCTGGTCGCCGTAGATGAGTTCGAGGGCACTGCGGATGCCTTGCAGGGTCTCGTCGAACGCCTTTCGGTCCCCGTTGTCTCTGGCGTCGAGGGCGAACCCGAACACGCCGAGGATGAGCCGGAGTCCACGGTGTGCCTTGTCCGCGCACACCAGGCAGAGCACGGATTCGTCGTCGAGTTCGAGTTCCAGCCGAGGACCGGGCAGCGGCGGGACGATACGGCCGCAGTTCCCACACGGCTCGGCGGCGGGTCGCTCGCCGTAGACGATGTCCAAGGCTGCAGTACGAAGCGTGGGCGTGGCGGCCGGGGCGGTGTCGGTCGTGGCGGTCACGACGCCTCCGTGGCGAGTTCGAGGGCTTTGAGGCTCGCGGACCTGGCGACGGCGAGGAGGGCGCGGTCCAGGTCGAGGTCGAGGTCGGCGCCGGGGGTTTCGGCGATGGCGGCCCGCGCGAGGGCGCCGGCGCCGCCGCCGATGGCGAACCTGAGGGCGGCGCGGACGGTCTGCTCGTCGGCGTCCTGCTCGAGCAGCCGGTAGGCCTCTTCGTCGTCGCGGGCGATGGCGGCGGTGAGGGCCCAGGCGAGTCGCTCGCCGGCGGTGTCGTCCGGGGTCTGGGGTGTGGTCATGGTGTTGTCCTTCCGGTGGGCCGGGCCACTCGAGGAGCAGCCCGGCCGGGGCGGCTATTCGGTGATGGCGTAGGACTTCGAGGCGATCAGCCGGCGGCACTGCTCGGCGAACGGCCAGCGCGAGTCGACCAGCGGGTCGGCCGGCCATCCGGCGGTGCGAGCGGTGGGAATCACGATCGGCGGCAGGTCGAAGTCGTTCACGTCGATACGCAGCTGTTCGTTGAGATCGGTGATCTGCTGCTGCATGTCTGCGAGCCGGGCCACGGCCTGGTCGCGGACGGCGGACAGGCGGTCGCCGTCGAGTTCCCGGTTGATGACCTGCAGGGCGCGGCCGAACCAGTCCTGTTCGGCTTCGCGCACCCGGCGCTCGAGGGTGCGGTCGAAGAACGGCTCGATCGCTTCGCGGGCGATCCCCTCGAGGATCTCGGGGCGCCGCGCGCCGAGCGCGTCGATCTCGGTCTGTTCGACTCCCATGAGCTCGCGCCACCGGTCGGCGCGCTTCTCGGTGTCCTTGAGCGGCGTCGTCGGCAGGTTGTACTCCCGGACGTGGTCGACGGACAGGGCGACGCGGCGCACTTCGAACTCGGGCATGTCCGGGAGCAGCGTCTTGAAGGCCTGCAGTTTGCGGGCGATCGATATCGGCATCTGCCAGCCGGCCGGGTCGGAGTCGGAGAAGCAGAACACGACGAGCGGGCGGCCGTCGTTGACGGCGGAGACGGCCATCTTGTGCAGGTGACTGTCGCTGATCTCGCCCATGGCGAGGTACAGGTCGGCTTCGTATTCGTTGGCGAGCGGCGTGAGCACGGGGTCGAGGCTGGACTTCTCGGCGAACAGCACGAGGTGGTACGGCTGGGTGCCGGTGAACCCGTCTACGCCGAGGTGCGGCATGATCTCGTCGGCGGTCGGGATGATGACGTCGAGGCCGATCGTGAGGTACGGCTCCGGGTTGACGCGCATGTACTCACGGATGATGGGCGCCGCGGCGCGCTTGTCGAAGATCTGCTCGAAGGGCAGGTAGCCGAGGAACCGGGCGGCTTTGGCGCAGTCGCCTTGGAGCCATTCCCAGGTCTTGTCATCGTTGATGTACACGGCGCCGTCGGGCTTGGGCAGGTCGAGCACCATGTAGTGCAGGCCGCGGAGGTGGATTTTCCGGTCGCCGAGCCCGAGTTCCCGGACTGTAGTGGCTAGCCATGCACCGTCGCGGTGGCGGGCGGGGGTGTCGACGCGGAACGGGTCGTTCTGGTTGGACAGGACGGTCATGTCGTCCAGGCTGATGCGGCGTCCGTCGTTCTTGGCGCGGAGGATTTCGGCGTCGAGGGCTGCGCGGAGCGGCGATCGCGGCTCGGTGTCGATGGTGGTCACGGTCTCCTCGTTCGTGGTCTGGGATGATCGGTGGACCGGCAGCGGCGAGTACGAGGCGCCGCTGCCGGCAGTGGGTCAGTGGAAGATGGGCTGGCCGCGGCGCGCGTCGAGGTCTGCGCGGCGCTTGAGTTCCTTCGCCCAGCCTTCGTCGCTGGCGCGCTTGGCAATCTCGGCTTGTACGGCGGCCTCGGTGGCTTCCGTGGCGGCGGTGTCGCAGCGCTCGGCCATTGCGGCGAGCAGCCGGGCGAGCCGTTCGGCGTCTGGCGTGGTGTCCGTGGTGTTCCAGCGGTTGGCCACGTACGCGATGTCGCGGCCGGCGAGCCGAGCGGCGCCGACGTTGAGGTACTGGGAATCGAGTTCGCGGACGCAGCGGTTGAGGTGCTGCCGGTCCGAGCGACCAGCGGTCAGCCGCTGGTATGCGGCGGCGCGGTCACCCTGCAGCGCGGTAGACCAGGTGTAGCGGTCGCCGAGGCGCGTGGGCTCGTCGGGGAACTGCTTGCCGAGCGGGCGAACGCTGGCGGTGATGATGCGCCGCAGCGCGGTGGTGAGCCGGTGCGCGGTCTCGCGGACGTCGGCGAGCTCGGCCGGGCTGAGCCAGTGGCCGGCGGAGGACGGGACGCGCTCACGCGGGTGGACGAGCGTGCGGACGTAGTCCTCGGCGTTCGCCTGCCATTCGGCACGGGTGGGCCACGTGTGCGTCATCGTCCGGCCTCCGACTGCGCGGCCTTCCACGCGATGTACTCGGCGTTGTTGGCGGCCTGTTCGGCTTCGTCCTGGATGTCGAACTCGCGAAGCTGCTCGGCGGGGATGAGGTCGCGGACAGTCCAGTAAGCGGCCTCGGCGTCGGGGTCGTACGGCTCGTCGGGCCGGTGGCCAGCACTCTGTCGGCTGATCCTGTACGCGGTTTCCGGGGTCAGGCGGGTGCTGCCGGCGGCGACTGCGGCGGCGAGCTCGAGGAAGCGGGGCGGCATCTCGAGGCCTTTGGGCGCGATGAGGGCGGACCACTGGAAGACGTTGCGGCGCCGGTTGACGGCGACGATCGCGTCGAAGGCGTCGCGCGGGATGACGATGGTCGCAGGCATGTCGGGAAAGGCGATGTAGTCGGGATCGAACTCGCGGTCGCAGGCCTGGTCGTCGTGGAACCCGCACATGTAGCAGTGGTGGCCTTCGGGCTGGCATTCGAGCGGTTCGCTGCACTGCGGGCAGCCGCCGGTGGCCGGCTGACCGGTCGGGTCGAGGGTCATGCGGGGACTCCTTGAGTCAGTGGAATCGGTGCCCCTACCTGCCCCCTGCCCCCACCTATGGTGTGGGGGCAGGGGGCAGGTAAAGGCTTGGGGCAGGTTGGGGCAGGGCGTGGGGCTGGTCTCACCTGCGGAAACATCAAAAGATGGGGCAGGTTGGGGCAGGTTGTGGGGCAGTTCCCACCGAGCCGGAAAATGGGGCAGAAATACCGGGGCGAATCGGACGTCAGCTGTGGGCATGGCGGGCCTTCAATGCGGAGGTGATGTCCTGCCGCGTCTGCTTGCGGCCGGGCATCTCGACGCCGTGTGCCTTTGCCCACTCCGTAAGGCGGTCGCGCCCGAGCCCCTTGGGTACTCCGAGAGCGATCAGCTGGTCCACAACGGCCTCGACAGCCCTGGTGGCCTTCATGTCGGCCGACCCGGTGGTCAGGTATTGCCGGGTCCGGCCAGGAAACCACGGGCCGTCGCATTCCTTCTGGCCGACGCGCGTGATCAGGATTTCGCCGCGCCCGAGGCCGGTTCGCGTGTGCGTACGGGCCAGCTTGAGCTGCGTGGTCACCGTCTCGATCTCGCCGGTCTCGTTCGCAACGATCTCGGGATCGGCGAGTTCGACGAGCTCCCAGATGTGGTCGATGTCGCCTTCCTTCGCGGAGGATCCGCGGGCGCCCTTCGACTCGTCCTTGCCGAAGTGGTCAAGGCGGATGTACGAGATCAATTTCTTCTTGAGCGGCTCTTGGATCAGCCGGTTCAGGGCGAGCCAGGTGTCAGAGTCGTTCTCCTTGCCTGCGATGAATCGGGAGACCGTGTCGAGGACGACGATGTCCGGGGCGGCCTTTTCGACGATGTCGTGGAACTCGGCGATCGCGATGACGGACTGGTCGAACGCGCCGGAGAACGCCGGGAACGACTTGTACTCGACTCGCTTGAGATCGGCCGGGGTCGCACCGAGCGATCGCAGGCGGGCGACGATGTCGCGACGGCTGTTCTCCTTGTCGAAGTACAGGACGTTCAGCGGCTCGCGAGCCGTGTCGCCGAGGAACGGCTTGCCGGCGGCCACGGACCACACCCAGTGGTGCATGAAGAGGCTCTTGCCGACCTTGCCACCGCCGACCAGAGAGATCTGCTGGCCGCGCTCCATGAACTTGCCGGGAAGCCAGTCGATGACGCTGTAGTCGCGGGCGAATTCCTCTTCCCAGTCGAGGCTAGGAAAACGGTCCTCGGCCTGCTTCGGGTCGTCGTCGGACTCAGGCTTGGGCATGTCGTCCGGCCACTCCGGCTCTTCAGTCACTGTGCGATCTCCTCGAGCTCCAGCGGCTTCGGCGTCCAGAACTTGACGAAGTCCCATGTCGGATGACCGGCGGCGATGTGATCCGAGACGTCATTGCCGACCCGCGGGAGTACGACCTCGATCGAGCGGGCGACAGGCATGAGTTCGCGGATGATCTGCTCGGCGAGCTTGCGGCCGGCGGTGTCGCGGTCGGGCACGATGCAGACGTCTGCGCCCGCGAAGTAGTGGGTGCAGTCCGGATCCCAGCCCATACCCGATCCGCCCGCACAGCACGTGGCGGTGAGCCCCGCAGATGCAAGGGCGTTGACGTCCTTTTCGCCCTCGGCGATCCACACGACCTGTTCGTCCCGGATGGCGTTGAGCACCCACGGCAGCCGGTACGGGACCGCCTTCACGATGCCGATCAGGCCCTTGGTCTGTTTGTCGTACTCGCGGGTTCCAGGTCGTCGGCCGCCGCGCCAGGTCGGATCGGGGCGCCACTGGTTGAAGTGCTTGTAGACGCACCTGCGGACGCCGAACACGACCCGGCTGTCCTCGTCGGCGTAGAGGTATTCGGCGGCGAGTTCGTGCATCTCGTATCCGCCGTCGACCGGACACCGCGTCATGGTTTCCGTGGGCGGGCGCCACCCGCGCGGGGCGGGTTCGAAGACGACGGGCGCAGGCTTGGGGCGCGGCACGACACGGGGCGCCGGGGTCCAGATGGTCATGCTGCTGCCGCCCTTCTTGCGCGGTTCGTCGTAGAGGTCTGCCTCGGTGAGTCCGTAGGCTGCGAGGATGAGTTCGCGGTCGCATCCGGCGTGGCAGTGCGGGTTGATGTGCCCGCGGTTTTCGTCGTACAGCCATACGAGCGTTTCGGGGTTGGCGCCGCCGTGGCAGTCGCCACGCGAGCGGGAGACATTCGCGCCGCGCTGACGCAGCGCCGACCCGGCCGCGGCGACCGCAGCTTCGATACGCAGGATGGAATCGCGCGGCGCCACGGTCAGGCCGCCCGTCCGAGCGCGGTCTCAGCGTCTTCGAGCAGGGCACGTAGGCCGGCCTCGTAGCCGTCGAGATAGCCGGACGAGTAGCCCGTGCTGTATGCGGCGTCGCGCTCGCTGGTCAGGGTCTTGATCAGCCGTTCGGCGCGCTCGGCTTCGGCCTTGCGGTCGTGCGGCAGCAGCGGGATGCGCATCAGTTGATCACCGCCCCGGTGCAGACCTCGTACATCGCGCCGCACGGGCACTTACGCAGGCCGTCGGAGTTGTGCACGCGGCGGTTACCGCAGCGGCTGCAGCGGACGCTCCACTGCGAGCGGGGCAGGCCGTTGAACGAGGTGGAGTCGGTGCGCGGTCCGAAGACGCGCTGCACCAGGGCGCCGGATTCGGCGGGTCGGGTGGCGGGGGTGCCGCTCATCTGGAACAATCCTCCTCAGAGGTTGGTGCCGACGTTCTTGGGTAGGGCGAGGTACTTGCGGCCGGGGTGGTAGCCGGTCGACGACTTTCAAGCGGCGGTTCCCGTAGGCAGCGGGGCCGCCGCTTGCGTCTTCGGGGAGCGCCGCGCGGGGATTCTGCGGCGCGGGGTGACGGGCTTCGGCTCGGCCGGAATAGTCCTCGGCGGGAGCTGCAGCAGGGGGCGCAGCTTCGCCTTGATCTCGGCGTCGAACTCGGGAGCCTCGTCCGCGATGCGGATCACGGTCTGCCAGTAGTGGACTGCGGCGGCGTCACCGCGCTCGAGCGCCGCGGCTATCTCCTGCTCGGCCGTGGCCATCAGGCGAGCCCCTTGGCGTCGAGGCCGAGGAACTCCTTGACCTCGCTCGCCCTGTAGCGAATCGCGCGCGGGCCCACCTTGATGGGCTGCGGCCCAATGCCGTCCCGGCGCCAGCGGGCGATCGTGCTCTTGCTGTTCCGTGCCAGGCGCCGGTATTCGGCGGCCGTCAGGAGTTCGCGGTCCGTCGGAAGTTCGGGGGCATACTGGGTTGCCACGACTCAACCTCCCTGAAATCTGTGGCTGACATCACCAGTGTCCCTTTGGGTTCGTGTGATGTCAAACCGCAGGTCTTTGGGGCGTGGTGACACAACGAGGCGCCGGGTGGATCTACGCGGTGTTGGCTGATCCCAGGCTTGGGCTCTACCGTGTACGCATGCCACAAAGGGACTGGTCAGCAGAGGTAGCCCACACGGTCGGGCGGGCTGTACGGCGATACCGCGATGAGCTCGGGATGAGCGCGCAGAAGATGTCCGATGCCTGCGCGGAACTAGGAATGCCGATTGAGCGGTCGGTGCTGGCCGGCCTCGAGAACGGACGCCGGAAATTCGTCACCGTCGCCGAAGTCATGGTGTTCGGCCGTGCGCTCGGCGTCGCCCCCGCGTCGCTGATCTTCCCGCTCGGCGCGGAAGACGAGATCGAGATCGTTCCCGACTTCAGCGTGAGGACCGACGTCGCCGCAAAGTGGTTCGCGGGCGACGCGCCGTTCCCGGACAAGCCCGAGGGGTTCTCCGACGAGGAAGTGTGGGCGTGGGGCGGCGACATAAGCAAGCTGAGTCGGGTGCGCCATCTCGACAAGTCGATTCGGGCGCTCCTCACGTTGATCGCCGCCTCTCGCCAGCTGGGCTCCCAGTTGCATGTCCCAGCGGAGGTCGCGAGCTTCGAAGAAGTCTCGCGGATGCGGGCCTACAACAACGAGATCGAAGCGAGCATGGAGAAGGTGCTGCGCAAGCAGATCGCGAAGCTCAGAGCGGAGAGCGGCGCCGATCCGGAGGTGCCCGAGGAGTTCGCCTATCTGCTCACTGGCGACAGCGCGCCGGCGCCCGAGCCCAAGGAGGCGCCGTCGCTCAAATCGTGGGCCAAGGATTCGGCGTGGAGCGGACTCGAGAAAACCTTCGACAACCTCCACGCCCTTGCGGACCAGATGGGGGAAGCCCTCGAAGGTATCGAGCTCGACGACGATGTCCAGTAACTGGGAATGAGGATCCTGCGTCAGGCGACCGCAAGACGCCGCCTGACGGCGCGTGAGAACGCCCGACACCAGTACTCTGACCCATGATAACCTCACATATCATGGGTCAGAATCGTGATTGGGAGGGGTCTAAGTGATCACGGAAAACGGGCACTCGGCAGAGATCGAAGTCCGCGAGAGCGGCGTCGTCGACACGCACGATCATGCGACCGCCGCACTACTCGCCGGACTCGACGCCGCGAGCGACCTTCACGCCGAAACGCTCCGGCCGAAGAACACCACGCGCGGCTACGCCTCCGACTGGAAGGCATGGCAGTCGTTCATCGCCACGACGAACCGCGACCTCGCCGGCCCGGCGGGCGCCGCCCTCGCCGAACAGCTCGGCCTCGAGGCGGGCACGCAGTTGCACCTGCCGGAGACGGCGACCTCCCGCGGCCTACTGCGCGCGTTCGTCACCACACTGTGGAAAGCCGGCGCCGCGCCGACGACGATCGACCGGCGGCTGTCAGGCCTCGTCATCACACTGCGGCAAGCGCACCGCGTGATGGTCAACCCGGACGATGCGAAGGCGGCCCGCGAGCTGCTCAAGGACTACGTGCGCAATGCGGCCGAGCAGCGCCAGGCGCCCCGCGGCCGAGGAAAGGCCGCTCCGCTGCTGCTGCCTGACCTTCGGAAGATCAGCGCCGCGTGCCCGAAGGATGCGGACGGCGAGGACACCCTCGTCGGCAAGCGCGACCGCGCCCTGGTGCTCATGGCGTTCGCCATCGCCGGGCGCCGCAGCGAAGTCGCCGGCCTGATGGTGCGCGACATCACCGAGGACGGCGATACCGGGCTGGTCGTGTCCGTGCTGGTCTCCAAGACCAAGCCGCGGGAGGTCGCCGTCCCCTACGGCTCG
>Ga0335072_10001962_pt1 | contig 32582 bp, 36 predicted proteins | sample Lox_Sample_21_FD_206725 | JGI IMG/M metagenome (GOLD analysis project Ga0335072, IMG submission 206725) | Soil microbial communities from Loxahatchee National Wildlife Refuge, Florida, United States - Lox_Sample_2.1 | ecosystem: Environmental > Terrestrial > Soil > Wetlands | place: USA...
TCCTCATTCTGACATGAAAGAACGAAGTCGATTGTCTCATGCCGAGGCAAAGCTTCGGGATGGCCAAGAAGGTGAAGGGCAGTCAGTCCCCAGTATACGCCGTTGAGTCGAAGGTGCTCCGTCAACCAATACTCAAGCTCATCTTTCCTCTATCAGAGTCATTAAAAACACACAGCCATTACTTACAAGAACACGCACAGTGTCTAATTTTCGAATGTATTCGACATGTTTCTCAACAACGAGTTCCTGTTCATGTGGTGCGCCGCCTGATGAGAGGACACCACCTCTGCCAGGACCTGAAACAAGAGCCATCAAGAGGAGCTAGCTTCTAAGATGTCAAGAAGCAATGACGCATTTAAACTTTTCTCTAAAAGGCGTAGGCTCAGAAGCGTCTACTCGATGAAGTGAAGGCCACAACGGCTTTTCCCTGCAAGCTGGCTGGGGCGGGTCCCGTAGCAGATTTGTGAGCCTCTCGAAGGCGCGTTGAAACCCGGTAGGATACAAGAAATGTGAGAGATGGGAGATCTTAGATTACGTCGATAAGCAGAGGCTAGTGTGGTGTTTCGAGTGTAGCCTGGGCATGGGCTGACGCAACTGAAATGTGTGACAACGTCGCCTAGGGTACTATCCTCGCCAAACCTGGTAAGCGGCCGCCCATTCCCTGCTCAGCGTGCCCTCAAGGCTTCAGACTTGTACCTGAACCCGAAAAGCCCAATGCTGCAACCCCCACCTATCCATGTAAGCGTGCTCCGACTAAGACACAGATCCACAACACACCGCTACACATTGCATTTCTTCCTTTTGCTTCCTCCCTCCCGTTCCACCAGAGTCCTGTCTCCGATCCTAATCACTCTTCTCTTGCACGACTTTTTATCGCTTTGCCTGCCTTGTGAATTTCAGCAGCCGCCCGTCAAGCCTCAAGCCGCCGAAACGCCGCCGAGGCTGCGCAATCCTCCACCCCTTGATCTTGATCACAAAAAGTCGCACCATTGTCGAGGCTCAAGGAGAACACGAGAAGATGTACGTCTGTCTCGAAAGATCTTAACTAGAGTGTCGAGTTGCACCTCGTCCAAACACCCTCCTCCCGAGCCCACTCCCATCCACCGTGATTGGGTATACTCGTCTGCGGCACCAACCAGCGATTTGCAGGCTGTAACTGCAAACCGACTACCCTGAGTCCACCCCGATAAGGGCTCTGGCCTTACTTTGATAGAACTCACGGCTGCAAAATTGATATAACCTACATATTTCGGACTGTGCGACCGAACCTCAACCCTTTCAGCTATCCCGCCAACACTATCAAGCTCGATTGACTTTCTTCAAGTCGCCCCTTTACGCACCTCAAGAGATTTATTACACGCCAGTACCGTTCAGCGCGTACAACCACCTTCAAACAAGGTTGTGGAAGGGAGGCTCCCTCTGCGGGTACCCCGTTGGACTGCACAAGCGCTATTGTCAAACTAGACTCTAGAAGGCGGAAAAAATGCAGCGGACAAACGGACCACCATCACTCAATTTGAGCGCAGCAAAGTTGAAGCCTGATGGGCAACAGCCCCTGACTGCCTCGACATTGAGCCCTACGTCGTCGAGGTCGCCCCCGAGTCCTGGGTCAGTGCCGGCATCTCCATTGCTAAAAGATTTGGGCATGGGGCGAAACAAGGCAGGGAAGGACAGGGTTAAAATAGAGGCCTCACGACGAGCTGACACGGATGACCCGACCTCGCCCACCATATCTGCAACCCCACAGTATCCCGAATCCCTCCCTGGATCACCCAAACATGGGCGGGACCCGTCGAAGTCCTTTTTCTCGAACCTCATGGCATCCAAGTCATCCCATAGACTACAGTCACCAGATAGGAACGGAACGGGTTCTTCAGAGAGGGCAACATCTAAAAGTAGGGCTAGCTCTAAGGATCGGACTCTCTACTCCTTGAGAAATAGAGGGTCTACGCCGGATCTACCCAAGGCTATACGCGCACCTGAAAAAGCTGCTGTGGTAGCAACCGAGTCGCATGAACCGGACAACTTGCCACAAAAGGCAGTTGGGGACGAAGCCGTCCAACCATTGGCGAACAGAAGGCCGAAGCCCAGGTTTGGTGGCATACTCAGTCGATCGAAGTCTATCAGACTTGACGACGGACTCAAACCTCAAAACTTGACTCCAGATCTGATAAGTCTTCAAGTGCCAACGGGTCAACGACCTGATCGAGACCCACAATATGGAACTGCACTAAAATCCGCACCTCTCCGCTCTGACCATCGAGAAGGGTTGTTCAAGGAGTCACCAGGCTCATCCATTCGTAATCGATCTGCTGACCGACCACCGATGCCGAGTCAAGAGAGTTTGTCGACCCCAGCAAGGAGGGAAAAACCCGTCATCGTGGGCTCAAATCCTCCCAGGGACGGTGCAGGAGTGCACCTTCTATCCAACATTCATCAAACCGGGAGAGGCATGGGTGATCGACTCGGCAAAGCCGGCAAAGGCTTTCTAGGGAAAATCACCAGGAGTGGGAGCAGCAACGAAAGAGAGCTGGTGACGGATGATACTTACACCTGCACCGTGATAAACCTACCTTTGATCAAGCAAACCCGTCGAACAAGGATTGCGAAGAGGCTGGAGTTGTCCAGGGACAAGACTGAGTTCTGGATGCCTGCTTTGCCATGGAGATGCATTGAGTAAGTACACCGATCACTTGTCTGAAATCCTGAGCTAATTCCAATGTAGTTATCTTAATATGAACGGCTGTGAGGAAGAAGGCCTGTACCGCATTCCTGGCAGTGGCAAAGACGTCAAACATTGGCAAAGACGCTTTGACATCGAGCATGATATCAACCTTTTCGATGAACCTGAGCTTTACGACATCAACACCATTGGTTCGATGTTCAAGTCGTGGCTCAGAGAGCTACCAGACGAGATCTTTCCCAAGGCTACGCAGCAGAAGATAGCTGAGCAGTGCGCTGGAGCTACCAAGACGCCTCAACTACTGAAGGACGAACTTTCCATGCTACCTCCCTTCAACTACTATCTCCTCTTTGCCATCACCTGCCATTTGAGCCTTCTCCACTCGTTTGCAGAAAAGAACAAAATGGACTATCGCAATTTGTGTATATGCTTCCAGCCATGTCTGAAGATCGATGGCTTCTGCTTCCAATTTCTGGTCCAGGATTGGAAGAACTGCTGGCAAGGCTGCTGGACAGAGAAGGAGTTCTTGGAGGAAGAATACCGATATGCGCGAGAGGGGTCACCGGTTACACAGGACGCACTACTTGCGGATGACCGTGCTATATCTTCGTCTGGTAGTAGCCAGCACGCTCAAGGCACACAAAATCTCACGCAGCAAGACGTCCCACGGATACAGCATCAAGTCGCTACCCGAGATGGATCACACGTCAATGGTGATTCCAAACAGACCACCGCCACAAACAACTCGAACATGCCCGCCGAATCACACGTGAGGACCAACTCAAGGCTACCAGACCTGAGACCAATTTCCGTTTTGAAGATGTAATGAGGTAATAGCCTTAGGGAAGCGCGGCTACGTTCGCTAAAACAGCCTTCTGGATAAGTGTTTCGTTTTGCGAGATGCCATATTTTTGCATTCAAATTTGGATACCCATGGATTTCAGATTCTTTCTAATTCCCCTCGAGCCTTTGGATTACGCCCGTAACGCGACGGCCACCATTCTTTGGATTATGCTTTAGACTTGTACGACAAGACTACTAGCAATTACTGCACATCATGAGCTTGAATGGAATTGTACGATAATGAAGGCAGTCGAAGTGGTTAGATAGAATGAATTCATGGTCTTGGCGCATTGATATTGATTGATCGTGCCCTTGGAAAATCCCAACTGCGCCAATGGAGTTACGCATGCGTAGGATATGGGTGTTTTTACCCTTCGATGGGACTTCGGCCCTAGCCTTTGCTATCGCAATCTTTCACTTCGCCATAGGTCCCCCCCTTCCTACGGGTCCATAGCTGCCCATTTTACTTCCAAAGTCGTAGGCTCTGACCGACTTGATTTCTCCCCTTCAAGCACGATCTCCGGCAAGATCCTCTCTTCGTGGGTAGTTGGTTACCGCCGCTCTGCGGCCGCCTCATGGGAGACGATAGATTCATTCTTCCTGCATCTTGTGAACGCAGCCACGGCCACCCACACTTCACCCAACTTTCCCACCAACCCTCTTTCCTCTTCTCTCATTATTCCTCTGCTTTCTTTCTTGCCTCCTAGCCCTTTCCATCCTCTCCCTCTTCCCTTCCCCTCTAATACTTGCCCCATCCTCCAACTTCTTCTCTTTATTCGCCTTTTTCTCGTCCAACTCTACCAACCACTCCCCCTCCGCCTGCTGCCTCTTTCCCTTATATCCCCATTTCTTCACCCACTCCCCCTTCTCTTCATCAAACACCATGTTCTTCCGCCGCTCCTCTAGCTGTGCGCCACCCTTCAAGTTCCCGCCGAATTTGCCAATGCCCTTCTTCTTCGCGAAGGCTTCCCATTTGGTGGGCGCCTTGGGTTTGGGGATGGGTTTCCAACGCGGGAGTGGTGTCAGTGCTTGTGAGGGGAGGGTGAGCAAGAGCCCGTCAGGAGTAGACTGGATGGGGCAGGCGGTGAGAAGCTGGTTGAGGAGCATTTGCGCTCCATCACGGGCGATAGTGTGTAGGGTGGGGTTTGTGCTAGTAGTGCGGTTGGCGAGGAGGGTGGATGTTGGTGGAAGGGGATTTGGGTCATAGGCAAGAAGATGTGTCAGGTCGAAGGTATATGGAATGGGTTTCGTGACTACCACGGATCTGTAACTTTTGTAAGCTGTCTTTCTGGGACGAAGAGGTGTAAGTTGTCGCACGGCTTCTCCGGCTTCGAGGTTGTGGACGTTGGTACCGAAGTGACCTGAGTTGCTTCTACCATCATCATGTCTGTGATTGTCTCTGTAGCCATTGTATCGACTTCTAGGCTCTACAGAGTCGTTGCTTTATCATTTTGCCAATATCATTCACACAAGATTTCCAAAGTGGCTTTTTGCAGAGCCGCTTTTAGGGGAGCGGTAGAAATGCTAAAGCGGCCACTACCGAGCTAGCTGGACAGTAATTTATTCATTTGCATTGATTGAGTCAACGTATCGCAGTTCTCGTCCTTTGTCTGGGAGCGAAGCGGCCAACGCGTATTTGTTCGTCAAGATGACCTCCTCAATCTGCGCCAGTTGCCTGCTCCGTCTACGCGCATCTTCAAAGCTCAAACTTCACTCGCCCTCGACCTCCCTCCTTGCCACCAAATCCTTCCACACTACAGCTCCACAATTCGATGTTGTGAAGAAGAAATCAGGTCCCATTCAACAAAAGAAGTTCCGTGAATCTACCTCCGCGAAGACCAAAAAGAAGCGGCGCGAAAAACCAAAACTTCCAGAGGTTGGCGAACGAAAAGCTCTGCGGAAGAGGATTGTCTTAAGCAACACCAATGCTCTAGAGATCCCCGGAATAGAAGACATGACACCGCAAAACATGACAGATGTGGGGCACATAGGGCAGATGCTAGGTCTTGAAGGCGCCTTGCTCGATCAGTTGAGAGAAGCCAAGGCGTTTAAGCCGACCCAGAACTGGAATATGTTTAGGAGGCCAGCTACATTGGTTCGGAAGGAGACTGTGGCTTTGGGTATAAATGTACAAGAAGTCAACGACAGTTCGAATGGTGAAGGAACTGGGGCAGGATTGGGTGCCATGACCCTACAACAGATCATCGCAGGAGAGAGATCTACTGGGAAGAGCTTGCTGCTATTGCAAGCCATGAGTATGGCATACCTGAACAATTGGGTCGTTTTGAATGTGCCTGAAGGTACGTCCTCTTTGTTGACTGCTCATCGAACAGTGAAGCTGACATGGCGGAAATTTAGCCCAAGAATTCACAATTGGACAATCCTCGTATGCTCCACTACCAGAATCAGAAAAATCCGGGCAAGAGCAACTGTATGTCCAGCCACAGATGACCTCAAACCTCCTTTCACGCGCGGCCTATTCAAACGAAAAGGTCCTTTCACGTTTGAAGGTTTCACATCGCCACAAAATCCCGGGCGAATCAATTAAAGCCGGAACGTCCTTGCGCGACCTTGCATTGATAGGCGCCCGGGATCAGAATCTGGCTTGGCCAGTTTGGAAAGCCTTCTGGAAGGAGCTCACTCAACCAGCCGATACCACCAAGACCCGCCCACCGCCCGTTCTGATTGCTATCGACGGCCTTGACCACTGGATGGGACCCAGCAAGTACCGTTCCGCCGAGTTCGAGCTCATTCATGCACACCAATTGGTATTGGTTCGAGAATTCGTCTCGATGCTGTTTTGCCGACCCTCCGCGCCCAATCTTGCCAACGGCGGAATGATCCTTGCGGCAACGTCGGGCTCAAACTCGCCAAATTTCCCAGATTTCAGACTGCTTTTACGCCAGCTCTCGGCCAGAGCTTCTGGTCTGGACGTGACTGACCAGGATTTCCCTATGCCGGAACCATATCGGAAGGTCGATCAGCGAGTTCTGAATATGTTGGGTGGTAGCGAGGAGACGACTATACGGACACTGCGTGGACTAAGTCGCAATGAAGCCAGAGGACTTTTAGAGTACTTTGCCAGAAGTGGAGTCTTGAAGGAGAACATTACAGAAGACACAGTGGGTGAGAAGTGGACCTTGAGCGGTGGTGGAGTGATCGGCGAAATGGCAAACTTGGGCAAAAGAGTCAGAGTGTGATTTACAGATGCGCCTCACCCTCTACAAAGTTTTGGCATGCAAGCTTCTTGGACACCGCAGTGTAAAGCCAAAGGAGGGTCATACCAAACTCGAACTCCCTCACCCTCTCGTCACCTACCGCTTCTACACTCTCCATGCTCGAAAATCTATCTTTTCGAGGTGTAACTCTATTTTCGCAAGGCAGAGTTCCTCCATCTTGCCCTGAAACGCTGAAACGCTTATGTGAAGGCTTTATCGGTGGTCGATGAGTCAGTCTCATCGTTGGCAGTGAACCATGATAGAGAAAAGCGTCCTGGTTTGACGGCCGCGAAGGGATCACTTCAGTAGAATTTGAACCACGATTTCCAAACTTGGGATCTTCATCAGAAGTATTTTGACGCTTTCTCGGGGATGTTGCGGATCTGAATTCATGCAGGTTGGCAGATTGTGTAACAGTTTCTAACAACTTCTCACGTGTTGCTTGCTCTGCATATGTCTTTTTCTGCCTGCGAGGTCTTTGAGGTCGTATATATTGAACTGAGAACATCATTTGACGTTTGGTGCCCTGCCGTCAAAAATGGCATCACGCCACCAAAGAAGGCCGGCGATGACTCTAACACAACCATAGAGTCGCTTCCGATGTCTGCTGTCTAGAACGAAGGCGACGGCGAAGAGAGTATGTCTGTTGCTCAATCTCAAATTGAGGAAGGAAAGAGAGGGTGCTCTGAGAGAGAGAATACGATAAGTTAACCATGTTGATACATTTGATGAAACGCTGTCACTATTCCTGTCGTCTGAATCAAAAGGTCGCTTCATTCACTGATGTACGTATGCATCGTTGAGCGAAAATTAGCCTCGTCACTCTAAGTTGAATGTTTGTAATGAAGCAAAGCTCAACCGTTTCTGGTGAATTCATATATTAGCCCTGCCGCTTCCGGCCAAGGGGTGACATAAAGGAAGATAGAACAAGTTGAGCACTCTTTTGAGAGCTACTAAAGTATTTACGTTATTAAGTGCGCTAGATTGGCGGAACTCCTCCATCACCCTCCTTCCGTTTCTTGGCGGCCAGCTTCGTCTCTAATCGCGCCTCCAACCTGCTTAGCTCGTCGATCCTCGCAAGCCTCTCACGCTCCTCTCTAGTGCGGTGAATCTTTCGCCGTAGCTCTTCTTCGCTTTCCTCTTCGTCCGCTGCGCCGGAATCCCGCGCTGCTGTATCCTCAGGCAGACTAGACACAGGCTCATCAGGCGTTGACACTGCACCCGTGGAAGCAGCTGGTCGAGGTTGAGGCTCCTGGTCCTTCGCCGCGACACTCCTGGAGGCGCTTGACTCTCTTATCTCCGGCTCCGGCCGTGAAACCGCCTTGTCTGTATCACGCAGGATCTCACCTTGTGCGTTTAGTTCCGCGATCTGCGGCTCGGCAGCCGGGGGTTTGCTTTTTGGGACATCGTCTGCCTCGAGCTCTGGCTTCGTGTACAAGCCATGCGTATCGTAGTCCGATCGAGGCGGCTCTGTTGGCGCTGACTGACGCTGGCGTCGGCGGCGGCGGAAGTAAAAGAATGTGCCGAGTAGAAGCAGAGCGAGTACTACGATGGCGACGGCGACTCCAATTCCGGCCTGTGCTCCTGTGGAAAGACCCTGAGGCTGTGAAGGTGCAGTGGTTGTAGCGGTAACGGTGACTGTGGCAGGTGTGGTTGAAGTCTTGGTGGAAGTTGGAAAGTCCGAGCTTTGGAAGCGAACTTGGACCGAAAAGGCATTTATTGCTCCTCCATAGGTAGCAGTAAAAAAACCGATTAGATTACTAGATGAATATTCTTGTATTGTCGTACTTAATTGGCGAGCTGAAAAGGGAGAATCGCAAGAGTAAGTTCCCCACCACGGAAAAACCCCGCTATCAGTGATGCAGCTGTATCCGCTGATAGAATTTAAGTAATGTGAGCATGCGACTACCAAACATAAATCGGGAATTTCCATACCTTGGGCAGCACGTGATGACGGTCTCGAGACCTGAGGCTGGCGTGTTGAAGGACGAGCATGCTGTAATATAACCTGACGGACAGATACCGGGTGAGAAGTAATTGCTAGAACCTTGAGCCCACCCCGAGGGGAAACAGCTGGCATAGTTGCTCTCCGGGCCGAGTATAACTGCACCGGTTGCATCGAAGTAGTAGGTTGATAAGCATGGTGATGGCGGCGTGAACGTCGTTGTGAGCGTAGGCATCTTGGAATGATGATTAATTCATAGGATTGAGGATGGCTCTGGTTGTGCTTGGGTACAGGCAGGGTATGGAAAAGGCAATAGAGGTGTGCCTTGTACTGCAAAATGACGATGCGGTGGACTGATGGAGGAAGATCAAAGGTCTGTGGCTCCAATCCCGCAGAGGATGGAGGATGCACGGCTGAGTTGTACGCATCGTCGCCAACGCTTCATTACTTGGTTAGAGCTAACCCCGCCACAAGCCGAGGGGTGTCAAATTTAACGTCTTCGTAAGCCCGTTCTACCACTTCACTTTGTTGGAACATCTATTGCAATTCACCATTCTTCTCAAAGAGCGCGCATCCTCGTCTCCTGTTCTTGTTCCTTCTGGAACAACTAGGACCTCATCCTATCGACGAGCACCTCCTATCGACGAACACCTGCTATTGACGAACGAATACCTTCCTCACGCGCCCATCGTGCACGCTTTTCCTTTAGTTCGTTAATTTGATCCGCAAATCTTGCGCTCAAAGCCGTTAAAACGGTGCACTCCCCTTTCGTTGGTTGGGTGTCGGAGAGCCAAAAGGCATTGATTGCAAAGCTCGGTGTCATGGACTAGACCCTTTAACCCCGAGATTAGGGCGGTTTAGATAAGTACGTTTTTCCGGGCTTCTTTTTAGGAATTCCAAAGACGGTGCATTCACTCTATCTCTTTATGAGCAGCTTCTCCCTATACATCTGTGTCATCTTGCTCTCAATAACCTGAAATCATCCAAACCAAGAACTCTTCCATCGATATGAATCTCAAAAGGCATGCCTCCCAACCGCCGGGCCGATGTTGTCGGCCATAACTGTCGCAGCTATCGGAGTTTCTGCCGCATCCGCTGCCACTGTCATCGCCCGTTCCAGTTCCAGCAACAGTGACTCATACAGCTCCCCCGGTGGCACAAAGCTGGATATCATGCAAAACTTCCAGCTCGGCAGCTACAGTTACGAACTCACGCGCGTCAGCGAATACTCCGGTAGAAATCCAGTCTGCCACGGCCACAAAGCCAAGCATGCAGAGTAAATCATGGATGATATTGAGCGGGTCTGCGGCACTTTAGTCGAAAATGTCGTATCCGGCGAGGAGGCCGGCGGGGATGCTGCTGAGGGAGAGCAATTATTTCGACTGCGGGAGGGATCAGCTGAGGGTGGATCTGATTGACAAGATTGATCTAGAGCAGCAGTGTGCGGTGCAGTTCGTTAACGCGAATGGGAAGGAGTAGGTTAATGGAGCTGAGGGGATTGGGCAGAATGGAAGGGCGCCGCTGTGTTTGGCGGTGGCGGTAAGCGTTCTGGCCTTGCTGTAGTAAGCCTAACCTTATGGTTCCAAGACCGGGGCTAGAGGTTGCATGGGTGAAAAGGCAAGACGGTATTTCGCAGTGCTTCTGTAGCACTGAGGCTAACAGCAGAGATGTCTGGTCCAGCACGGTTTCTCCCAGGTCGGCTCAGGTCTACTCGATCCAAGAAGCTTTCAAGTTTGCTAGATCACGAGCCCAGCGCAAAAAACGCAATTACCAAAGATTTGCATTGCCTTTTAGGCAGTAAGGCTATTACTTTGGTGTCGTGGTGTTCCGCTTAGCTAGGATGTCGATTAGGTGTAGCTCCAGTACTGCATTGGTCCGATATCAATCAATATTACCAACATGCCCTCATTGGGGAGATGAGCAACGATATATCTTTTGGATTCTGCTTCTAACGAGATGTCAAATTCATTGCGGAGCTTCAATGGTGTTCGGCAACATTCTGTCGAAGTTCTTTCTGCATTACTATCCTCTAGCTGCAACATCACGGCACTGAAGAGTTTCGGCCCCTATCTTTCGTGATATTTCCTTATTGTATCATGCTTTAACTTCCTCCAACTTGCCAGTCTTGAGATCATACATGAAACCATACGACCGCTCAGCCAGCTCCTTTCTGATCAGTGGATGTGACCTGAGAAGCTTCAAGTCGTCCACGAGATTTTGCTGGATGCTATGCAAAACGGAGGTGTCAGCAAGAGTGCGAATAAATTTCAATGAAGTGGAGCGACGAACGTAGTGGAGACCGCGCCAAATGTGATTGTGTCAATGCTCTTATCGTGAGGACATCGACTCTTTATTTCAGTGCGAATTGAATCTTCGGTGAAATGGGTCGAGCCGCAGTCCGTGTGGTGCACAACAATGATATCTGAAAGCTTGAGGAAAGCATCGAGTGCGAGAATGTCGTTCATAGCGTTTTGCGGATGGCCTGCAATGACACGAATAACGACTGCCTCTCCATAGTTCAGCCCGAAGATCTGCTCCGGAAAGACTCGGGGGTCAGCACAGCTAACGATCAAAACCTTGACAGGGTCCAATTTGAGAGTCTCCATCTCAGGAAAAGTCGGTAGAGGGGTATGAGTAGCCACATGCTTCTCGTTCCGCGCCACGAGCTCGGTGACCGTAACGGGAGCCATTAAATTTGTTGAGTTTTGCGATGCTGTGGTTAGAAAGTACTTTGCGAGATTATGAGTATGGTTCGAGATTGATTCAGACAGCGTTGCGGGAGAAGTCGTATTTGTTCTTGAAGTGAGCTTGCTGGGGGGCAGATCGATGCTTTTATGCCATTGGAAGACGCATGGCATGGCCGTCCACTGCCCTCGTGAGTCATTGCTTTGCAACTCCTTCTAATCATAGCTGATTGTGTTAGCTGTGCGTGAGAGTATTCCGGAAAGTTGCGAGGCTGTTTTCCCTTTCAACGGGTCTTTGAAACATGGAATGGACGACGAAGCCGATACGAATGCTAACGTTGCGCTAACATCATCTTGGCACATTAGCTTCTTTGAGCGACGCCACTAACGTCATCGTCATAGTCAGCTGCGGCGCTGGCGAGAAGAGGCCTGATCTTTTTACTACAGGAACCCTCCCTGATGTGAAATCGACTGCTGTTTCTCAGGGACTAGCATGTAGCTCTGCATCAATAACAAGATGCCGCGCCAGCTAGTAGAGAAAAGCCTGCCATCCTTGCCCAGCGCTGCCGACGATCCGGTGGAGCGAAGGCGGTTGCTCAACATCCTTGCACAACGTAGATACAGTAAGTGTTGTAATTCGGCCTAAACCAATTCTGAAATATGCCAGGGAACCGGAAAAGAGCTCGTTTGGCATCCATGGAGTCACAGCTCAAAGAACAGCCCATCAAGCCGACCCAAGACACGTATGCGTGGCACGAAATTCAGGTTCAGTCACAACCTTTGGAAAGCTCGCCTTACGGCGCCCAATCTACTTCTGGGGACTTCCAAACCTCCATATCAGCCGCTGCTAATGACTATGGGTTAATGTCGTCCCAATCGATGCTTTACGACCCCTTCTCTTTCGATGTGTCTTCGTCATTTCCTAATCAAGATCCATCCACGGACTTGACTGAATCGTTCCCCACTACTACCACCTCCATGACTCTCACTATCAACCCCCTTGAGTCGCAGACAGAACTTATCCAAGACGGTTCCACTGGCTATATAATCAGCTCTGGCGCCTCCTACATAGCGAATAATACCACCTCTAACCAGATCCTGGACCACTCCTGGAACAACATCCCACCAAAAGACACCCGGCCCGACCCCTTTTCCTTCAACGACGAGGCCTACGTCACCACGCCAGGCCTCAGTGTGATACGCGCACACGTCACAATCCTCAAGGCCATGTACAGAAACTGCGGTAAGATCGATATCTGGAATCCTTTCGCCGTATCACCCTTCTACCAGCCAGACGCACCTTCCGCATCACCTCCTCCGCCGGCGTTCGTGCTCCCCGACAATTGCCGCCCCACGGCCCTCCAGAAAGCCGTCAAGCACCACCCCGTCCTCGATCTGCTCCCATGGCCCTCGGTCCGCAGTAAGATCCTTCACATCCTGACCCTGCCCCAAGAGGTTCGCCCGCAGCGCGCAAAGGGCGACATGCCAAGCGTGACGATGCAGCTGATGTTCGACATGAAAGACACCGGCGGGGGGCTGCGGGTCTGGGGCTCGAATCCTTTCGACGAGAACAGCTGGGAGGTCGGACCCGTCTTTTTTCAGCAGTGGTGGTGGGCGCTCAACAGCGAGATTGTGAAGAGGAGCAATCAAATCCGCGTGCAGAGAGGTGAGGATATCCTTTGTCTAAGAGATGCTTCACATTGAAAAATACCCGCTTGGGCCTTTGTCCCCCGTGCGTGACGAAGGTTTACGGCTCCAAGTAAAAATGTTCTTTTGCTATAATACAACGTTCATGGCTTTCATCTATCAACGTTTGCGGATCATTCTTTTGTGACCCCGGCCGCACCAAAGACAAAGCTCTTGACCATATCCCCAATACTTTTCTTCCGCCGCTCCTTGCTCTTCGGCCCCGTGCCCTGATCGACTCTGCCCCCATCTCCAAGTATGTGTCCATTTCTAGCTCCATTTTCGGTCTGCACAGCCTCACCATGCCGCGCTCTCCGCAACCTCTCCGCTTCATCCTGCACTCGGCCCCAGCGTTCCGTACGCGTCTAGCCCGACACCGTCGCAAAATCCAACGCGTTGTTATGTAAGATGACTCCTGGGATCTTGCACTCGCGTGCCCGGGCTTCCACCGCCGATCGCTTCGCCACGTCACCTTCCTCCCCGTCTGACGGGAGGGGGCTGGTAGTAGGACGGCTTGAGCTTGCCAGCGGCATAGGCTTCGGACATGCGGCAGTCTTGGGCGGCTTCGTCGGCCTTGTGCTTGTCGTGGACGACTTTGTAATAGCTTTTCGGGTTGCGGGGGTTCGGAGGTAGCGTAGGGTTAGTCACGCGAGCTGCCGACGAGGTCTTTGAGGGGCATTTTTGGGGAAAGGGTTAAAGGTGCTTTGTAGCAGCAAAGATGTGTGAGGAGTTGTAATAGATGCTCTTCTTGAGGGTTGGTAATAGCGACATTCTGAATGAAGCCAATAGTATAATCGGCGCCTGTGTAGTAATCTCCTCTCGATCCCCTCAAATGGAAGATATAGGCCAGCTACGCTGCGTCGGTATCCTTGGAGAACATCATCGTCGGTTTGAGATGGTCAATGCTGGTTGATGCCGTCATTCCCGCTCTGGACCGGTGACTTTTCCGAGTACGGATACGCCTTGTGACGGAAGACTTGCAGGCGGGAGTGATTGTAGAAGGACTCTGGAGAATGCTATAGTCTATTAGAACACTGCAGTAATTTGGGTAAGTTTCCAAAGAGCCAGTCTATCCTTCGGTTTATCCAACATCCACCCCCTACCCTCTCCGCTATGACTTCCCGCCAGTCTTTGAAATCATGGAATACGATGATGGAGCGGAGGAGATGATCTATGAGCGGGCCAGCTACTGGATGCGGAGCCAGGAAGGAAGCATTTACGTTCATTGACGAGGATGAGAAGGCGGATGTAGTCTCCTTTAGGAAGCTAGGGCCTTCGGTACAGCTCAAATCAAAACCGACGAAAACGTACGTAGCTGGGCGGAACAGCAGAAAACTTTTTATCATCTCCATAAGCCCTAGATTGCGAATCTGCGAGGTTCCGTGTACAAATTACTTCAACCCACCAGTTCAGAGGTAGGTCACACTGTCCTCTGGAGGCTAATGCGGCTTCAGTATCATCAACCCCGTAGCCAGCCCAACCGCTAGTCTGACCCGCGATTCGGCCGTAGAGACTCTGAAACTTTGCATGAAGGTGTACCTGGCCTCAAAAATAGTATTCTGAGCAGAAAGAGCTTAATCAGGTACCGCAAAAGTCAAGCCTAAAATGGTTTTTCGCTTAGACCACCGATGTTGCCAGGTTGGGTGGGGGAGGAGGCGGCTCGGCGGGAGGCGCGATGGTTGACGCCACACACAGATTTTCTATCTTTGGCGCGCTCTTCTCAACGAGGCCTCCCCATCTTTTATGCCGCCCATGCCGCCCCATGCCTTTACAACAATCTTACTGAGCAGAACAGGCTCTGATCGACAGGTTTCGCGCCATTTGCACGCCTTGCATCCCTTTCCGGTAGAAATTTACGACCCAACGCATGGTGCTTACCTGCCTCCTCCCTGACCCACCTCTCTGAGGTTGTATGTCTGAGCCAAGCGATGTGCTCCACTAAGATTACCATCTTGGATTGGCCCTCGACTCACGCAGAGCAGAACTTTTCTGGGCCTCGCCCTGATGATGACAAAATTCCATTAAGCTGTCCTTTCATGTCGTGCTTTCCTCCATACCCACTCCAACCATAACCTCTATCACTGTCCTTGACCTAAAGCTGCAGTCTTTCCATTCCTCTTTCACATTATCTTGCTTTGCTGAAACCTTCTGTGATTGCCTGCAACCATGTCTCTGCTTAAGGTTCTGTCGGCTCTCACCCTAGCCACCTTGTGCCTCGCAAATCCGATAACCAAACGAGCATCAAACCAGGTCGTGGAAGGGCCGCTGGCTGTTGGTGGTATAGAGAACTATGGCGGCTGGTTGGTTCCTTACACCTTTTTCAAAGGCGATGGATCAACTGGAGCCGGCTGGCCTGCCGCAAAGGATTGGCTTTCCTTCAACACAATGTAAGCGTTCCCTCATGAAGCGTACTCCAGTCTTCTCTTCTGGACTCGGCGATCCAAAGGCAATACCTTCCGGAGCCAAACCAAACAGCACGCTGACCGAGTCCTCAACCAGGTTCACAATGAACATCCCCAAAATCCAGCAGTCCTGCTCCATCTACTCCCAACCCGCACCCACCACCGAAGAGATTCGTGACCTCTACAACGCGATCCAAAAAGTCGCCGTCGCTACGAAGGTCGACCACCGCTTCATCTTTGCTATCATCATGCAAGAGTCTTCCGGCTGCCCGCGCGCCGCGACTTCCACCTCACCCTCCGGTGTCAAGAACCCAGGGCTCATGCAAGATCATAACGGCACTAACAGCTGCAACCATGACGGGAAAGTGCAGACGCCTTGCCCATCCAGCACGATTGAAGCCATGATCAATGATGGAACAGCGGGGACGGATGGTGGAGAAGGTCTGGCTGGCATCATCAATCAAATTGGTGGTGGTGACAATGTGCAGGTATATTATGAGGCGGCGAGGTACTATAACGCCGGCTTCTTGGACAAGTCGGGAGATTTGGGCGCTCCTGGCGCGACGAGGTGTTATGCGAGTGACATTGCGAACCGCTTGATTGGATGGACGACGAGTCCGAGAACCTGCGATCTGGATGGGTGATTGAAAGGAGGTTAGCAAGTAGATTTTGTCGTACAATTGTTTGCTTTTTGCTGCGTTTAGCGAAACCGAGAAAGGGCAGATATGACCTGTTAGAGAACATGGAAACTCATCAAGGCCACGACTGGCCGCGTATTTCACGAGTGGGTAAATAATGTACCTCATGGGCATGCACCTCATGGGCGTGTACCTCATGGGCATGTACCTCATGGGCGTGTACCTTATCCCCTCGTCCGCTGTCGGATGTTGCGTCTTGGCAGCAGGGTCATGATTGGCCACAAACGCAACGGCCGACACGCATCACACACCTATCCGTTGGCTTTCACAGCCTTGCCAGACCAAATCTTGCGAGCACAAGAACAACCCACACAGCAGGCGAAAGTAAAACGCAGTATGTCACTCAAGTCCAGCCGGGGCTTGACTCCTTACCCATATACCGACCTTCCGACACCAACTTCCATTCGGATTCTCAAGGTTCTCCCCAAAGGACAAAATCGGAAAGGTCGTATATCAGTTACTCTAGAAGTAGTTGACTTGAAGGATAACCCTCGGTACACAGCGCTGTCTTACACTTGGGGCAATCCATGTACAGTGTACACAGAGGATGACGAGATTCTTTCAGCTGAAACTGCGGCTCAAACAAACACTGACATTATCTGCGACGGCTACTACATCAAGGTGACTAAGAATTGCCACGAATTCCTGAAGGTCGCTCAACAGATTGGAAAACTTGTCACAACCTCTCAGTATGCACGATGGCTCCATGAAAGACGAAAAGCAGACAACCTGGCTCCAGACGACATGAAATACTTCTGGATTGATGCCATCTGTATTAACCAGAGCTCGATTCCAGAAAGATCTGCTCAAGTCAGCCTCATGAGAGACATATATGACCAAGCCAGTTTAGTGCTTGTTTGGTTAGGGCCAAAAGATGTCTTTTCCGACGAGGCAATAGACGTACTAGATACTATTGCCAATGTCAGTTCAAGCAAATTGGCGCTAGTAGATCCTCTTACACTCGGAACGACGTTCTTGAGCGTTGAGTTCTACGACTGTCTGGGTATATCCACTATTCATGCTCGACAGTGGCAGTCCGTGTATGCTTTTCTAGAACGTTCATGGTTTGTCCGAGGGTGGATCATCCAAGAGATATCTCTTGCTCGTCGTGCCGTGGTGTTATGCGGGACTAGGTGTTTCTCACTCCGTCTTCTACTGGTTGCCTCTACCGTGCTCGATTCTTGTGGCATTATGGGCATGCTGGTCTGGATGAATCAGGGAGGCTACGCAAGAGCCAAGGCAGGAGCCTTCGTTGATGCCGATGATTTCAACAATACACTACAATCCAACATGCTTGACACAAGTCTCCCGCCGGGCTACGAGACTATACCCTCCCAGGACGCTAAGAGAAGCATGATTAGCATGAGCGGCCGCCGAAAACTAATTCTAACCACACGCCCAAAGTCAACGGCTGGGCAACTTCTGTTCTTGGTGGGGTTGCAGCCGCATTTCAGTGATCCTACGCTTTTGCAACTGGAAACCTCCCGTCGAAGAGCGGAAAGCGTTTTGATGCCTTTGCAATTCCTTATGTACCTCTGCGACAGTGCTCTGTTCTCAAGATTAGATGACAGGGTGTACGCTTTCATCGGGCTGGCAACGGAGAGCTGCTGGGCGTCCTTTCCGATTGATTATGCTCGGCCAGTCGCAGAGACTTATACGTTGGTTACCCGACAGATGATGAGAGTATCCAGAAGCGTTCGAACACTCTCTTTGTGTCCGGATCGATTTCGAAGGAAGCTGGCGGATCTTCCTAGCTGGGTACCGGACTTCAGCGTAGAACGGGTGCAACACGCGCTTGATAACGGGTTCGATCAGTCCATGGGGACTTTTTTCCCACTTTGTTTCAATGCATCTCGGGGGTTAGAATGGCACGAAGACATTTCGGAGCATTTGTGCCCTCTATTATCTGTTGAAGCAATCTACTGCGCAACAGTGAACGCTCGAATGACTATCAAACCTCGCATGTACGGCGAAGAAAAGTTTGAGCGGTTTTTTGAGTGGCTTGAATTTGGCAAAACAACACAGTGCACAATCATAGAGTTGCTAAAGATCATTGCAGCGTTCGATGCAGTTCGTGTAACACTTGATTCTAACTATCCATCTCTCGACACTGTTATTGAGACTTTCAAGGTCTTCATGGAGCAACTTATCTTCGATTCCCACGTCAATATGGTGACTTCTAGCAACAACCTACCCGCTAGTCTCGATGAGTTCATCCTAGCGGACGAAAATTTCAGAAAGAGATTTGCCTTATATTCGGAATTCACTCAACCCATTTACTTAACCACCAAGATGACGGAGATCCACGTCAGAACTAGGGACCGACTACTCGCAGGTGTACAGTCGGATCGAGAAGAAATCCAGAGTCAGAAAACACCGTCAAATAAATATTGGACGTCAGATGATTTCAAAACAATATCCTCCATCTTCGGGAAACCGCCAGGCGCTTACACTTCAGCGCAACAAAAAACAAGTGTCCGTCTTTTCAATGCCGCAGGTCGTGATACCACGCTCTTTCAGACGGAGAAAAGGCAATATGGCAAAGCAAAGATAGGGCGTGGACCTATATCTGTCTCGAAGGGTGACGAAGTTTGGATTTTGGCTGGTGGAAAGGTGCCCTATATTCTTCGCCCGCTGGGGAATGACAAGTATGAATTCATTGGCGAGGCATACTTAGATGGTATCATGTATGGGGAAGTCGTAGAGTCTGGGAATAGTTGGCTTCAAACAATCACTTTGAAGTGAGACAAGGTCTTCCTTTGTTAATGGTACCGGAAGTCTCTCTTCTTCTCTTTGAATGCGGAACTTCACTTTACACATGGTTAAGTCTTCTCTATATACTGGCCAAGGAAGCAAATGGGCCGCGTTATATTCAGCTTGGATGGGGTGCAAATTGTGAATTTCCCTGGCAGCTTAGGCGAGGGGCCGAGGAGAGGGGCTTGGGTGATAGCTTGCACTTTGTGCGTGCTTTGGGAAAAATCCAAGGGCTGGAGAAGTTAGCCATTGAAGGGTATTATGCAAAACATTGGCCAGCATACTTGGAGGAGACAATGGGGTGTGCGGGTGTGAGCTAAGTGTAGCCACCATCTTGAGTTGGGGGATGGAGACCTGAACGATGAGGAGTTGGAGGATGAAAAGTTTAGACGCGAGTTGAACGAGGAGTTGCAGAAATTTAGAGAGTATCAGAGGGGAACAGAAGATTTGATTCCATGAAACGTACAACATCCGAGGGCACTGGCTAAGAGGAACCATTGTATATAGCCGATGAGGATCTTACCAGAATGTGGAGTTCGTCCGGGATGGCCCTAGAGAGCATACCTTAGTCTCACGATCGGGTCGGAGATCTAGCTTGACCCTCGATCAAGAGCGAGAGGTTGTTGGCAATCAGCAGCGTGGAACCATGACACGGCTGACTATTAGGAAGAGTTTGGCTACTTGAACACTAGGTGCAGAGCATCCCTCCACGTCGAGGAATCGATAGGCACCGGTAGGGCGGGAGAAGGTAGATTACCGAGGGTGCTTCGATATCAGACCTGGGTAGGTCTGGTGAGCTACAGAGGCGACCAAGGGTCAAGTTTGCTAGGTTACATGGCGATATTCGACGACTCAAAGAAGCTCGCCGGTTGTTGGCAAGAAAGGATCATGCCCATGAGGTGTACGCCCATCAGATACACGCATAAGATACACGCCTGTGAGGTACACGCCCATGAGATGCACGCCTGCAAAGTACACGTCCATGAGATGCACGCTTATAAGGCACACGTCCATGAGATGTACGCCCATGAGGTACACGCCCATAAGGTGCACGCCTATGAGGTGCACACCCATGAGGTACACGCCCATGAGATACACGCCCATGAGGTACACGCCCATGAGGTACACGCCCATGAGATACACGCCCATGAGATGCATGCCTGTGAGATGCATGTTTACGGGTATGCAGTTACTGGTGGATCTAAGTGACGAAGACTTGTGAGGGTAGTGTTCGGAGTGAATGCTCGTCTTCGATCGATGGTCTTTCAATCTACGCGCAAGCATGCTACAAAAGTCGTCGGGGGCTGAGAAGTAGCTGTTTGTCGTTGGTATTAGTTACGCTATGTCTTCTTGTCATGCTTTACCGTGATATCATTACATCAAACTGCTCCTACCACCAATCTCCCTGCCGCCATCTCCACTGGGCATCTCCCCATTCCTGCCCACCACAAACTCGTGGTAAATCGCACCCAGCCGCTTGCGTTCATCCGCACTGATCGAGCTCCTGGTTGTCGCCAGCGCACGTTCGATGTGCTTCCATTGTACCCAAACTTCATCCTTCTCTTGCGACGAATCGTGCTTCCGGCCCAATGGGCTATCGTCCGGATTCTGATATCGATGGCCTCGCTGAAGTTGCTTCTCCCGCCTTCTTGCAAGCTTCAGCGCGTCTAATTTCGCAGCGATCATCGCGTGCGATTCCAGCGCAGACGAAGCCGATAACGACGTCCTTGCCTTCGCATCTTCGTTTGCATCGTATAAGAATTGTATGAAATCGTGCTTTTCACTCCTCCCTCCAGGGTTTTGGTGACCTAGCTTTCCACTCCTCGTCCCATTCATATTCGTTGGCCCTTTCCTTGCACTCGTCTCTCCTTCAATCAACTCATGGATGGCCTCCAAACTAGCATTGAACATCAATGCCTGCAGATCCGCACCGCTGTACCCTTCGGTCCTCTCGCTAACTTCCACTAATCTCTTCTCTACATCTGGCTTCATCTTTACCCTTCCGCCACTAGATACCGCCCTTAAAATATCCTCTCTGTCCTCCCTGTTTGGCATATCGCACAGCAAACTCTTATCCAACCTTCCCGGCCGCAGCAGGGCAGGGTCAATCAAATCTGGCCTCGATGTCGCAGCCAGCACGTACACTCCCTCTAGCCCCTCCGCCCCATCCATCTGCGTCAGCATCTGATTCACCACTCGGTCCGTCACCCCCGTACTGTCATGACCCCTTTTCGGCGCAATGGCGTCGAACTCGTCAAAGAAAAGTACGCACGGCTTCGCCGCCTGCGCTCTCTCAAACAAGTCACGCACGCTCTTTTCCGATGCACCAATATATTTGTTAAGGATCTCGGGGCCTTTCACAGAAATAAAATTCAATCCGCACTCGCCGGCGACTGCGGAGGCAAGGAGCGTCTTGCCGCACCCGGGGTAGCCGTAGAGGAGGAGACCAGAGCGTAGGCGGAGGGGGGAGGCAGCGAAGATGGGAGCATATTTTATCGGGTAGGCGATTGTTTCAAGTAGGGTGGTGCGGATGGAGGCGAGGCCGCCAATTGAGGAGAAGGTTGTGGTGGATGTTGTGAGAGGGACGTTGCGGAGGGAAGTAGGAATGAAATTTCGGAGGGCGTTGGCGAAGTCGGGGGGTGTAAGAGTCAGGGCTGGCGAGGAGTCATTGTCGGAGGTTGAAGAGATGGTGCGGATGAGGGATTCATTGCGTGCACGGGAGACGAGGAGAACGAGGTCCGAAGGCATATAGCCATCGGTTTTGCCCGCGATGTCGAGTAGATCGAGGGTCGCGGAGACGTGGAAGCCATCGGCTGGAGACGAGGCTGAGGAGCCAGGCCGGCTGGAAGGATTGGTCGGGGACATCCATGATGCCTTGACGAGATTTTCGGAGTCGTTACTGTGGTTGCGGGAATGGCCGTTGATGCCGTTGGAGAGTGCGTGAGAGCTGCTGTCTTTGCTGATGAGTTTCTGTAAGATCTTGCGTCTGCCTTCTTTATCTGGTGCCTTTAATGAAATGATGTCGCCGACAATGTGACCACCGATGATGATGTTGTTGAGCGAGTCTTTGGACTGCGCTGTGGCAAGAAGTGCAACACCCGAACGTATACTGCAATACTCTCGCACGATGGCGCAAAGCAGCTCAGTGATTTGGCGGCTGCGGCCGTTATCATTTCCTACCTGCAGCTCAGTCTCCACGGGACAGATCCTGTCAAGGTCATCAAGTACCACGACAGATTGTCCGCCAAGCCTCGAGCACCAAGAAGCAGACATAAATAGCTTTGTCAGTGTTTCTTTAATGCTGGATACCCGAGTTTCGTCTGTAACAAGCTTTCGACATGACAAGTAAGTGGTGTTGAAGAGATAGTTTTCGCGTAGCTGATGGCACAAAACGTGCGCAAGAGAGGTTTTACCCGAACCAATGCCGCCAGTAAGGAGCACAGAAGAGCTCAAAGTCAGATTACTCATGCATTGCTTGATGACTGGGTCGATGCTGACGAGTTCGGGAAGTTCTTTGGGTTGGCCATGTGCAAAGGCCGGATATAACGAGGTCAAAGCCAGGGGTCTTGGTGTTTCTGGCTGGACCTCAAGGTGTTGTTTCTGCTCGGAGCCGATTACCCATCCCACCGACTTTGCCCCTTCCGGGTCTTTCGCCACGGGCGGGTCGAAACGAAGTATACCACCTTCGAAAGCCAAAGCGGAATGTGGATTGCCTGCGGGAGGTAGAAGCATCCCGTCTGTGAGTGGTCCAGACAGCAAACCGTCATCGCCTCCATGCACTAGGCGAATTTTGTCTGCCTGCGCTTGCCGAGATAATTTAGACTCCCCTCCGAACTTCAGTCCTTCCTTTTTCTTGGATGACTCCGGCAAAAACGGGTAGATTTTGAGTGACTTTAGCGAACCGCGATGCTGAGGGGACGGTGCCGCTTCGAGACGGACGATTGCGCCGCAGAAGCCCTCAACTCCAAGTACTTCACAAAGCTTCGAAGACAAAGCTACGTGCAGCATATCCGGAGCGGTTTCCCATGGGAGAATTCGTGCCACAACTGGCGACGCAGGTATGCCGCTTTCGCTAGCTTCTTCCTCCTTCAACCTTTGTACTTGGCTCTGGTCAAGTTGTCCTCGAAGACCGGCAGGCTTTACGACGGAGACAGTGACCCAGCCAACTCCTTTGAGCGACTCCGATGTAATGACCTCACTACCTAACCAGACCTTCAGACCATGGTTTTCAATGTCCCCATTCTCTTCTTCGAACCACGCTTGAGCAACGCATCTGTCAACGCCTCGGAGAAAGGTGGGTTTCCGACGGTCGGGTGCTTTCCGAGAGCTTCTCGGCCTTGCAGTGCTAACACCACTTTTTCCACTTCGACGACTAGCGACACTTCTCGTGTCCCCTTTAACTCCGTGTCCCGACTTCGGACGTACTTTCGGAGCCACAATAACCTCGGCATCTGGCGCAATCTTCGCAAACGGTGAGGTATTCGGTATCGGCGGAAGTACAGAAGTTACAATAATGTTGGCAGTAGAGGTAGGCGATAGATGTAGAGTTAATGGGTGTGAATATTCGGCCTGAACAGAGGCTGTTGGGGAGTACGCCGGGTTGGGCAAAGCTCGAACTTGCGATAGGAGATTGAGTTCTAGAAACGTCGCGTGTAATTCAATTATTTCCCAGTCTCCGGGCGTGAGAGGCTCAATATTGACTGTATGTGCGACAGGAGGATCCAGATGCAATAAAATGGCTACCTTTTGGCCCTCGCTCAGCCCCACCAACTTAGCAAATGTAGCGTCTATCTCAACTGTTGACTTGCTTGGTAGTCCTGTCCATCCCACGTAAATTGACTTTTGTATGCCAGCGCTGGAAACGGCTCCGGAAGCGAGTGTTTGAGAGCGATACTGTAGCTCGACGACAACATTTTGTACAGCCTAGAGCGAGTGAGTAAGAGTACGGATTGCCACCAGGATCGTGGTTGGAGTAAGGAAAGCGCGACGTACCGTATTAGCATTGGAAAGAACAGAAACCAGGGAGGAAGGAAGGTTGACGAGACAATTCTTCAACTGAACCAGCGCTACTTCGGCGCGGGCTGGTGCCATGTCGAGGAGACCAAATCTCTGAAGCTGTCATGGTCTCGAGTCCTGGGCTCGACGACATTTGATGGGAACTTTTGGATGATCCGCAGAATGCCAAGGGCCGAGGTAAGAAATGGGGAAGGCTAAACCGTATCAGTCTAAATTGGAATTTTGAGTTCGGGAGCTAAAACGCGAAACGCGTCTTCTGGCGTTTCTAATGAAGCCCTCCCTTGCTCGTTTCTCGAGACGTGCTCGACAGACCTACACAGAAAAATCACATATGAACGTTTCTTGCACATACTGCATTGTCCTGAGCCTAAAAGCTTCACCTTGAAGTGCAAATACAATTGGCGCGGCTCTTTGCGAGCACAGCGATCATGGCGCTTCTCCAATACCGGGCTCCAGTCGACTACGAAGCACAGCAAGAAGCGTTCCAAGACTTCCTGGAAAATTTCAAGTCGTCCCAATCAAAGTCCGAAGAAGCTGCAGCAGATGCTATCGATGACCTCAACCTCGACGAAGACCACACAAGCGATGAATATGACTTCATGGACGACGTCGCAGAAGACAACGGCAGCCGATCGAGGAGAGCTGGCAGGAGCAGACCATCAAAGAGGAAATACATATCGATTTTACAAGAGGTGGCCGACCGAGAGAGGTCCAGTGTGCTCATAGAGCTGGACGACCTGGAAGAGGTGAGACTTGACACCCGAAATCTTGCCCATAAGATCTAATTCCGGCTTACAGTATGAGAAAGCAATTGGGGAAGACCAGAATCTGAAATTGGTGGAATCCATTACCAACAACACGAAACACTATATCGACCTTTTCTCAGACGCAGTAGACAAGGTCATGCCAAAAGAAAGCAAGGAGATAACGTATGTGCTAGACTTCACGAATCCAAGCCAGAATGCTCATGTGGAAGCCACAGGTTCAAAGATGATGTCCTCGATATTATCATGTCGCAGCGAGAGAAGCGCAACCAGACCATGTCACAAGCAATGCTAGCGGATCCAGACAGTGCCCTCCCTGTCTCAACCTTTCCTGCAGAGCTTACTCGACGCTATACTCTTAATTTCAAGCCACTCACACCATCTGGATCAAGCAAGCAGCGCAATTCCAAAGCGCTAGCAGTCCGTAACGTCAGAGGAGAACATCTTGGACATCTCATCACCGTGCGGGGGATCACGACTCGAGTATCAGACGTCAAACCCGCCATCATAATACAGGCATACAGCTGCGATCGATGTGGATGTGAAATATTTCAACCAGTTTCAACCAAGCAATTCACACCAATGCAGATATGTCAATCGGACGAATGTACCAAAAACGATTCCAAGGGGCAGCTGTTCCCCTCAACTCGCGCTTCCAAGTTCCTGCCGTTCCAAGAGGTCAAAATTCAGGAGATGGCCGACCAAGTACCGGTTGGGCACATACCGCGGACGTTGACAATTCATTGCAACGGAAACCTTACTCGACAGATCAATCCTGGTGATGTCGTGGACGTTGCAGGCATCTTCCTTCCAACACCATACACAGGGTTCAGAGCGATAAGAGCCGGCCTTTTGACCGATACCTATCTCGAAGCCCAGCATATCACTCAGCACAAGAAAGCATACCAAGACCTGGCAATTGACGCTCGATCAGCTCGCAAGATCGAGGAGATTCAGGCCTCAGGCCAAATGTATGAAGTTCTCTCTCGCTCAATTGCGCCTGAAATATACGGCCATCGGGACGTGAAAAAAGCTTTGCTATTACTTCTGATCGGAGGTGTTACGAAAAAGATGGGCGATGGCATGCGCATTCGTGGCGACATTAACATCTGCCTCATGGGTGACCCAGGTGTGGCTAAATCGCAGCTTCTCAAATACATCACCAAGGTCGCACCTCGAGGTGTATACACCACTGGCCGTGGAAGCAGTGGGGTTGGTCTTACAGCAGCAGTTATGAGAGATCCGGTTACTGATGAAATGGTGCTGGAAGGTGGTGCGTTGGTGCTGGCAGACAATGGCATCTGTTGTATCGACGAGTTCGACAAGATGGACGACGGTGACAGAACTGCCATTCATGAGGTAATGGAGCAGCAGACAATCTCCATCTCCAAGGCTGGAATCAGTACAACCTTGAATGCCAGAACATCAATATTAGCGGCCGCAAACCCGTTGTATGGACGATACAACCCAAGAATCTCGCCTGTCGAAAACATCAATCTCCCTGCCGCGCTGCTTTCGCGATTTGACGTGCTGTTCCTCATGTTAGACACACCATCGAGGGAAGCAGACGAAGAGCTGGCGAATCATGTCACATATGTGCATATGCACAACGAACATCCGCAGCCTGACGCAAATGGATTTGTGCTCTCACCACATGAAATGCGACAGTATATCGCTCGTGCGAGAAGCTTCCGACCGAACGTACCCAAATCAGTGTCTGAGTACATGGTTGGTGCATATGTCCGAATGCGCCAGCAGCAGAAACGGGACGAAGGCGGAAAGAAGCACTTCACCCACACCTCACCAAGAACGCTTCTTGGTGTTTTGCGTCTTTCACAAGCCCTTGCCAGACTTCGATTCAGCGAGCAAGTTGTCACCGAAGATGTCGACGAAGCATTACGATTGATCGAGGTCAGCAAGTCAAGTCTATATAACGACCAGAGAGGCCAGGGTGACCAGACTCCTTCGAGCAAGATTTACAATCTTATTAGAGGAATGATGGATAGTGGAGCGGCTGCTGTTGGTGACGGTAGCCGCGGTGAACTGAACATGAGCAGGGTGTCTGAGTTGGTAATTGCGAAAGGTTTCACGCGTGATCAATTCATACACTGCATTGACGAGTATGCGCTACTTGACGTAAGTTATAGAACCCAAGATCGAGCTTATCGGCTGCTTACAATCTCACGCAGGTTTGGCAAGTTGCCAACAACGGCACCAGACTTGTATTCATTGAGGCAGGTGACGATGAAGATTTTATGGACATGGGTAACGAGGACGACATTGAGTAGACCAGGAAAGATCCGCATACATGCTAGAAATCATTGTATGACGAAGGCAAAGCTCAAGGCTAAGTCGGTTGATGTTCGTTAGAAACCTGCCTGGAAGCGTTGAAAGAGCATGGCGTTTTGGATTCGGACAGTACTACCGAGATGTCGCTCTGCAGAACTCACTCAACCTTTCAAGAGTGCAAGTGCAATGGAGTTTTTTTCGCAACCGGCTAGTGTTCGTTGCACAGACTACTTCAATGACATGCTTTTCGAATCCTGGCGAGTATTCATGAAGCTCCATAGTCTGTGAATAACCCTCTTCCGCTAAATGAGGGTGGCAAACTTTTGTTCGGCCTCAGGCAAAACTGTACCTGGCCGACGCTGCAAAACTGCGGCCGCTTTCGCCGTACCCTCGCTAAAGGCCCCGCTTTCGGCCTGAGGAATCACACGGAGATACATTAAGGCATCCCATCATCTTGATTTCCTTGCTCGAACCCACCATGAACATCTAGTGCATTGGTGGCGTGTTCTTCATTTTCCGCGTTATTGCTGTCTACGTTATTGGCACTTGCATTCAGGCAAACTTAAGTTCATTTTGGTCGTGTTCAAAGCGTAGCATTAGAATTCCTGTCTTGGCAACTATCTAGTCTGGCAAACTCAGACACACCTCCCCTTCCTTGGGAGGCCTTACTCTTCGATGCGTCGTGAAAGCACAGTGTTGTGGTTTGTTCGCCGATGGTATAACGCCCCACTGAACAGGCAACAGATGAGCGTCTGTGTCGGCAGCTGGTGGGTGACAAGCAGCGCTGATGGCGGCGCTGCAGGTAGCTGCCAAGGGCATGCCTTTTGGAAGGTAGCGCATGGAATTGATGACGAATAAAATCAGCATAAAGATGGCGAAGCAGATAGCTAAAGGAGAGGAGCAGATCAGTACGAGAAAGGACAGAAGCTCACTATGATGCTAAGGACGGAGCATATACTAACAGGCTAAGGCTGCGGAGATACTGTATCCAGTCGTCGTAAACGACTGTGATATGTCTTCGATAGGACCCGGGAAGTATGTTGTCGTGCTAACGACAAACACACTTTGTGAGACCAACCAATGAAGAGTCGCATTCGCTGCTAGAAGAGGGATACCATACTTCAACGGCAAAGATATGAAGTAAGTCGATCGCTGTATGCCTACTGGATGCGAGACACGAAGCGTTTTTCTCTCGGTAGCATAGCCGCCCCATTCCTCACTGACAAGCTGACAGGTTAGAAGTGCATTGTAAGCGAGGTAAAGAAAAGAAATGATGATCTGCCAATAATTGGCCCAGAGCACGTTTGCGATGAAGCCTTTGGTTCCCTAAACAGACGCTTAGCGGCGCTTATTCCTTTACACTGATAGCTGAGAGGTGGTAGAGTAGACGTACGTATTCTGGGAGAAAGTATGCTGCAAATTCATTCGGATTGGCAGTGCCAAACCCCAAGCCAAGCACGGTCAAGAAGCTCCCAGTTCTGATCCTCTTCATCGTACCGTGTGCCCCCGAGCCCATTATCACGGAAGCTGTGATGATTGTGACACCGCATCTGGTCAATCTCCTGGGTCAGTATTTCAGGTGAGAGCGGATGACAGTATGCCGCCTCACATTGACATGGTAAAGATCCACCGCCGTTTGGTTGCTGCTGAGTACCACCGTGGTCGGTGGGAATGCCACTCAATTGGCTGCGCCGTGTCGGCCTTCCATGCATTCTTCTTCTGAAAAGAGGCTCTTGTTGCGATGCCCAAGCCAAGAGTACGATGATCCGGTCGTCGAAGAAATGAGCTAATGGCATCACCAAGGGTACACAGTGGCTCTTCGTGGCGCTTGTATAGCCAGTATGTAGTGAACGCGATGCAGAGGCATTTGAGAGCGCTTACGGAACAGATTGCTGTGTGGGACACGTCAGCATACAAGAAAAGTCAACAGAGTGGGGAGACCTGTACTGATCATGACCGTAGGCGAGTAGTTCAGCCGGCAATGATCGTCCGCCAATTCCTCGGACAAGCAATATAGAACGTGATGCCCAAACTTTGTCCAACGGTCGAGATTTGAGGCAGTGACGGAACCAATTTTGCCACAGTCGGGACCGCCGTCCCAGTTGGACGGGCCGCCTGACGGAGAGCCGTCACTGCATGGCCAGTAGATCTGGCTTTCATCTCGTGTGGCAGCTACGTAAGTGTATTGTAGTACGGTAGGAGCCTCATCATCGGTGGCATCTCCAGTGACCATGAGCAGGTTTGTGCGATCGCCGTACACATTAGTATATACTCTCAAGCAGTCAATCTTGCTCCGGTTGACAAGGGTGTGACCGTCCAGAGCCACCTTTTGCATGTTGAAAAGCGAGACGACCGGGTCCCAGTTGTTGAGGTTAGGCAACGGTGTAGATTGCCATGGCTTGAATTGCACACCCTCGGCGTCTGTCCCATTATTCCCGTAAAGGAACTTCTTGTTGACAACAGCCGCAGTGTAGCCATATGAAGCCAGTGAGCTGGAAATGGCAGAATTGTACCTGGGCATGACATGGAAATGTTAGCACAGACCCAAAAGAAGTCGGAGGTGCGTCTTGAAGTTTTCCTTCACGTGCGTAAATCAAAGAATCCGAAACTCGCTCTCAACATACATAAAATGTAGTGGAACGGAGCTCAATCCCAAAACAAACCACATCATCAATCTAGTGCGGCTAATGCTCCTCAAGTTGCGCCAGCTAGGCACACCAATGTCTAGCCACTTTCTGTTCAAATGAGCTTTGTCAACTTCTTCCCTGGTCGGAGCCGCAAGAATCTGCATGCAAAGATTCGATGCACCTAGCAAAAGAGTGCTCAGCACGTTGATGAGGATATGAGACACGATATCCACATTCTTGACCCAGGAGCAGCTTCCTTCATACATAGACACCACGCCACCAGTAGGCCTGTACTTGGTTTCCACGACTATTGTGATGACGACGTTGACGAGTAGAACGGATATAGAAGTCAGGGTAGCTGTGGTAAGAAGAATGTCCTTTTGGGAGCGCCATGTTCTGAATGTTTGCGCTCTCTTATTTTCGGGATCAACCTGCGGAAACCATGGCGAAAGGAAGTCTACCTTTGCATACAGGACATCTTCATCATTCACCGTGGCAGATGTTTGGCTGTGCACACTTGAGCTTGAAGGTTGTACTATGGCGGAGTATGAGAGGGATGGGTTTTTGAGCGAGAGCGAGAGATTCCTCGTCCATCTATTAAGAGAATGTCATTTCAATGTTCAAGAGCAGAAGACATGGGAACATTAAGGCTGCTTACATGCTTGAACCTATTGGTTCCGTTTCACTGGACGATCTTTCAACATGGGCGATGTCTCCAATGTCATCCAGTTCTATGACCTCCGGATGGTCTTCGATCGAACTGGATTCATTGAGAAGACCTGTGGAAGAGCGATTGCCATCGTGTACTTCGACGGATTCTTCAGGTCCTGGACCATCGTTCTGCAGCAAAGGCGAGGAAGTTGAGCACTGCTCCTCGATGGAGGGCCGTATCGAACGTAGCGACTGTGTCCGAAGTAGCATGTGAGGGACTAGGACAGCAACAAAAATATCTACGACAGCAGTATGCGAATCTCTAGAGGGTCAAAATGAAGCGCTGCCGTACAACGGAATTCGATGTCTAGCGAATGGCGAAAGCTGTCGAGCTCTCCGAGATCCTTAATACCTTTTGAGACCTTCCTCAGGGAGAGCAACACGACGGCTGCGACGGGTTGAAAGGATTCGAGAAAGTGAGAATACAGGAAACCAAAAACGATACAAACCTACAAGGAGATACATGACCAAATGACTTACGAAGTGGCGCCTCGTGGCTGACGAGGCTAGGTGCATACAGAATCGGCGGCTGAGCGGCTGCTCTGAGGCAGTCACCTGCAGAAACGCCGTCGAAACCTAGGGCGATAATGGCAAGTATGTACAATGACGTCGCTGCGCCGCTCCTGACAATTGGGCGGACCCCGCTGATCGTGTGTGCATTGGTGGTGGCTTTGCGTTTTCAAAGTGGAGCAGGGCCAGGGCGGTCAGGACGGCCCATTACGCCCGATAGCAAGCCCGCATTACCTAGGAACCAGTAGAACCGTGATACAGCGAATCGTCCAACTGCGATTGCTCATTGATCCGTCTGATCAGTACCTGAATCAGCTACTATGTGGCGTTTAGAAAGGTGATGCTTGCAATCGGACGAGTTGGTGGTTGTAGAAGCGCGTGCTTCATTCCAAACAAGGTTGCAGGAGTTAAAGTTTCGGCCCCTGTCTTGGCTGGACTGGTCGGGCCACCCAAAAATACTACGGCGGCCCATAGGGACCTTTTATTTCACAACTCGGATCTCAACAAATCGGCCACCATTTGTAAGGTGGTGGATCTAGAGGGTTTCCCCAAAGCCTTTTTGGATTTGGAAACATATACACGTTCATAAAGTACACGTCTATGAGGTGTACGCCCATGAGGTACACGCCTATGAGGTGCACGCCCATGAGGTGCACGCCCATGATGTGCAGGCCTGTGAGGCACACACCCATAAGGTGCAGGCCCGTGAGATGCACGCTCATGGGGTGCACGCCTGTGAGATACACGTTTGAGGTACACGCTCATGAGATGCATGCCTGTGAAGTACACGCCCATGAGGTACACGCCTGTGGGATGCACGTTTATGAGGTACACGCCCATGCACGCCTGTGAGGTACACGTCCATTGGACACATGCCCATGAGATGCACCCTATGAGATGCATGCGAATGAAGTGCATCCCCATGATATGCACGCCCGTGAGATGCACGCCCATGAGGTACACGCCTATGAGGTGCACGCCCGTGAGATACACGCCCATAAGGTGCACGCCAGTGAGATGATTGTTTCGGGGCTGCACCGCCACCGGAGATATCGCCGGTTCTTGCCTATCAAGGGTGTACCGAGTAGCGCTGGAAAGCACCGGAAGCCGGCGTTCCTCTAGTGGAAGGCTTGCTAATCTTTGTACCGTATTTCCAAGCAGCATATTTCCAAGCAGGCTAAGTTATCTAAGTTTTAAAGCCGAAACTATATTCTACGTGGAAAAGTCTATATAGCGGGCATAGAGGGATAGAGGCGGGCGGGGAGGTGGTACAGGACTTGTTTACAATGAGTAGAAGTGCCTCGATTTATAGACTAGTATGCTATCTTATGGCGCCTTTACTTAGCAGCAGCTCGATGGTCGTGTGGTGGCCACCATAAGATGCTGCCTGCAGCGCGTTGCCGTAGACTCCTCCTCCTTGCGCGTTGACGTCGGCGCCTTGGCTCAGCAGCAGCTCGACGGTCGTGTGGCGGCCACCATAAGATGCTGCCTGCAGTGCGTTGCCGTACCTTCCTCCTCCTTGCGCGTTGACGTCGGCGCCTCGGCTCAGCAGCAGCTCGACGGTCGTGTCGTGGCCTCCGAGAGATGCTGCCTGCAGCGCGTTGCCGTAGCCTCCTCCTCGCGCGTTGACGTCGGCGCCTCGGCTCAGCAGCAGCTCGACGGTCGTGTCGTGGCCTCCGAGAGATGCTGCCTGCAGCGCGTTGCCGTAGTCTCCTCCTTGCGCGTTGACGTCGGCGTCTCGGCTCAGCAGCA
>Ga0335072_10001963_pt1 | contig 32560 bp, 25 predicted proteins | sample Lox_Sample_21_FD_206725 | JGI IMG/M metagenome (GOLD analysis project Ga0335072, IMG submission 206725) | Soil microbial communities from Loxahatchee National Wildlife Refuge, Florida, United States - Lox_Sample_2.1 | ecosystem: Environmental > Terrestrial > Soil > Wetlands | place: USA...
CGGGTCAGCGACGGGGCGGGGGCCGGACCGGGCCGCGCGAGGCTCCCTGACCACGTTGGCGATCGCCTCAAGGTCGTCGGCGCGCTCCTGCTCCGGACTGGGGGGGAGCCGCACGATGTCCCAGCCGCGCGGGGCAACGAGCCGGGCGGCGTGCTTTTCGCACAGGTCGTAGGTGTTCGGCTCCTCATAGGCCGAAAGCGGCCCCAGGACAGCCGTCGAGTCCCGGTACACGAACGTGAGCGTGTAGACCGGCGGCTGCTTGCATGCCGTACGCGAGCAGCAACGGGAATTCAACGGCCCACCTCGCTCACCAGATCGTCCTTGGCCACGATAGCAGCGCGACCCCCGTCGGCTCCCGTAAAAGCCCTGCTCCCGTGAGCGCGGCTCGCCGGGTTCGCCCTCGTCTTTCCTCCCGGCACCCGCCCAGTCGCATTGTCGCTCACAACGGCTGACGGTACCCATCCGAAGGCCGTCGCGCCATCACCTGACGGCAGTTTCGCGTTCGTGTCGTTTCGGGCCATACTGCCGGGCAGCCAGCTTGATACGCTCAGTAGCTGTGCAGAGCGAGCAGAATGGCCAGCCCGACTCCCTCATCCGCCGGCGCGACCGTCGCGGACGGGGCGTGCGGGGCCGATTGATGCCACCTGGCGTCCCGCTGTACCGGACCCGGTCCGAGCAGTTCGACGACATCGTCCTCGACGCCGTGGCGCGGCTGGAGCCTCGATGGGAGTCCGAGCTGGCGACCATGGAATTCGCCGTCCAGGAAGTGCCTGAGCCGGACGAGCTGGTCGACGACACCGGTGAGGTCCCGCTGGCCAGGGCCATCCCCGGGACGCCTGGGCGAGGCGACCCCGCCAACCCGGGGACGCCGACGCGCATCGTCATCTATCGCCGGCCGCTGCTGGCCCGCTGCGAGAACGACGATGACCTTCGCGACCTCGTCTACGACGTGGTGGTCGAGGAACTCGCCCGGGCGCTCGGCATCGACCCGGACAGCATCGACCCGAACTACGGGGAGTGAGCTTCAGGCTTCGGCTTCGGCTGGCTTTCCGCTCGTCAGGGGAGGATCGCGGTGTAGGAGTCGCGGGCTGGCGACAGCTCGACCTCGGTCGGCGCGCTCGATACCGGCAGGATCGAGACGACCGGGCCGGACGACCCGCCCGAGGTCACCACGCGGGCGGCGTACAGCGGGCCCGATGACGACCCGGGGGTCACCACGATGGCGAACGGCCGACCGCCCTTGGGCGCCTGGACCGTGACCCCGACCGTGCTGCCTGCCGGGACGTGGACGAACTGCGGCACCAGGGGGCTGCCCGTTCCTGAAGGCAGCACGGTAACGCTTGCCGACGCCGCTCCCGACGGGGCGGACAGGACGAGGCTGACGGTTCCCTGCCCTGCCCCCGGGTTGCCCGCGATGACGCCCTGCTGCGTGATGGGGGCGGCGGCCGCGGTGAACGCCCCGATGCCGCTGCCCGGCACCGCGATGGCAGCGGTGATGGGGACGTCGGAGGTCAGCACGACCGAGGCGGCGGCCGCTCCGAGCGACGTGAGCGCGAAGGACGAGGACGCCGCGGCCGGCGCCTCCTCGGCCTGAGTGCCGAACGGCAGGAACGGGCCGTGCGGGGTCAGCGCCGTCACCTTGACGTGCGCGTTGCCCGCCCCGGGCACGACGACGAACAGGTGGGAGGCGCTGCTCGCGCTGGCCAGGCCCGGTATCACCACCCGCGTCGAAGGCTCGGCCGCCTGCGGCAGCCAGCTCCCGCCTGAGCCGCCTGACTGCCATACGGCCGCGGCGACCTGCCCTGAGCTGGTCTGCACGTGGACACCAAGGACGACCGACCCGTGGACGTAGGGCACGAGGTTCACCGACTGGTACCCGTCAGGCCCGACGGTGATCGCGGAGCTGAGCCCCTGCTGGATGCCCGCGTCGGTGATCAGCGTGACATCGACGCTCGCCGCGAGGTCGCCGGTGTTCGCCAGGTACAGCTCGCTGGAGGATGCCCCGGCCGACGTGCCGGTGCCGACGAACCACATGTCGGCACTGGGGTGGGTGCAACTGACAACGCCCATGCCTGAGCTGGTCGCCATCTCGGCCTCGAAGCCCTCCGCCATCTTCCCGGTGGCCGATATCGCAGTGCCGCCGTAGCTCGAGGGCTGCGGTGCCGTTGAGAGGGCTGGGGTGCCCGGAGTCGTGACGGTTTCCTGAGCGCCTGCCTGCGCACCCGCCTTGGCGCCGGCCTTGCCGGCGGCTGGCTTGCCGGCGCCGGTCTTGCTGGCGGCTGGCTTGCTGGCGGCCTGGGGAATGGCAGTGAGCTGCGCCGAGCCGTTGCCCGTCGCCCCGCCCGCGCCATCCTGGGCTGGCACCGCGACCGCGGCGACATGGCCCTCTCCCGTGCCTGGCCCGGGCGGCGGGCAGGTCCTGGTGATGGACGTCACGGCCGCCGTGGCGCCGGCCTGGCTGGCGGTCGATGACGACGCGGTCGCGGCTCCCGGTTGCGTCTGCCAGGCGGCCGCGTAGACCACGGCCAGCGCCACCAGGACCGCACCGAGCATCATCAGGCGGCGTGCCATCACTGGTCATCCCCCGAGTCCCGGCCCTGCCGGTCCCAGGGGCGCCGGGCGGGCCTGCCGTGCTTGCCGGCATGCCGTGCCCGCCGCTCGCCCGACCGGGGGGCCGCAGGCGAGCCTTCGGCCGGCCCGTCCTGGGCCGCGCTGTCGGCCGTGTCGCCGCTGTGCGCAGGATTCCAGGCGGAGATTGGCCGGGTCCCTGACCCTGCTGGCCAGTCGGCGTCCGCCCGCGCAGAGGTGTCAGGCACCGGGGTATCGCGAGCGGGCTGGTCCAGCGACGGCGACGGCCAGGAGCCTGATGCCCCGCTTGCGGGGGGATCCACCGGTGGCATCGGCCAGGAGCCAGAATCACGCTCGGCCATGATCCCGGCCCACAGGGTGTCCGAGGAGCCCGTCGTCGCGTCGGAGGAGTCCCAAGGGCTAATTGCGGGCGCCGCGTCGGAAGGTGGCCGCGCGTCCGCGGGGGTATCCGGGATCCCGGTGGGGCGCGTGTCAGGACTTGGAGTGCTCCACCGGGCCGGACTCGGGCCGCTACCGGTCTCCGGGCTTGGACCCGTCCCGATCGCCGGGCTTGGGCCGGTGTCGCCCGTCCTGCCGGTCCAGCTGACGGGACTCGGGCCTGTCTCGCTGCCACCGATGGCCGGACTCGGGCGAGAACCGAGGTCACTGACAGGCGGCCGACTCGGGCGAGAACCGAGGTCACTCACGGGCGGTGGACTCGGCCGGGAGCCGAGGTCGCTGACCGGCAACGGGCTCGGCCGGGAGCCGAGGTCGCTGACGGGCGGCCGGCTCGGCCGCGAACCGAGGTCACTCACGGGCGGTGGACTCGGCCGGGAGCCGAGGTCGCTGACCGGCAACGGGCTCGGGCGGGAGCCGGGGTCGCTGACGGCGGGATTCGGGGCGGTGCCGGTGCCGGTGGGCTGTGACCACTCCTGGGCCGGGGGCCAGCTGTCGTCGGCCTCCCAGGGCGCGACGCCGCCCGCTGACGGCCCGCCGAGCCGGGTTGCCAGCCCGCCAGGGCCTGACGTGGCCAGCGAGGCCACCTCGGCGGTCTCGAGGCTCTCGGCGGCCTGCAGGCTCTCGGTGGCCGGCTCGCCGTCGGCGGGCGCCGTCACCGGGTGAGAGCCGGTTGCGTGGGTGCCCACGGATCGCCGGCGCAGGCCACCAGCCGGGGTCCCCCGGCTGGCGTGACCCCGGGCGGCTCGCCTGCCCGCGGGGCGGTCCGTCCCGCGGCCCTCCTGGGCCTGCGGTGCCCCGGCGGCGCCGGCGGCACCAGCGGCGTCCACCTCGGCGACACTGTCAGCCTCGGCGACCGCCACGCGCTTGCCCGGCAGCGCCAGTACGCAGACCGCGAGGAAGGCGATGACCTCGACGATGAGGCTGAGATCACGAGCGGTGTCGTTGCGGCTAATCGCCAGCTGGCCGCCGCCGGGCGGAAGCGTGAACCCCTGCGCCCAGCCATCCACCGGCTGGGCCAGCGGGGTCAGCGCATGGCCGTTGAGCGTCGCGGTCCAGCCGCCGTAGGGGTCGGCGATTTCCAGCGTCCCCCCGCTGGCCGGGGCGCTGGCCGAGCTCATGCCGACCGCCTGGGAGGCCAGGGTGGTGACCGCGCCGCCGGGGCCAAGGACCCGGACCCGGGACACCGGCCCGGTCACCTGCCACAGGTCATAGGCCGGCGCGCTGCTCAGCGGAACCAGGCCGACGGCGCCGTTAAGGCGCTGCACGAGGTCCGCGCTGACCGGGCTGGGCAGCAGCACCCACCGGATGTCGAACTCGCTGAGGACCAGGCCCGGATCGCCCGCGTCCGAGCCGTCGGGCGCGCCGAGGGCGGCGACCTGCTGGGCGAGCGCCTGGTCGGCCGGGGTGTACCCGGTGAGCTCCGGCTCGCCGAGGGCCGGGTCGGCCTGCCTGACGACGGAGAAGGTAAGGGATCCGCCATCCTCGCGCAAAACGAGCGTGCGGTACTGCTGGCCTCCGGCGGACGACGCGGAGACGAACGCGGGCAGCACGGGAGAGCTGACGGTCGTGACCGGCCCGCGTACTCCGCCGGTTACCCAGAACCAGCCCGCGAGCAGCGGGGCGCTCGCCACCGCGAGGAGCGCGAGGATCGCCAGCGGCCGGGGCGGGACACCAGCCCGCCTGGCGGCCGGCGCCGCGCCGGTGCCGGGGTCGTCGCTCGCGAGCCCGCTGGCGAGCCATTCCGCGGCGGGCGCGGCCGCGATCAGCAGCCCGACGGCCGCGATGACGAGCGCCGTGCCCGGCCAGGCGCTTGTGGACCCGCCGTCAAGGGAGGTGACGGCGGACCTGCTCACCGCGATGCCCGCCGCGAAGCCGGCGACGGCGACCGCCCACCCGCTCGCGACAACCGCCGGCCGCCTGCCGAGGACGGCGGCGGCGACGGCCAGGGCGAAGCCAGCCGTCACCCAGACCGGTGGCAGGCCAGGCCCGCCTGGGCTGAGCAGCAGCAGCGCGTCCGGATGCAGGCTGGGGGAGGCCAGCCCTGGCGGCTGCACTCCCGCCTCGAGCAGGAACGCCGACGGGCTGGCGAGCACGTGCAGCGACCACGGGAACAGGACCGCGAACGGCGTCAGGACGACGATGGCGGCATTGACGATCGAGAAGGGCCACGCCGCTTGCGGCCCGGCGCCAGCCGGCGGGCCGGCGAACGGGAGCTTCCGCGTTAGCAGCGGCCATCCCCATCGCCCGACGACGAGCACGATGAGGGCGAGGCCAGCAGCCACTGCCCACACCAGCGGGACAAAGGCAGCAGCCAGGGCCACCAGCAGGCCCGTTGCCCACGCGGCGCTGCGGGCACGGCGAGGTGGCGCGGTCAGCATCCCCGCCGCGGTCCGCGCGATGACCGGGGCGATGATGAAGGCGGTGGCGGTGCCGAGGCGCCCCGCCGCGATCGCTCCGGAGGCGACGGGGAGCAGGGCGTACGCGGCGCTCAGCCAGGCCCGGGCGAGCCTGGACGGGGTCAGGCGGCGCGATGACAGGTAGGCGGTAAGGCCCGCCAGCGGGACGCAGCCGAGCAGGAGGACGTCGACGGCGAGCCATCCCTGGCCGCCGAGGACCGTCGCGAGCGCCGCGACGACCGCCAGGTACGGAGGGGCGGAGGCCGCCGATCCGACCCCGACGGCGTGGAAGCCCGCCAGGTACTCGCCCCACAGCGCCGATGCCCCGCCCCATGCGGGCACGAGGGCGCCGCCGCCGAGCGGGTTGTTCCCGAGCAGGCGGCGCTCGGCCACCAGGGAGATGACAAGCAGGGCCGCGAAGAGCTGAGCCCCGGTGCTGGCCATGACCCGGCGGGGCAGCGACGGCGGGTCGACGAACTGGTCATCCTGGTCGTCGCCCCCCATCGAGCCAGCGTGATGCGCCCCGCCGGTTCCCTGCGGTGACAGCAGGCTCAGGATGTTCTCCGTCAGCTGCCGGACCGGACGGCTGTGCGGGATGAACATCCGCACCGCGTCATAGCCCTTGCTGCGGCCCGCGGCCCGACGGCGGCGCGCCTTCCACAGGCGCAGCGGGTGGGCCAGGAGGTCGCCGAGCGCGTGCATCTGATCGCCGGCCTGGTCGCCCTGCTTGGTCAGCATGAAGTACGACGCCCGCAGCAGGGCCCCGCCGGCGCAGCCCGCCATCGTCCACAGCATGGAAAGCAAGGGCAGGTTGACGGCCAGTACGTACAGCGCGTTGCGCCGGTCCAGGCGGCGGGCGGTCGTGCCCTCGGGGACCCGGCCCCGCCGGGCGGTGAGCTCGCGGTGGTACAAGACGGCGTCGGTGACCACTTGCACGCGGTAGCCGGCGGCGTGCACCCGCCAGCAGAAGTCCACATCGTCGCGGAACAGCCGCAGGTGCGTGTCGAAGCCGCCGAGCCGCTCCCACACGTCCCGGCGGACGAGCATGCCCGCGGAGCTGACCGCCAGCACCGCGCGGTTGTGATCGTGCTGGCCCTGGTCGTACTCGCCAAGGTCGATGCCGGTGACCCGCCGGCCCGAGCGGTCGAGGGAGATCCCCACCTCGCGCAGCACCCGGCGGTCGGTGCCGTCGAGCACCTTCGGTCCCAGGACGACCACGGTGCGGTCCCGGCTGGCCGCCCTCAGCAGCCTCTCCAGGGTCTCTGGTGCGGGCTCGCAGTCGTCGTGCAGCAGCCAGACCCACTCGACCTGCGGCTGGTCCGAGCTTTCCGGCTTGAGGGCCGGGGCACGGCGCAGCGCCCCCCAGGCCGCCTGGCCGAAGCCGGTGGCCCGGTCCATCCCGAACACGGCGTCCTGCCCGATCAGCTCGGCGAGCACCGCACCGCTTCTGTCGCGGCTGCCGGTGTCGACCGCGGCGATCCTTCCGACGGCGTGCGTCTGCCCGCGAAGGGCCTGGACGAGCCCAGGCAGCATCGAGGCCCCGTCATGGGCGACGATGACAGCCGTGACGGTGTGGCGAGTTTGCGGCGAAGGTGGCAACTGGTCCTAGCCAGGTCGGGGATGCTTCAAGCCCCTCACGCGGACACCGTCTCGCTAAGACCCGGCTTCGCCAGACACGTTCCCCGTAAGGCGCTGCCCCCTGCGATCACAAGCCGGATGCCGACTCGCGCACGTCAGTGGGACTGCGTGAACAATACATCTAGCGAGTCGGCATGACATCGAATACCCCGACATGTCCGCCCGCACCCACCCCAGGAAACCCGCTCGCCCCACCGGGCCAGCACCCGGGGCGCGCGGCACTTGCGACAGCGCCCGAAGGGCACTGACCAGCGCTTACCGCTACGCGCCCCGCTTCAGCCGACGGCGCTCACGCTCGGACAGGCCACCCCAGATGCCGAAGCGCTCGTCGTTCTCCAGCGCGAAGTCGAGGCACTCCGCCCGGACCTCACAGTTGCGGCAGACCCGCTTGGCCTCGCGGGTGGGTCCGCCCTTCTCCGGGAAGAACGCCTCCGGATCCGTCTGCGCGCACAGCGCCCTGTCCTGCCAGCCCTGATCATCGCCCTCTTCCGGGCGGATGAAGACGTGCGCTAGCGGGACGATGACCTCAGACAAAGCGCATCCTCCCCTCTCGGAGTCCCCCTGATACCCGCGACATACCCGCGTCGTCGAGAATCACACCAATGAAATTACACCCGCGTGTCTCGCTTCTCGTCAAGCGAGCAAGGTGGTATTGCCCACCTAGATGTCCGAAGTTGCCTGGTTGCGCCCCGAAATCTGCTCGTGGCGTAACTGCTGTCCGATCCTTAGTTACTTCTAGTGTTCACTCGGACACCAATTGTTTACCAGGTTGCGATCTTCGGCGCGACCCGTATGGCGGAACCAGGCCTCCGACGCGACCACGCCGCGAGCCCGCACGGGCGGTGCGTGATGCCTTCCTGCGAGACTGGTGGCATGCGGATAACCGTGCTCGCGGGCGGCGTTGGCGCCGCGCGCTTCCTCCGCGGTCTTCGGGCCGCCGCCCCCGAGGCGCAGATCACCGTCGTCGGCAACACCGGCGACGACATCACGCTGTTCGGCCTGCGCGTGTGCCCCGACCTGGACACCGTGATGTACACCCTCGGCGGCGGCATCAACCCTGAGCAGGGCTGGGGCCGCGCCGACGAGTCGTTCCTCCTGCGCGACGAGCTGGCCGCGTACGGCGCGGGACCGTCGTGGTTCACCTTGGGTGACCGGGACTTCGCCACGCACATCGTCCGCTCGCAACTGCTGGCGAGCGGAACGCCGCTGTCTGAGGCCACCCGCCTCTTGTGCGAGCGCTGGCAGCCTGGTCTGCGCCTGCTGCCGATGACAGACGACACGGTCGAGACGCATGTCACGCTGGCCGCCGAACCGCCGTCAGGGGCCCCCACGGTGATCCACTTCCAGGAATGGTGGGTGCGGCTGCACGCGGCCGTCCCGGCCGCGTCGATCGTCCCTGTCGGCGCGGAGCGCGCCGTCCCCGCGCCCGGGGTGCTCGAGGCCATCGCGGACGCTGACTTCGTCTTGCTTCCGCCCTCCAACCCCGTGGTCAGCATCGGGCCGATCCTGGCGGTGCCCGGCATCAGGGATGCGGTGGAAGCCAAGACCGTCGTCGGCGTCTCCGGCATCATCGGCGGGGCCCCCGTGCGCGGCATGGCCGACGCGTGCCTGACGACGATCGGCGTCGAGACGTCAGCCGCCGCGGTGGCCGAGCACTACGGGCCGCGACTGCTTGCTGGCTGGCTCGTCGACGACCAGGACAAGGCCGCCGCCGACGACCCGAGGTGCGCTGACATCGAGGTCCGCGCGCTCTCCCTGTACATGCGTGACCTGGACACGACCGCCACGATCGCCCGGGCCGCCATCGACCTGGCCCAGGAGCTTTCCTGACATGCCCGACAGCCCCCAGCCCATGCCAGTTCCCGCGGTCGTCTCCGTCACGGCCGTCCCCGGCGTGCCGGAAGTCAGCGCCGGAGACGACCTGGCCAAGCTCATCACGGACGCGCTGCTCAGCGACACAGGTCCCGGCCTGGCCGACGGCGACATCCTCGTCGTCACCTCCAAGGTGGTCAGCAAGGCCGAGGGCCGGGTCGCCACGATGACCCGCGACGAGGCCATCGCGGCCGAGACCGCCCGCGTGGTCGCCAGGCGCGGCGCGACCCTCATCGCGCAGACGCGGCATGGCCTCGTGCTAGCCGCCGCCGGGGTCGATGAGTCCAACACGGCACCAGGCACGGTGGTGCTGCTGCCCGAGGACCCCGACGAGTCAGCCCGTCGGCTGCGCAAGTCGCTGCGCGATCGGACCGGGGCCTACGTCGGGGTCATCGTCACCGACACGATGGGCAGGCCGTGGCGGGCCGGGCAGACCGACACCGCGATCGGCGCGGCCGGCGTCATGGTCGTCCGCGACCACCGGGGTGAGGCGGACGCCTTCGGCAACACGCTCGAGGTCACGGTCGCGGCCGTTGCCGACGAGATCGCCGCCGCGGGCGATCTCGTCAAGGGCAAGGCGCTGCAGATCCCCGTCGCCCTCGTCCGTGGCCTGGGCAGCCTGGTCACCCGGGAAGACGGGCCGGGCGCGCTGGCCCTCGTGCGGCCCTCGGCCGACGACATGTTCCGCCTCGGCGCCGCCGACGTGCTGCCCGCCCGCAGGACGATCCGGTCGTTCACGACCGAGCAGGTGGACATGGCCGCGGTGAACCGGGCCATTGCCGCCGCGATTACCGCCCCGGCACCGCATCACAGCGAGCCGTGGCGCTTCGTCGTGGTCGCCTCGGCCGAGGCTCGCATAAGGCTGCTGGACGCCATGCTCGAGGCATGGGTCGCGGACCTGCGAAGGGACGGCTTCACCGAGGAGCAGATCGCCAGGCGCACCCGCCGCGGCCTGCCACTGCGGGAGGCACCGCTGGTCATCGTGCCCTGCCTGGAGACCTCGGCCGCGCACGCCTATCCCGATGAGCGCAGGTCGCGGGCCGAGGAGGCGATGTTCACCGTCGCGATGGGGGCCGCCACGCAGAACCTGCTCGTGGCGCTGGCCGTCGAGAACCTGGGCTCGGCCTGGATCTCCTCCGCGCTGTTCTGCCAGGACGCCGCCGCGGCCGCGCTTGACCTGCCGCCGAAGTGGCGCCCGATGGGCGCGATCGCGGTCGGCCACCCGGCCCAGGACCCGCCGCACCGCCCGCCGCGCGATCCCGAGTCCTTCACCCTGGTCCGCTAGCCCCCGCGGGGGGCTAGCGGAGGCCGAGCAGCCGACGGATCTCGGCGAGGGCTGTATCTAGGCTGGTGAAGTGCACGGTTGCCATCCCGGCTGTCTCGGCCGCCGGGAGGTTGGCCGCCGTGTCGTCGACGAACACGCACTCCTGCGGCGCAATGCCGAGCTCGGAGGCGGCGAGCAGGTAGATGGCGAGGTCGGGCTTGCGGACCTCGGCGTCCCCCGAGATCACCACCGCGTCGAACAGGGCCTCCAGGTCGTAGCCCGCGTAGGGGTCATACTCGCCATCGCCCCAGGAGTTCGAGAGCAGGCCGACGCGGACCTGCTCGGATCGGGCCTGCCTGATCAGCTCGAGGACCTCCGCCCGGGGCCGCAGGCCGCCGAGCGCCCGGCTCAGCAGGCCCCGGTCAGCCAGGCCGAGCATCCGGCCGATCGTCACCTCAAAGTCGCGCTGCGAGATCTTCCCGGCCTCAACCGCCTGGTAGGCGGCCCGCCCCTCACCGCCCTGCAGCACGCGAGCGAACGCGTCGCTGGCGAGCCCCTCGCGCACGGAGAAGGCAGAAAGCTCGGCGAGCGGGTCGGTCGTCACCACGCCACCGAAGTCGAGGAGCAGGCCGCCATAGGTCATGACAGCAGCTTACGGAGTTACCTGGCGATAATGGGGATGCCCTGCCTTACCGACGTGGCCACGCCGTCGCTGGCCAGCGCCGCGGCCTGGCGCTCCGGCGACGGCGTCCCGTACAAGGTGGTCCGCTGCCGCAACGGCCGGCCCGGCAGCGGCTCCACGATGGCCGCCAGGTCGCTGATCGTCTTGTAGGACCCGTTGGCGGCGCCCGCCATCCGGCTGATGGTCTCCTCCATCAGGGTGCCGCCCAGGTCGTTGACCCCTCCGTTCAGCACCTCGCGGCACAGGTCATCGCCGAGCTTGACCCAGGAGCACTGGATCGAGTTGATCGCCCCGTGCAGCAGCAGCCGGGACATCGCGTGCACCGCGCGGTTCTCCCGGCGGGTCACGCCCGCGCGGGCCAGGCCGGCCAGGTAGATCGGCGAGCTTGTGTGGATGAACGGCAGCAGCACGAACTCGGTGAACCCGCCGGTGCGCTCCTGGATGCCCCGGATCACCCGCAGGTGCCCGACCCAGTGCGCGGGGGTGTCGACGTGGCCGTACATCATCGTCGCGGTCGTCGGGATGCCAAGCTCATGGGCCGTGGTGATGACCTCGATCCAGTCGGCCGCGGGCAGCTTGCCCTTGGTCAGCACCCAGCGCACGTCGTCATCCAGGATCTCGGCCGCGGTGCCCGGCAGCGACCCGAGGCCCGCCTCGCGGGCGCGGGTCAGCCACTCGCGCAACGGCAGGCCGGTGCGGGCGACCCCGTTCATGACCTCCATCGGCGAGAACGCGTGCACATGCATGTCAGGGACGCGGCGCTTAACCTCGGCGGCGATCTCGAAGTAGGCCGTGCCCGGCAGGTCAGGGTGGATGCCGCCCTGCATGCAGACCTCAGTGGCGCCCGCCTGCCAGGCCTCAACCGCCCGCTCCCCGATCTGGTCCAGGGACAGGGTGTAGGCGTCGGCGTCGGAGCGGCGCTGGGCGAACGCGCAGAACCGGCAGCCGGTGTAGCAGACGTTAGTGAAGTTGATGTTCCGCGTGACGACGTAGGTCACGTCGTCACCGCTGACCTCGCGGCGCAGCCCGTCGGCGATGGCGGCGAGTGCGTCCAGGTCATCGCCGTCGGCGCCGAGCAGGGCGATCGCCTGCGCGTCGGTGAGCGCGACCGGGTTCCGCTCGGCCTGGCGCAGCGCGTCAGCCACCTCACCGGGCCGCGCGACGAAAGGGGCCATCGCGGGGAGCGTGGCGGAGGCGGCCGCAGTAGCGGAGGCCACTGCGGCGGAGGGGGCGGCCGACGGGGCGGCCGAGACGGCAGAAGGGGCGGCCGACGGGGCGGCCGAGCTGGCGGACCGTTCGGAGATGGAATCCCAGTTGCCGTAGACCTCGGCGAAGTCGGCTCGCCGGTCATGAGTACGGCCGGTCGTGTCGATGGTCACGTGCAGGTCGACGCGGCCCGAGGCCTCGCCCCAGCCGCCGTCGGGCTCCTGCCACGGTAGCCCCGCGGGCCGGGTGTCCAGCCGGGCCAGGCCGCTCTCCGGGTCGGCCAGGGCCGCGACGTGCCTGATCAGCCTGGGGTCAAGCCAGGGCTCGCGGAGGTAAGGCGGGTAGATGGTCAGGCGCTCGCGCAGCGTGAACCCGGCCGATGCCGTGACGGCGGCGAGCTCGTCGATCTGCGGCCACGGCCGCTCCGGGTTGACGTGGTCCGGGGTGAGGGGCGAGACGCCGCCCCAGTCGTCGATGCCGGCGTCCAGGATGAGCTGGTACTGGTCGCCAACCAGGTTCGGCGGCGCCTGGATGCGCGCGGTCGGGCCGAGCACCAGGCGGGTGACCGCGATGGTGGCGGCCAGGTCGTCGAGCTCGGCGTCGGGGACGTCCCGCATCTTGGTGTCCGGCTTGGCCCGGAAGTTCTGGACGATGACTTCCTGAACGCCCGCGTACTCCCTGGATACCTTGCGGATCGCGAAGATGGCGTCGGCTCGCTCGGCCCGCGTCTCGCCGATGCCGATGAGGATGCCGGTGGTGAACGGCACGGCTGACCTGCCCGCGTCCTCAAGCACCCGCAGCCGCACCGCGGGATCCTTGTCGGGGCTGCCGAAGTGCGGGCCGCCCCTGGTGCTGAACAGCCGCGCGGACGTGGTCTCCAGCATCATGCCCATCGACGGCGCCACCGGCTTGAGGCGCTGGAAGTCCCGCCACGACATGACGCCGGGGTTGAGGTGCGGTAGCAGGCCGGTCTCCTCAAGGACGCGGATGGCCATCGCGCGCACGTAGGAGAGCGTGTCGTCGTAGCCGTGCGCGTCGAGCCACTCGCGGGCCGCGCTCCACCGGTCCTCTGGCTTGTCGCCCAGCGTGAAGAGGGCTTCCTTGCAGCCGAGGGCGGCTCCCTGGCGGGCGATCGCGAGCACCTCGTCTGGCTCCAGGAACGCGCCGTCCAGGCGGCCGGGCACGGTCGCGAACGTGCAGTAGGCGCACCGGTCCCGGCACAGCCGGGTCAGCGGGATGAAGACCTTCCGCGAGTACGTGATGATGTTGGGGCGGCCCGCGGCGGCCAGGCCCGCGTCTCTGGCCCTGGCGGCGTAGCCGAGCAGCGTCCGCAGGTCCTCGCCCCTGGCGTGCAGCGCGATGGTCGCCTCGTCGAGGTCAAGGGCCTTGCCGTCCCTGGCCCTGGCCAGGACCCGGCGCATCGCGGACTCGGAGACCGCCAGCTCGCTAGCATCCTGCGTGCTGAGACCCTGCTTGCTAAGACCCTGCTCGGGAACGTTCGGCTCTGTGTTGCTCGGGAAAGCGCTGCTCATGTTTATCGACCATAAGGCACGGCCACGGTGGTCAGAATGACCGGTAGTCGCGAACGGGCATCCGCGGCCCGCGGCGTGGCGGGCTTCCGGCGTTCCGCCTGGGGATAGCGCCCGGGGTGCGGGCGGTGCTGAGGCCGATCAGCCGGGTGACGCGGTAGCGGTGGCCGGCGTAGGGCCGCAGCAGCTCAAGCATGCCGGCGTCGTCGGTGCGGTCCCGGCCGGCCAGCGCGAAGCCGACGATGTTGGACAGGTGGGCGTCGCCGACGGAGACCGCGTCAGGGTCGCCGCAGGCACGCTGGCGGGCCTCGGCCGAGGTCCACACGCCGATGCCGGGGATGGTGCGCAGCTTGCGGTCGGCGTCGGCGTGGCTGGCGCCGGTGAGGCGCTCCAGGCTGCCCGCGACGGTGACCGCGCGGATGATCGTCTCCGCGCGGACGCCCTCCACCCCGGCCCGGTGCCAGTCCCACGACGGGATGCGACGCCACACGCCGGGGGCGGGGAAGACCCGCATGCCCGCGGGCGCCGGGCCCGGCGGCGGCGTGCCGTACTTCGCCAGCAGGATCTTCCAGGCCCGGTGGGCCTCAAGGATGACGACCTTCTGCTCAAGGATCGCCGGGACGAGCGCCTCAAGCAGCCGCCCGCTGTGGCCGATGCGCAGCCCGGGGTTGCGCCGGGCCGTGTCGCGGATCAGCGGGTGGTCGCCGGGATCGAAGCCTGAGGTGTCGTCGTCGAGCCCAGCACAGCCGGGCAGGGCGTCCAGGATCCACGACGCGCCCGGGCCCCAGGCCCGGGCCCAGATCCTCGTCCCCTCCGGCCCGGTCCCGCTGGTCACGCGGAGCGTCGCCGGCCCCAGCGGGGTCAGCGAGGTACGCCAGATCGCCCCGGAGGCGTCCACCCGGTAGGTCGGGTCGCCCCTCCCCCGGCCCTGAACCGACAGGATCCGCCGCACGTCGAGCGGGAACGGCAGCTCCCACTCCCGCACCAAGGCGGACTGCCCAGCCCGGTAGGCGGGAAGCCCGGGGGTGGGCGCTTTTTGCCCGTTCCCCTGGGGAGGGGGTGAAAGGGGGCCTTCCCCCTTTGCCGGGGGGTCGACAGGGGGGTCGCCCCCTCGGGGGAACACAGCCTAGGCGTCGGAGGAGAAGCGGACCGAGGTGTGCTCAAGGCGCACCTTGGGCCACACCCGGGCCCCGTGCTTGAGCTCGTTGCCCGGCCCGATGTAGGCCTCGTCGCCGATGACCACGCCGTTGAGCGTCGCGCCCTCGGAGATGACCGCGCCGCGCCCGACGATGCTGTCCCGCACCACCGCGCCCACGCCGATCTCCGCGCCGTCGAAGACGACGCTCCCGTGCACCTGCGCGCCGCTGGCGACGCAGCACCCGGCTCCGAGCACCGAACCGCCGGTCGCGTAGGCGCCGTCGGCCACCGAGGCCCCGGGCAGCAGCAGTGCCTGGCCGCACGGCCCCGGCATGGCGGCGGACGGCATCTCGCCCAGCACGACGTCGCAAGACCCGCGCACGAACGCCTCGGGAGTACCCACGTCCAGCCAGTAGGCGCCGGCCTGGTTGTAGCCCATGACCACGGCGCCGGACTCGATGAGCTGCGGGAAGGTCTCGTGCTCGACCGAGACCACCCGTCCGTCGGGGATCTGGTCGATGACCGACCTGCGGAAGATGTAGCAGCCGGCGTTGATCTTGTTGGTCACCGGGTTGGGCATCTTCTCGAGGAAGGCGGTGACTCGCCCGGACGGCTCAGTCGGCACGACACCGTACCGCGACGGGTCCTCCACCTCGGTCAGGTGGAGCGTGACCGCCGCGTCCGCGCTGGCGTGCAGGTCGAGCTGGGCGCTCAGGTCGTGCCCCGACAGGATGTCGCCGTTCAGCACCACGACCGGCGCGTCAGGCCCGCCGCGCAGCCGCGAGGCCGCGTTCCTTATCCCGCCGCCAGTGCCAAGCGGAGTGGACTCGTAGACATACTCGATCGACAGGCCCAGCCCCGCCCCGTCCCCGAATGCCTCGGTGAACATCTCGGCGCGGTAGGAGGTGGCCAGCACCACATGGGTGATGCCGGACTTGGCCGCCCCGGCCAGCTGGTGTGCGAGGAAGGGAACTCCGGCGGTGGGCAGCAGCGGCTTCGGCGCGGATAGCGTCAGCGGCCGCAACCGCGTGCCCTTGCCGCCGACAAGGAGGATGGCCTCGAGGGGTTCACGCACCATAGATTCTTTCCGCCCAGAATTTGACCTATTGAGGACAGCTACGCATGGTCACCGATAGGAGGCCGCCGGGGCAGCCCAGGTGGGCTACGCCAGCCCGTGCGTCGGCAACTTACGCAGCATACTCACGTCGCAGGCACCGCACGTACGCATACGGCATGTCACAACGAAGTTGTCAACTTGAGGCTATTGCGTAACAGGATGTTAGTCTTCCCGGGAATCACCGGGGGCGCCCGACGAACCAGGGGAAGCGCCCGACGAACCAGGGGAAGCACCCGACGAACCAGGGGAAGCACCCGACGAACCAGCGGGAGCGCCCGGCCCGCCATCCTCGGCCGCGCGCTTGTAGCTGGCCAGGTGGGCCGAGGCCGAGGCCGCCCAGGTGAACTCCTGGGACCTGGCGTACCCGGCCGTGCCGAGGGCCGAGCGCCTGGCTGGGTCGGCCAGCAGTTCCCGCAGCGCCGCCTCGACGGAGGCGACGTCGGGCTCGGTGTAGGCGACCGCGTCCCCGCCCACCTCGGGCAGCGACGTCCGCATGGTGGTGAGCACGGCCCCGCCGCAGGCCATCGCCTCGAGCACGGGCAGCCCGAAGCCCTCGCCCCGAGACGGGAAGGCCACCACCTGGGCACCGCCGAAGAAGCCGGGAAGGTCACGGAACGGAAGGTAGCCCGGCCGTATCACCCTAAGGTGCGGCGGCACCAGCGCGATCGCCGCGTCCACCTCATCACTCCAGCCCCCGCCGCCCGCGAGCACCAGGGCTGGCGGCGTGGCCAGCTCGGAGACGGCGGCCGCCCAGCCGGCCACTAGGGCGGCGACGTTCTTGCGTGCCGCCAGCGACCCCAGGTAGGCCACGTAGGGGCTGCCCCGCAGCCCCAGGCGGGCTGCCACCGTGGCGGTCTCGGCCTCGCTCGGCTGGTGGAAGAGCTGGTGATCCACCCCGTGGTGGGCGACGTCGATCCTGGTCGCGTCGACTCCCAGCACGTCGACCAGCTCGTCGCGGGTGGCGTTGGAGGGCACGATCAGCCGCGCCGCGCGCCTGATGGCGGTGCGGATCGCCGACTTGAAGAACGGGGTGGTGACCGGCCCGTGATGCTCGGGCTCGGTGAAGAACGTGACGTCGTGCACGGTCACCACGGTGGGGCGCCCGGGACGCAATGGCATCGAGTAGTACGGCATGTGGATCACGTCCGCCGCTACCTGCTGTGCCACCTGTGGCAGGCCGCTTTGCTCCCAGGCCAGCCGGGCCGAGCGGTGCCCGAGCGCGGTCGGCCCGGCCAGCACGCGCGCGCCCGGGACGAGCTGCTGATAGCGCTCCTGGTCCGCACGCTGGCAGGTGATGGCGAGGTCAGCCCCGGCGGAGCCGAGGGCACCGATCAAGCCGTCAACGTAGCGACCGAGCGCTCCTCGGTCGGCGGGGACGTCGGTCGCGTCAACCAGTACCCGAAGTGCCACAACTCGCAAGCCTACGCCTTGCCAGGCCCGGGGAACGAGCATCGATGCATAACGGTCAGCACGAGGGCACTGGCTTCCCGGCCTTCAGCGCCTCCAGGTCAGAGATCGCCTGCGACAAGGTGGCGACCTTGACGACCTTCAGTCCGGCCGGGATCGCGCCCGCGGTGTCGGCGCAGTTGCCCGCGGGGGCGAGGAAGACCGTCGCGCCCGCGTCCCTGGCCCCGACCATCTTCTGCTGGATGCCGCCGATCGGCTGCACCTGCCCGGACGGCGTGATCTCCCCGGTGCCCGCGATGAACTTCCCGCCGGTCAGGTTCAGGGACGTGATCTTGTCGATGATGCCGAGCGCGAACATCATCCCGGCACTCGGACCGCCGATGTCACCGACGCTGATCTTGACGTTGAACGGGAAGCTGTAGCCCTCCTGCACCTCAATGCCGACGACCGGCTTGCCGCTTATCTCCTTGGTCGCGACCGACACCGGCAGGTCCTTGCCGCCGCGCGAGACCACCAGGCTCAGCACCGTGCCGGCCGGGTGCGCGGTGATCAGCGAGGTCAGCTGGGTCGCCCCGGTGACCTTCGTGCCGTCCACGCTCACGATCACGTCGCCGGCCTTGAGCGCGCCGTAGGCCGGGGTGCCCTTCTCGGCCGTTACCACGGTGACCGTCGTGGTGTAGGCGATGTGCAGCGCCGTCAGCGCGGCCGCCTCGGCCTGCTGCTGCGAGCCCGCCATCTGCGCGGTGTCCTGCTGCTGCGTCTGCTGCGCGCTTTGTCCTGGCGGGAAGATCTCGCTGGCGGGCACGACCGCCTCTGAGGGGTCCAGCCAGGCCCGCAGTGCCTGGAAGATGTTGATGCCGGTGTCAGGAGGCGGGTTGCCGGTGTAGCTCACGGTCACCATGTTGAGGTGGCCGCTGGTCTTAAAGGTCTGGTGGCCGGTGACCGTGATCAGCGGCGTGCCGGACAGGCTCCCCAGGGTGTTCAGCGTCGGTCCGGGCTCCAGGATGACGTAGGGCACGGACACGAAGACGCTCACGCAGATGGCGACCACTGTCGCCAGGCCTGCGATGAGCAACGTGAGGGAGCGTCGCGACATGGTCGGAAGGTTACGCGCTGCCGACCCATTCGGTGGTGCCGTCGGTGAACCGCTGCTCCTTCCAGACCGGCACGGACTCCTTCAGCTCGTCGATCAGCGCGTGGCAGGCGGCGAACGCCTCGGCCCGGTGCGAGCAGGCCACCGCGACGACGACCGCAAGGTCGCCGATGGCGAGCTGGCCAACGCGGTGCACCGCGGCCAGCGCGATCACGTCGTCGGGGTACTTGGCGACGATCTCCTCGGCGACCCGGCGCAGTTCGGCCTCGGCCGACGGGTGCGCGCTGTAGGCGAGGCCGGTGACACCCCGGTCCGCGTCGTTGTCCCTGACCGCGCCGAGGAATAGCACGATGCCGCCGGCGGCCGGGTCGGCGACGGCCGCCCGCACCTCATCCACGGACAGCTCGGCGTCCCTGATCGCGATCAGCCTGATCTGGCTCACCGCTCCAAAGTACAACCCAACAAGAAACCACGTACAGAACGGGTCCTCCCCCGGTTCAGCCGCCCGGCGCGCTGCCGCCGGGCAGGCCGGCCGTTCTGCCCTCGGTCACTTGGTGCCTTTCTTGCGGGCATGGCGGACGATGGCGGCCGCGCCGATCGCGGCGGCAGTCCCGGCCGCGGCACCCGCGGCGGCGGTGATCGCCGCCTCCTTGCGGGCGATACGGCGCCCGGCCACCGCGTGGTGCCCGGCCCCCGCGGCCAGCAGGGACCGCAGCACGGAGGCGTTGTCCTGGGTCGGGGTCCAGCCCGCCGCCCGCAGTATCGCACAGTCGACCACCCACGGGTACACCTCGTAGTGCAGCTCGGCGGCCGGGGCGGGGGTCACGCCCAGGCGGTGCAGCCGCTGGGCGGTGCTGAACGTGAGCCGCGCCGGGAGCTCGATCGACTTCAGGCCGCTGATCTCCTCGACCTCGGCCCCGGTCAGCCAGCCGTCGCAGCCCACCGCGAAGTCACCGCTGACGGCGCCAGTCGCGGCGAGCTCGAGCGCGCTGGCCAGGTCGGCCAGCGCGCAGAACTGCCAGCGTGGCTCGCAGCCCCGCACGGTCAGCAGCCGGGGCGCCTCGAAGTGCCTGGTCAGCAGCGTGTCGATGGCCTCACCGACGAGGGCGGCGGGCCGGACCACCGAGACGGTCGTCGCCGGGTTGACCCGGCGTGACCGCCGGGCGAGCTGCTCGATTTCCTGCAGGTCCCCGGCCAGGCTCCCGTCCGCCGCGGCCAGCAGCGGCGCGTCCTCGGGGAGCGGGACCGGGTTGTCGGGCCTGGCCCCGTAGACCATGGCGCTTGACAGCAGCACCACGCGGCTGATCCGCTCGGCCGCCGCGACGGTCAGCACGGTCTGCGCCCCCCGCAGGTTGAACGCCCGGCGCTGGCGCGGGCTTGCGTCAAGCGAGGTGTCCAGGTCGGCGTGCACGACAACGTCGACCCCGTCGAGCCGGGCGGCCAGCGTGGGGTCCCTGGCGTCCGCCAGCCGCCACGTGACCCCGGTGGCGTCGCCGCGGTGGTCGTCGATGGCGACGACGCGCTCGACCGCCTCGGATTGGGCGAGCCACGTGGCCAGGGCATGCCCCACGCCGCGGGCCGCGCCGGTGACCGCGACGACCGGCTTGGGTGTCGCGGTGCTACGCTCACGCTCACGGCGAGGACTCCGCTCGTGGCGAACCTGCCGTCTGGCATTTCTCAAACTGGCTGCTCCCGAATAGCGTGACGATTATGACCGTTTCTATCGTGCCTGACTACTGCTAGCTGAGGGGGAGCACATGGCTGACCGTCCTCCGTTCGGCTTCGGCCCGCCCGGCCGACCTGGCGACGACGATCCGAAGCCCGGCGGCTCTGGACCTGGCGGCTCTGGACCTGGCGACCCGCTTGGCGGGTTGTTCGGCGGGGCCGGCGGGTCGGGGCAGTTCGCCGACGCGCTGCGCCAGTTCGCCGACATGCTGTCCTATAGTTCCGGCCCGGTGAACTGGGACCTGGCCAAGAACATCGCCAGGCATACGATCGCGGCCGGCGGTGACCCGAGCGTCCTGGCCAACGAGCGTGCGGCGGTCACCGAGGCCATGCGCCTTGCCGACTTGTGGCTGAACGACGTGACCACGTTCCCTTCCGGCATCAGGAAGATCGAGGCCTGGTCGAAGGCCGAGTGGCTGGAGGCCACGTTCCCGGTCTGGTCGGCCCTGTGCCAGCCCATCGCGACCAAGGGCGTCGACGCGATGGGGTCCATGCTCGACCCGTCGCAGCTGAGCGGGCTTGGCGCCGGTGAGGTGCCTGAGATACCCGGCCTCCCGCCGGAGATGGCCAGCGCCATGGGCGGCCTCGGTGGCCTCGGCGGCGCGCTTGGCGGCCTGGCCGGCATGTTCAGGCAGCTCGGCGGGGCGCTGATCGGCGGCCAGACCGGCGCGGCCGTGGGCGAGCTGGCCGGGGAGATGGTCAGCTCGACCGACATCGGGCTGCCGCTCGGCCCCGAGGGCACGGCGGCGCTGCTCCCGGCGGGCGTGGCCGCGTTCGGCAGCGGGCTGTCCGTCGACGCCAGCGAGGTGCGCCTGTTCCTCGCGCTGCGCGAGGCCGCCCATCAGCGGCTCTTCGCTCACGTCCCGTGGCTGCGCCAGCACCTGCTCGGGGCGGTTGAGGCCTACGCCAGCGGCATCACCGTCGACCTGAGCCGGCTGCGCGAGGCGATGCCCGACATCGACATGTCGGACCCGTCGGCGCTGCGCGACGCCCTGCAGGGCGAGGCGCTGTTCCGGCCGGAGGACACGCCCGCGCAGAAGCTGGCGCTCGCGCGCCTGGAGACCGCCCTGGCGCTCGTGGAGGGCTGGGTGGCTACCGTGGTCGCGGCCGCCGCCGACAACCGGCTCACGCACGCCGTCGCGCTCGCGGAGGCCATCCGCCGCAGGCGGGCCTCTGGCGGTCCGGCCGAGCGGACCTTCGCGACCCTCGTCGGGCTTGAGCTCCGGCCCCGGATGCTGCGCGAGGCCGCCGAGCTCTGGTCGGGCCTTGCCTCGGCCCGCGGCACCGACGGCCGTGATGCCCTGTGGGACCACCCGGACCTGCTGCCCAACGCGGAGGACCTAGCCGACCCCGAGGCCTTCGTGCGCGGGCGGGACGACATCGACATCTCCGACCTGACGGACTTTCCCGACGAGCCGCCCTCCGGCGGCGAGTCCACACGACCCGACGGGCCCGCAGGACCCGACGGCACCGGGGAGTCCTGAGCAGGGGTAACGCTCGAATGTCGGTGGCTGCCGGCACAGTGTGTTCATGAGGACAGCATCTTCATGAGGCCAGCACTGAAGGCGGGCCTGCAGCCACTGTGGCGGGACACCGATACGGTTCAGCTTGGCATTGACCCCCGGCGGGCGGTGGCCCTGACTGGCCTGGGCAAGGCGGCGGCGATCTTGACGCTGCTCGACGGCTCAAGGGACACCGATGAGCTCGTCCGCACCGCGAGCGACCTCGGCGTCGCCCCCGAGACGGCCAACCACGTGCTGCGGCTGCTCGCCTCGGCAGGCGTCCTCGACGACTTCCCCGCCTACCTGCACAAGTCACTTCCCGACTACCTGCGGTCCCGGCTCGCACCCGAGCTGGCCTGCGCGTCGCTGGCCGCGGGTGACGGCGACGGCGGCGCCAGGACGATCGAGCGCAGGCGGGCCGCCTTCGTCCGGGTCTACGGCGCCGGGCGGGTCGGGGCGAGCGTCGCGACGCTCCTGGCGGCGTCCGGGGTGGCCCGGGTCTCCTGCCACGACAGCGAGGTGGCCGGCCCCGCCGACCTGGCGCCGGCCGGCCTCGGCTCCGCCGACATCGGCCTGGCCCGGGCCGCCGGGGCTGTCCGCGCCCTCCGGCGCGTCGCACCGGAGGTGCAGGTCTCCGATGACCTGCGCCTGGTCCCTGACCTCGCGGTGCTCACCACGGCGATAAGGCCCGCGGAGCTTGCCGTGCTGATGCGCGACCGGGTCCCGCACCTGGCGGTCGACGCGCGGGAGGCGATCGGGGTGGTCGGCCCGCTGGTCTACCCGGGCCGCTCGGCCTGCCTGCGCTGCGTGGACCTCAGCAAGGCCGAACGCGACCCCGCCTGGCCGAAGATCCTGGCCCAGGCCACGCTGGCCTCGCAGCGTCCCGTTCCCGCCTGTGACGCGGTCCTGGCCGCCGCGACGGCGGCGCTGGCCACCGCGCAGGCCCTTGCCGTGGTCGACAGCCGTGGCCAGCAGCTTCCCGTGGTGACGAACGGCACGCTTGAGCTGGTGCTGCCCGACTGGCGGTGGCGCCGGCACGCGTGGCCGCCCAGCCCGGCCTGCGCCTGCGGTTCAGCCGGGCAGGCCTGGCCCGCCGGACAGGCGTGGCCGGCGGGCGGCTGGGAAAGCTCAGGCTGACAGGCGGGCCCGCGCGCTGGCCCCGTCCCGAGCCACCACGGCTGTCCTACCAGGAGCGAACATCACCGACAATGGAAATGTGAACGATACCCCCCGTAACAGTGATGTCCCCCGTAACAGCGTTAGCCGGACAGCGAAGCTGGCGGGGCTCCCGATCGGCCTGGCCGGGCGGACCGCCGTGGGCATCGGCAAGCGGCTGGGGGGACGATCCGCCGAGATCGTCGCGCAGGAGATCCAGCAGCGCACCGCCGACCAGGTGTTCCGGGTGCTCGGTGAGCTCAAGGGCGGCGCGATGAAGCTCGGCCAGGCGCTGTCCATCTTCGAGGCCGCGCTGCCGCCCGAGCTGGCCGAGCCTTATCGTGCGACGCTGACCAGGCTGCAGGAGTCGGCGCCGCCGCTGCCCGCGGGCACGGTGCACCGGGTGCTTGAAGCCGACTTCGGCCCGGACTGGCGATCGCGGTTCACCTCGTTCGACGACACGGCGGCCGCCGCCGCCTCGATCGGCCAGGTGCACCGGGCGACCTGGACCGACGGCCGGAAGGTCGCGGTGAAGATCCAGTACCCGGGGGCAGGCAAGGCGCTGATCAACGACTTCACGCAGATTGCCAGGGTGGGGCGGCTTTTCGGCCTGCTGATGCCGGGGCTTGAGGTCAAGCCGCTGCTCGACGAGCTACGGGACCGGGTCGCCGAGGAGCTTGACTACGGGCTTGAGGCCTCGGCCCAGCGCGCGTTCGCGGCCGCCTACGCCGGCGACCCTGACATCTACGTGCCCGACGTGGTCGAGGGAACCGAGCACGTCCTGGTGACGGAGTGGATGGACGGCACCCCGCTATCCCGTGTCATCAGCGACGGGACCAGGGAGCAGCGCGACCGCGCGGGCATCCTCCTCACCCGCTTCCTGTTTTCCGGCCCAGCCCGGGCCGGCCTGCTGCACGCCGACCCGCACCCGGGGAACTTCCGGCTGCTCGACGACGGGCGACTGGGCGTACTTGACTTCGGTGCGGTCGACCGGCTGCCTGACGGGCTGCCGCCGATCTTCGGGCGGCTGCTGCGGATCCTGCACGACCCCGACCCGGACATCGCCGCGGTGGAGGGCGAGCTGCGCGCCAGCGGGTTCCTCCGGCCCGGCATCTCGGTGGACCTCGACGCCCTGCGGGACTTCCTGGCCCCGCTGGCCGAGCCTTCCGCCGTGGAGACGTTCAAGTTCACCCGGGAGTGGATGCGCTCAGAGGCCGCCCGGGTGACGGAGGTGACCACGTCCAACATCTCGCGCAAGTTCAACGTGCCACCGTCGTACGTGCTGATCCACCGGGTGTCGACCGCGGGCATCGGCGTGCTTTGCCAGCTTGAGTGCGAGGGACCGTTCCGCGGTGAGGTCCTGCGCTGGGTCCCCGGCTACGCCGACGACCCGCTGGTGCCCCCGCCGGCGCACGAGTAACGCCCGGCAGGGGCGGCGCCCAGTGGCGCCGCCCCCGGCCGGGCGAGACGTGATCAGCTGGCCGCCCGCAGCTCCTCGACGCGCAGGCGCGCCCGGCGCCATTGCTGCTCGGCCCGCTGCTGGACGTTCCTCAGGCGGCGTAGCTCGGCCGCCCGCAGGCCGAGCCTGGCCTCGGCCGCCTCTTTCAGTCGCTGGGCTTGATGTTCACGGTAGAGCATTTCTGGCAAGTACATGAGTGACCCCTGCGTCGTGTGCGTTGTCGAACTTCATGCCTGGTGTCGCATCGTGTGCTGGATTCCTCGTCGTGCTTCCTGGTGCTTCATGGTGCCGAAGCAGCTAAGGCGGCCTGCTCGCGTGCCTTGGCCACCGGCGCGGGAGCCTCGAACCCAGGGTCGTCCTTGCGCGGACGCCCGCGGGGCCGCTTGCGCGGCACGACCGTGCCACGCAGGAGCAGTTCGCCTCCCCAGACGCCCCACGGCTCGCGCCGCTCCAGGGCGCTCGCGAGGCACTCGGGCCGAGCCGAGCAGCCCTGGCAGAGCGCCTTCGCCGCCTCCACGTCCGCGGGGGCCTCGGCGAAGAACAGTTCCGGGTCTTCCGTGCAGGGCAGGTCCATGCCGCTTGGCGTGGGCAGGCTGAACGCCTGCGCCGGACCCGCCGGAACCATGGTGATCGTGTCGAGTTCCGCCTTCGCCGCCGTGGAGGCGTCGGGCCACTGCATCGGTGCCATCCCCTCTCGCATGCTGGTCCTCTTGTGTGTCCAGTCAGTGGGACCGTGGCCTGCGAATAACTAAGGCCGCGGACCCGGGTTTCGCGGGTCCGCGGCCTGAAGGGGATCTCCCTGGCCTTACCTTCTGTAAGGCCTGTTCCCGTTCAGGTTCTGGACCCGATGCGCCATCGCCTCCGGCGTTAACGCGGGTCTTGTGCACGTACTGCTGCTTACGGTTGTTGGTCGGGCGCCCATTCATGGCCCAGCGCCGCGGGGACGCGGCCAGGCCGGCCTTGGCACCTGCCGCGGTGCCGCTGCCGTCCACGCGCGCCACGCCCGTACCAGCCGCCGCGCCCACGACGACGCTGCTGGTAACGGGGAGCGGAGAGCCATAGCAAGGCCGCAGGGCATCGGCTTGTCCCAGCGGTTCGAACATGGCTTGCGGCATGCGGGCACCCGGAAGCGCGGCACCCCAACGGGTAGCCGTAACGCTCATAGCTGAGATCAACACGTGGGGCACCTCCTTCCAGAGGGGTAGACGCTGCCGCCCACGAACATGAGAGAAGCCTATGTAATAAGCCCACACGGCGGCAACATATTTTTGACCTGCGATTTTGCCAATCACTACTGCGACAGGGTCCGCACCAGGCCCTCCTGCACGGCCGACACCACGAGCGTGCCATCTTCCGTGTAGAAGTGCCCGATGGCCAGGCCACGGCCACCCGACGCGGCCGGCGTCTCCTGGGCGAACAGCAGCCACTGGTCGGCCCGGAACGGGCGGTGGAACCACATCGCGTGGTCGAGGCTAGCGCCGGCCGTCCGGCCGTCGTCCCAGCTCCGCCCGTGCCGCCGCAGCACGGTGTCGAGCAGGGTCAGGTCCGACGCGTAGGTCATCAGGCAGGCGTGCAGCAGCGGGTCATCGGGCAGCGGCCCGCGCACGCGCAGCCAGACGTAGTTGGAGGAGGTGTGCAGCGCCGGATCTCGCTGCACCTCCAGGGTCAGCGGCCCGACGTGCCTGAGCTCGATCGGGTTCTCCCTCAGCTCGGCGGGAAGCTGCCTGCCGAGCAGTTCCTCCAGCCGCTCGATGCTGGGCCTGACCTCAGCAGGCGGCGGCACCGGCGGCATCGGCGCGCCGTGGGAGATGCTCTCCTCGAAGCGCTGGAACGACGCCGACATGACGAAGATCGTGCGGCCATGCTGGATCGCCGACACCCGGCGGGTAGAAAACGAGCGCCCGTCACGGACCGGCTCCACCGAGTAGATCAGCGGCACCTTGGTGTCGCCAGGGTGGATGAAGTACGCGTGCAGCGAGTGCACCGGCCGGTCTCCGGCCACGGTCCGCCCCGCCGCGACCAGCGCCTGTCCGGCCACCTGCCCGCCGAAGACGCGCTGCCTGGTCTCATCGGGGCTGCGGCCGCGGAAGAGGTTGACCTCGACCTGCTCGAGGTCAAGAAGGTCAAGGAGATTGTCAAGAGATTCGCTCACTGTATTCCTATGCGCTCGCGTTTTCCTAGGCAGAACGGGCTTTCCCGATTGCGGCAAGGAACCTGGACTGCTGCCTGGCCCGGGTGGTCCCGGTCCCGGTTCCGGTGGCGGCGTCGGAGGCACGTACAGGCGCCCACGAGAGCACGAGGTGCTCGCGCGCCCTGGTCACCGCGACGTAAAGCAGCCGCCGCTCTTCTTCCATGGCCTCAGGAGTCCGCGCGTGGACGATGGGCATGACCCCTTCTACCAGGCTGGGGATGAGGACGGCCGCCCATTCCAGGCCCTTGGCCGCGTGCATCGTCGCGATCGTCACCGCGTCGGCAACCGGCGCATGCCCGTACTCAGCCCGCTCGGCGATCTCGGCCGCGAAGTCGGCCATGGTCGCCTCGGGCCTGGCGGCGGCCATCTCGTCGGCCAGCCCGGCGATGGCCGCGAGCGACTCCCACTTCTCCCTGGCGGCGCCCCGGCTCGCGGGCGGCGCCTTGGGCAGCCCGAGCACGTGCCTGATGGCCCCGGGCAGGCTGTCGGGCACGTCGGTGGCGTCGGACCCGTCGCTGGCCGCCCGGGCCGCACCCCGCAAGAGCACCAGGGCCTGCTTGACTTCCGGCCGGTCGTAGAACCGGTCACCGCCGCGGACGGTAAACGCCACCCCCGCCTCGGCCAGGGCATGCTCGAACCGCTCGCTGTGGGCGTTGATCCTGATCAGGACGGCGATCTCGCTGGGGGGCACGCCCAGCGCGATCAGCAGCCTGACCCGGGACGCCACCCCGGCCGCCTCGGCGCCCTCGTCGGGATACTCCTCGATGGACGGATCAGGCCCGGCCGGACGCTGGGACACCAGCTGGGAGCTTCCGCTCAGCCCCGGCGCCGTGGCGCCCTTCCCAGCTGAAAGCAGCCCCTCGCCCTTGCCCCGGCCGGCCATCAGCTGGTTGGCGATGTGGACGACCTGCGGGGTCGAGCGGTAGTCCCGCACCAGCCTGACCACGGTGGCATCGGGATACTCGATGGCGAACGAGCGGAGGTACCCCGGGGTCGCGCCGGTGAAGGAATAGATCGTCTGCCTCGGGTCGCCAACCACGCACAGGTCGGAGCGGTCTCCCAGCCAGGAGTCGAGCAGGAGCTTCTGCAGCGGGTTGACGTCCTGGTACTCGTCCACGACGAGGTGCCTGAACGCCTCCCTGACCTCCCGCGCCGCGGCGGGCTCAGTGAACAAGATGGCCGCGGTGAGCTCGATCACCGACTCGAAGTCGATGAGCTGGCGCTCCCGCCTGATCTGCTCGTAGGCGGCGTACAGCTTGGTCACGGTCTCGGCGCCGAGGGCAGGCGACCGGCCGGCGGCGGTCGCCGCTGGCAGGTAGGAGTCGGGGTGCAGCTGGGATACCTTGGCCCACTCGATCTCGGTGACCGCCTCGGCCATGCTCGCACCGTCGGCCCGTATCCGCAGGTCCCTGGCCGCCTCGCGGACCAGCGGCAGCTTGGACTCGACCACCTGGGGAGGCCGCCCCCCGACGACGCGGGGCCAGAAGTACACCAGCTGCCGCAGCGCCGCCGAGTGGAAGGTGGTGGCGCGGACCGAGGCGATCCCGCTGCCAGGCACCAGGGCCTCAAGCCCGCGTAGCCGGCCGCGCAACTCGCCGGCCGCCCGCACGGTGAAGGTCAACGCGAGCACGTGGGAGGGCCGCATGACGCCGGTCGCGACCGCATAGGCGATACGGTAAGTGATCGCCCGTGTCTTCCCGGTGCCTGCCCCGGCGAGCACGCAGACCGGGCCGCGGGTAGCCAGCGCCACCTCGCGCTGTTCCGCGTCAAGCTCGGCAAGGAGGTCGTCCGGATCCACCCGACAATACTGCCAGCACCGGCCCAGTCAGGGGACCCGACGAAGAGGTGGCCCGCCGGGGCGCACCGGGCATACAGGGGCCTGCGGGCGTTGTTACACCGGCACAGGAACACCACATATCAGACAGTGTGGCTGTTGAGACTTAGGAGGCACCGGTGCCGCTCACGATGTACACCACCCAGTGGTGCGGGTTTTGCAAGCGCCTGAAGGCGCAGCTGGGCCGGGCTGGGGTGGAGGTCAATGAGATCGACATCGAGCGCGACGAGGCCGCCGCCCAGTTCGTGATGAGCGTCAACGGCGGCAACCAGACGGTGCCGACGCTCCTGTTTCCCGACGGCATGACCATGGTCAACCCCTCGGCCATGCAAGTGCAGGCCAAGCTGGCGGAGCTAGCGTCCACGACCGGCTGACATCAGCACTGCCCCGGTGATTGCGAAAGTGACGGCGGGTATACCAGGGCAGACAGGGGGGGTAGGCAACAGCGATGAATACCAGCGGGTCAGCCGGGGGTCCTCGGGGCGAGGACGAGGACGTCGTAGTCCGTAAGGTCGAGCACGGCTGGGTGGTCGGGGACGAGGAGGTCTCCGACCTCACCAGCGCCATGGTGCTGGCCGACCTGTTCGCCGCCGATCAAAGCGCCGACCCCGCCTACGCCGACGCCAGGACGGCGGGCCCCGGCCGCGTCGCCACCCGCCCCGAGCCCACCCAGTCCCCGGCCGGACGGCCGAACGTCTCGGAGACACGGACGCCCCGCTTCGTTCCCAACCGCCGGTTCGAGGCGGACGAGGCTCAGCGGCTGGCCGTGACCGTGACCCAGCTTGAGCACGCGCTCGCGTCCCGTGTGATGGTCGAGCAGGCGATCGGCGTGCTGGCCGAACGGCACAGGCTCCGGCCCAGGGACGCGTTCGACCTGCTGCGCGGGGCCGCCAGGTCCCGTGGGCAGCGGATCACCGACATGGCACAGGACGTGGTGGCCAGCACCGCCAACCCGCTGCTGCGGCTGCCCGAGGAGCTGACCCGCCAGGTAACGCCCAAGCAGCGCGGCCGGTCACTGCGCCGCACGCGCCGGGCCGAGCAGTCCTAGCCTTAGGCGGCCAGCGCCTTCAGCACCTGGGCGGCCATCGCCGCCTGGCCCCGTGCGTTGGGGTGGAAGGGGGCCGCCAGCGACACGGGTATCAGGCCCTCCACGTCCCTGACCTTGGCACTGGCGCAAAAGTCGTGGCCAGTCGTCGGGCCGTAGGTGTCGACGAACGTCGTCCCCGTGGCCATCGCCTCCGCCGCGAGCATGGCGTTCAGCTTGACCTCAATCCCGCGCAGGTAGCTGATGTCGCCGTTGGTGATGGGCACCACCGGCCAGCAGCCGCCCTGCTGCGGGAACAGGTCCGGGTAGCCGACGAGCAGGACGCGGGCAGCTGGAGCCTTCGCGTGGATCTGCGTGAGCACGGCCGCCATGCGCGGTCCCTCCGCCGTCACCAGGGCGGCGAGCTTGTCGGTGCCGTTGCTGTCGTAGTAGCTCTTGCAGGGGCTGCCAAACAGGTTCTTCCAGCTGAGGGCCATGCACTTGTCGAGCACGTTGAGGAAGCCGAGGTCGTCGCCGCCGAGCGTCAGCATGACGAGCGCGTCGTTACGGGACAAGGAGTCAAGCTGCGGCGGATTGTGCCCGGTCGAGGTCTGCTCGGCCGAGGTCATGTCGGCCACGCCCGCGCTGCTGCAGGAAGCGTTGACCAGGCCGCCGCCGTCGTGCAGCGCCTGGGCGACCAGCTGGGCGTAGTCAGCCGTCGATCGCAGGCAGCCCAGCGGGATGCTGAGCGAGAAGGGCAGCAGGTCCCCGGCGGTATAGGAGTCGCCCAGCGCGACGACCGGCCCGCTGACCTCGGTGATCCCCGCCGGCGCCGCCACCCCAGCCGGGGAGGCCATGCCCGGCGCGGATCCGGGCCCGGTGGCGGGGGGCGCCCCCGTCGGTGCTGACGTGCCCGCGGACGCCGCCATCGCCGGCGCGGTCGTGCCCGCGGGCGCGGTCGTGCCCACGGGTGACGTCGTGCCCGCTGAGGCGGCCTGTCCCGAGCCGGCCTGTCCCGAGCCGGCCTGTCCCGACGCGGGCGAGGTGCTCGAGGCCGGGGCCGACTGCGCCGCCACGGCGACGTTCGCCGCCAGCGACCCTGGCTTGGACGTTGGCTGCCCGCGGCCCGCCGACGAGCATCCGGCCGCGCCAAGCAGCACGACGAGCAGCAGGGCCAGGGCAATTCCGCCTGCTCGCACCGTTGCTCTCGGTTCGCCCGCTCCCCACCACTGAAGCCACATAGTAACCCCCACCTCGCACTGTGTTACGGGTAGAAACCGTACCACTCACCTAGCATTGAAAGCGGATGTTTCACGCTAAACAGGAATTACTGCTGCACTTTGGCTTTATCGTGACGGACGGGAATAAAGATTCACCGGCGGCGCCATACCCCAGCAGACCTCGCAAGCGGCTGACGCCCACCACCACAACCACCCCCGCCGCGCCCACCACCACAACCACGCGCACCACTACAACCTCACATACCCCACTGTGCACATCAAAAGCGCGGCTCACTCCTTCCGCGCCCCTCAGTATTTCGAGTCAATTTTCCGGCTTGTGCGAAAGAAAACCCACGTTATAATGTGGTTTTTCTTTCGCAACCGGAAAATCTTTCCAGGAAAACCCAAGGGAAGCGATCCGGCCAACGTAAGGCCAAGCACCCTAAACTCACTGATGCCACAGGCGGCACACCAGCGGCAATGGGCGCGGCTACCGCTTGCCGCTGGGGGCGGTGCTCACGGCGGTGGTCGGCGCGGTGCCCTTGAATGGATTGGCCGGATTGCCGGGCGCCGGGGATGTCGACGGCCCTGATGGTGCCAGCTCACTGGCGGGAACGTTCACCCCTGGCGCCTTCCACGGGCGGGTGAATCCGATCACCTGGCCCGTCTCCTCACCCGGAGGTGACGTCTTCAGCCCGAACGTCGAAACCCGGACGGGAAAGCCAGTCGCGTACGCCTCGATCATCGTGTTCTTGCCAATGACCAGGCCGACGTGCCCGGGGTCGGCGACAGTGCCGTCCGAGCCCTTGAAGAACACCAGGTCCCCAGGCGAGGCCGCGGACGCGGCCACCGGAGCGCCGAAGTGATACTGCTCAGCCGAGGTGCGCGGGATGCTGATCCCGGCCGCCCGGTAGGCCATCATGACCAGCCCGGAACAGTCGTAGGCGTCCGGTCCTGTCGCGCCGAAGACGTACTGCTTGCCGACCTGCTGCTGCGCGAACTTGATCGCGGTCGCCACCGCGACGTTCGGCAGGTTCAGCGCGTCGAGGATGCTCCCGGCGCACCCGGTGTCCGACTGTCCTGCGGATGTCCCTGGGTTGACCTGGCTCACCAGGTAGCCGCCGCTCGCGTACTCGGAGGCGAAGTTCTCCACCGCCGTCACGTACCAGCCCGCGTGGTTGTAGGCGAAGATGGCTCCCGCCGGATCCTGCTGGAAGCCGTGCATGTTCAGGTACTTCGCCGCCCCGGCGATCGCGTCGGCCGGGTCGTAGACGCTGGGCGGCTCCATGCCGTCCTCGGCGGTGGCGACCAGGGCCCACGTGTCCGTGGACGCACCCCCGATGCCGATCTGCATCGGCCCGGCCGCGCCGAAGGCGTTCGCCCCGCTGCGCACGCCGGGCAGGGTTGACTGCCCGTTATCGCTCTCCTCGGTGCCGATCCCGGCCAGGATCGTCCACGGAATGTTGTACTGCAGGCCGACCTTCTGGTACCACATCAGGTAGTTCGCGGGGATGACCTGCTTGCCCTGGGCGCTGATGCTAGGCTGCGCGGCCGGCGCCTGGCTGCCGGTCGTCGTGCAGCCACCGCCCGCGCCGCCGCTGGCGAAGAAGATGCTCGTGCCGCCGACGATCAGCATCGGGACGGCCAAGAAGAAAAGCAGTAGTACCAGGGCCGTGCCGGCACCGGCAGACCCAGCGATCTTCGTCTTCACTGATTACCTTGCCCGGCCGGTTCGATGTCGTTGATCTGCCAGCCACCCGCGGCCGAGTCGGCCGTGACGTCGTACTGGCTCGTCGAGGTGGACGCCTTCCCGCTCCCGGTGGTTTGCTGCGCCGTGATGGTGACGAGGAAGGTGATGGTCGCCTGGGGCGACCCGCCGAACGACGTAATCGAGTTGATCGTTCCCGCGCTCTTGGAGACCAGTTGCTCCTGCGTCCAGGTCGTCTGGGCGCCAGGTGGCTCGAAGTCCCGCTCGAGCAACGCCGCCAGTGATGAGTTGACCAGGGCGGACATCCGCTGCTCGTAGCTAGCCGGAGTGTCCTTGTAGGTGAAGGTTTCGTAGTCGGCCGCGAACGCCAGGGT
>Ga0335072_10001964_pt1 | contig 32559 bp, 26 predicted proteins | sample Lox_Sample_21_FD_206725 | JGI IMG/M metagenome (GOLD analysis project Ga0335072, IMG submission 206725) | Soil microbial communities from Loxahatchee National Wildlife Refuge, Florida, United States - Lox_Sample_2.1 | ecosystem: Environmental > Terrestrial > Soil > Wetlands | place: USA...
CCTCGTCTTCACGCTCCGGCCTGTTCGCCGGCGTGGAAATCCGGTACTTCTCGGCCGACCAGTTGCCCAAGTCGATCAGCCGGCAGCGCTCACTGCAGAACGGAAAATCGGGCTCGCCGAGATTCACCTCTTTCGCGCAAATCGGGCACTGGAACGTCATACGCCAATCTGAATCAGGGGTGAAACCGCGGCCCGCGGCGGCGCTTCGGTGGGTGCGAGCAGAGTCCCCACCACGTCATAATCGTGCGCTTCCGTGATCCGCAGCGTGCGCATCTCACCCGCCCGCGGCTCGCCGCCCTCGTAATCGTTAATCAGCGTCACGCCGTCGATCTCCGGCGCCTGCGTCGACATCCGCGCCGCCCACAGCAGGTCCGTCTCCTCCGATGGACCTTCCACGAGCACCGGCACTTCCGATCCTACCAGCGCGCGATTCCGCCGCCGCGCGATCTTCCGCTGCAGCGACATCAAATGCCTCTTGCGATTCTGAATCGTTCGTCCGTCGACTTTTCGGTCGAGCGCGTAGCTGCCGCTCGTGTCTTCATCGGAATAGGTGAACACGCCGAGATTGTCGAACTTCGCCGCCTCTACGAAGTGGCACAGCTCTTCAAAATCTTCCGCCGTTTCGCCCGGAAATCCCACAATGAAACTCGTGCGGATGGCAACTCCCGGAATGGTGCGGCGGATCCGTTCCAGCAGCTTCAGGAAAAGCGCGCCGGAAGAACCGCGCTTCATACGCTTCAGCACTGCCGCGCTGGCGTGTTGCAGCGGCATATCGATGTATTTGACCAGGTCGCGGTGCTCCGCGATGGTATCGAGCAATCTTTGGGTAATCTTGTTGGGATAAGCGTAAAGAAACCGAATCCACTTGCGATACGTAGTCTCAATTTGCGCCAACCTTGCCAACAGATGCGCCAGACCGTCCGTCAACCCGAGGTCCTCGCCGTAGCAGGTGGTGTCCTGCCCGATCAGATTGATTTCCCGCGCCCCGTGCTCGAAGAGGCGCGTGGCTTCAGCAATCACCGATTCGAACCGCCGGCTCCGGAATTTCCCGCGGTACTGCGGAATCACGCAGAAGCTACAGGGATGGTCGCAGCCTTCGGCGATCTTGACATAGGCGAAATGCCGCGGCGTGGCCAGCACCCGCGGCGTCAGGTCGTGATACAGGTACGGCTGCCCTCCGGAAACTTCCGGCTCCATACCCTCGCACAGCGCCACGATGCTGTCGAGCTCGTTGGTGCCCACGAGCGCGTCCACTTCCGGCATCTCCTTGCGGATGTCGCCGCGATAGCGCTCCACCAGGCATCCGGCCACGATCAGCTTTCGCGCGCGGCCCACCTTCTTGTATTCCGCCATTTCCAGAATCGTGTCCACCGATTCTTTCTTGGCGGGGTCGATGAAGCTGCACGTGTTCACCACCAGGACCTCGGCCTGGTCGGGATGGGGCGTCAGTTCGTGACCGTTGGCCACCAACTGGCCCATCATCACTTCACTGTCAACGAGGTTCTTGGGGCAACCGAGGCTTATAAAACCGATCTTCAAGCGTGTATCCAAACTATGGGAGTAGTGTGCGGGACAAAAGCCTCCTACATTTTACCAGTCCGGCCGCGCTTGACGTGCGCGCCCCTGACGCGATATCTTCGGGCCAAGTACTATCTCGCTTGATAAGCCGGCCCATGAAACGCTTAGCTGTTCTTTTTTCTTTCTTTTTCGCGGCGGTTGCCTTCGCGCAAACCCACCAGTTGACGCCTGGTGCTGCGTCCGATTGGTACGCGCGGCAGCCCTGGATGATCGGCGCCAATTACATTCAGAGCAATACGGTCAACCAGATCGAAATGTGGCAGCCGGAGACTTTCGATGGCGACCGCATCGATATGGAACTCGGTTGGGCGGAATCCCTCGGCATCAATACCCTGCGCGTCACCCTTACGGAGACTCTCTGGGAGAAAGACGCGGGGGGCATGCAGAAGCGGATGGACAAGTTTCTCAAGATCGCCGACAAGCACAAAATGAAGGTGATCTTCGTGCTCTTCGATTCCTCGGGCGATCCCTACCCCGAACTAGGTCACCAGCGGCAGCCGAAACCCGGTGTGCGCAACTCACTTTGGGTGCAGAGTCCCGGCGCGAAGGGGCTCACGGATCAGAAATCCGTGGAAGACGCCCTGAACTATGCCGAGGACGTGGTAGCGGCCTTCTCCATCGACCGGCGGGTGATAGCGTGGGACGTTTGGAACGAACCCGATAACACCAATACCGCCAACTATCCCAATTCGGAACTCCCCAATAAGCTCCAGGTGGTTGAGAACCTGCTGCCCAGAGTGTTCCAGTACGCGCGCGCCGGCGTTCCCACGCAACCCGTAACCAGCGGCCTGTGGCATGGTGACTGGTCGAGCGACGCAACCCTCACTCCCATCGAAAAAATGCAGGTTCAACTTTCGGATTTCCTCTCCTTCCAGAACTATGACGGTCCGCAGGAGTTCGAAAAACGCATCAAATGGCTGCAGGCATACCACCGTCCCGTGGTGTGTACCGGTTTTCTCGCCCGCAACCAGGGCAGCGACATCGCGACCATCCTGCCCATTGCGTTGAAGCACGACGTCGGCGCTTTGGTAGGCGACCTGGTTCAGGGGAAGACCCAACGTTGGCTTCCATGGGATTCCTGGGAAAAGCCTTATGTCGATCACGATCCTTCCGTGTGGTCGCAGGATCTCTTTCACACCACTGGCCCTCTCTACCGCCAGCAGGACGCCGATGTGATCAAGCAGATGATCGCCAGCGCGCCCAAGCCCGCAAGTACCAAGCCCGGCAAAAAATCCAGGTAGCGCACGGGCGCGGTTTTCACGTAACCTTCCGCTTCTCCGGCGGTACTCGCCGGTATGGGCAAAGACATCCGCTTCGCGCTGCGCCAGTTCGCGGCATCGAAGGCGTTTACGGTCACCGCCATCGTCACGCTCGCGCTCGGCATCGGTGCCAATACCGGGATTTTCACCCTGGTGAACGCGCTCATGCTCAAGTCCCTTCCCGTTGCCGACCCGCAACGCATCTTCCGCCTGGGCGATGGCGACAACTGCTGTGTGATCGGCGGTCTCCAAGGCCCGCACTTTTCGATCTATTCTTACCCGCTCTACCGTTATTTCAAAGACCACACTCCGGGATTCGAGGAGATGTCCGCGTTTGAAGCCGGAGTTGGCGAAGCGGGAGTGCGGCGCGCCGGTTCGAATGTGGCGCAACCCCTCGTGGGCCAATACGTCTCCGGCAATTACTTTACGCTTTTCGGACTCCGCCCCTTCGCCGGCCGCCTTCTGGCTCCCGCCGACGATCTTCGCGACGCGCCGCCTGCCGCCGTGATGAGCTATCGCGCCTGGGAGCAGCATTTCGGCGGAGATCCCTCGATGATCGGCGGCGTCCTCGTCGTGGACGGTACGCCGTTCACCCTCATCGGCATCGCTCCGCCCGGATTCTTCGGCGCGTCGCTCCAGCCCAACCCGCCGGACCTATGGCTGCCCCTCGCCAGCGAACCAGCGGTGCATGGTGCCAACGCGCTGCTCGATCAGGCGCAAAATCACTGGCTCTACGTCTTCGGCCGTGCCAAGCCTGGTATGCAGTTGGGCCGGGTAGAAGCCGAAATCAACAGCGAACTGCGCCAGTGGATGACCGATAACCCGCCGGTGGAGGAAGCGCGCTTCCGCAAAGAGATCGATAAGCAACACATCGCTCTAGTCCCCGCCGGCGCCGGCGTTGCCCAGATGCGCGAGAACTACCAGCACGATCTGCGCCTGCTGCTGGGAATCACCGGGCTGGTCTTGCTGATTGCCTGCGCCAATCTCGCCAACCTTCAACTCGCGCGCGGCGCTGCCGCCGCGGGCCAGATGTCCATCCGCGTCGCGCTGGGCGCGCCGCGATCCCGCCTCTTACGCCAGGTGCTGGTCGAAAGCACGATACTGGCAATCGCGGGCGGCACGCTCGGCCTGTTGGTGGCCATCGAGACCGCCGGACTCCTGGTGCGCATGGCGTTTCACGGCGCCCGGTATGTTCCCATAGACAACGCGCCTTCGTGGCCCGTCCTGGCATTCGCATTCGCGCTGTCGATCGCCACGGGAGTGGTGTTCGGAATGGCGCCGGCCTGGTCGGCCTCCCGCTCCGATCCCGCCGCCGCGCTCCATGGCGCCGGGCGGTCCACGAGCGGCCGGTCGAGCCTGCCGCAAAAGACGCTGGTGGTAGTACAGGCCGCCCTCTCGCTGGCCCTCCTCTGCGGCGCCGGACTGATGGCGCGGACGCTGCACAATCTCACCGGGCAGCAATTCGGATTTCAGATGGAAGGCACAATCGTGGTGGATGTGAACGCCGGGTTCGGCGGCTACTCCTCCGCGCGCCTCACGTCTATCTATAGCGAGATCGATCGCCAGATGCGCCAACTCCCGGGCGTCCGCAATGTTGCACTCGTCCTCTACAGCCCCATGTCGGGTACCAACTGGCAATCCGGGGTAACGCTCGAAGAACGGCCGCAGGAGCGCGTTTCGCCATCGTGGGATCGTGTCAGCGGCAGCTTCTTCGACACCATCGGCGCGCGCATTTTGCGCGGCCGCACATTCGACGAACGCGACCGGCCTGGAGCGACTCAGGTCGCCGTCGTCAACCAGGCGTTTGCGGAACAGTATTTTCCCAACGAAGAACCCATCGGCAAGCGATTCGGGCTCGGCGGAGTCGAGCAGCGGGCGGATTTCCAGATCGTCGGCGTGGTGAACACCATTCGCTTCCGCAATCCGCGCGCCCCCGGGCGTCCCATGTTCTTCCTGCCGATTCTTCAGTGGAAAGAGAAATGGGACCGCTCCCACCTGCTACACAGCGTTCTTCTGCGCACGAACGGCAGCACACCCGGACTCGAAGCGCGCGTTCAGCACACACTCGGCGCCATCGATCCCAACCTCACCGTCCTTAGCGTGGCGGCGGTAAGCGATCATCTCGAACAGTTGCTGGGACACGAACAGTTGATTGGCACACTGTCGCAGGTGTTCGCCATCCTGGCGCTGATTCTCGCCTCCATCGGGCTGTACGGTGTCACGGCGTATTCGGTGGCGCGCCGGACCAGCGAGATCGGCGTGCGTACCGCACTGGGAGCGACCCGTGGGCACGTCGTACGCCTGATCTTGGGGAATGCTCTCGCGCAGGCGGGACTCGGAATTCTGGTGGGGATCCCTCTCGCCCTGCTCGTGGGCCGCCTCCTGGCGGAGCAGCTATTCGGAGTGAAAAGTGCGGACCCGGTAATTCTAGCCGGCGCCGCTGCCCTGCTGGCCGCCTGCGCGGCCGCCGCCGGAGCCATTCCCGCCGTCCGCGCCGCCGGCGTCGATCCGGTCCGCGCGCTGCGCGACAACAACTAACCTTCCACACAAAAAATCGCCCCGGCGCGAAAGGGAGTCAAAAACTCGCGCCGGGGCAAGGGGCAGCTAGGCTAGGCTTTGCTGGGAAAAACTAAATCTACCGCCGGGCCATTTTTGCTTTCGGCATCGCCACATACCCGACTACTTCGTCCTTTTTCACTTCGTTGACGACGATTTCCTCAGGCTGGCGGTTGCCCGCGACATATAATTGCACTGGTTCGTTGATGCTGCGGTCGCGCTTCTCCACCATCTTGTCGTCCGCGAGAACCTGCATGGTGAAGCGATTATGTTTCGGGTCCGCTTTCGCCAACAGCAGCTGCATGTCTCCCACCTTCTGGCGGCCTCCCGCCTTCTTGAGATCGAACTGGACATAATCACGATCGCCCAATTCCTTGAGAGCCGCAAGCTGCGATGAGTTCGTGGCAATGAGACCGCTCATCACGCCCATATCGCCCATCACCCGTTTCAGATCGCTACCCGTCTTCTCCAGTTGCGACTGAGTGTTAGCGACATCGCTCTTCACCCCGGTCACGTTGTCGCTGATCTCACCGATCTTTGCGTTAGCAGTGGTGCTCGCCTGCTGGAGGTCGGTCAACTGTCCGGTCAGCTGCTGCCGCTGTTGCTCCGCATCTTGCTGCTGTCTCGCCAGCGCGGCGGAAAGACTGGCGCTCGACCGTCGCAGGTCCTGTTTTGTGCGCGCCTCGGCCTGCGCAGCGGCACTCTGCGTCTGCTGCGCCAGCGCATCCACACTCTTCTGCGCGGCGGCGTTCGCTTGCGCCAGATCCTGCCGCATCTGCGCAATCTGCTCTTGATTGTGCTGGTCCAATTGGGCCAGAGCGCCCGCCAATTGTCGGTTATTGATGAACAACCCGACAATAGCCACCAGTGCGACCACGATGGCGGCGTTCCAAACAACGTGTCCCTCACGTTTGCGATCTGTCATGTCCGGCATTTGATCTTCTCCTTGCAACTTTTGAATTGGAACTGTCCGTTTTCTGCGCGGCCGCGCCGGATCGTCTCTTGCGCGAAAGCAGTTTGTGTGCCACTCTCACCGGCGCGGAATTTGATTGCCAAAGCCGCGCTGAAACGGCAGTAATTACTCGGGTTTTGAGAAGTTCTTACCGGATCTGTGGAATTTCGTCTGCCGGTTCGATAAGGAAATAACAATTCGGCATTGCGATTGCTCTCGCACGATGGAACATGCGTCTCGGCCTGCGATTGTCGCTGTGGTTGATTGCGGGAATCACCTGTGTATCTCTGCTCTTCGCCCTGTATCAGGTCGAAATGGAATACCAGAGCCGCCGTCACGAACTGCGACGGCGCACCGAACTGCTCGCCGAGACCCTCCAGTTAACCGTCGAGCGCCTTGGCGAAGAGGGCTCTCAAGCGGATCTTCAGCTTCTCGTGGACCGTTTCGGCAACCGCGAACACCTCGAAGGTGTCGCCATCTACGACCAAAACGGTACGCCGCTGGCAATGACAACGGGTTTGTCCGCTAAGCTGGATCCCCGCCTCAACGCGGGCGAGCAGGCCGCGCTCAAAGGCAAGCAGACGGGCGAATTCATCCGCTCGCGCGGGAAGCCCGTGTACGTTTTGGCACTGCCGGTGCGTCACGATGGCGCCATCATCATGGCGGTTTCGATTTTCAATGATGCCGCTTATATCGATTCTCAGGTGGCCGCCATCTGGCACGACACCGCATTGCGCGTGCTGGTTCAAATGCTGCTCATCGGCGGCATCACCCTGCTTATCGTGCGCCTGAATATGATGCGGCCCATCGCGCGCCTCGCGCAGTGGGCAAGAGAAGCGCGTATCGGACGGACGGCGTCGCCTGTCGAACTTCCCCAGGATGATGGCTTCGGGCCGTTAACCGTGGAGGTGCGGAAACTGGCGACCAGTCTCCACGCGGCACAAGCATCGGCGGAGGAAGAAGCCCGGCTGCGGGGTGCGGCGCAGGCTCACTGGACGGCCGAACGGCTTCGCGTCTACATCGGTCATATCCTTCGCGACAGCCGGCTGTTCGTCGTATCCAACCGGGAGCCGTATGAACATGTGCACCGCGGCGGGTCGATCGAGGTAACGGTGCCGGCGAGCGGATTGGTGACCGCGCTCGAACCCATCCTGCGCGCCTGCGATGGTATCTGGATCGCGCAAGGAGCCGGCGATGCCGATCGCGAGACCGCCGATACCAAGGGCCGCCTGCGCGTGCCGCCCGATACCCAGCAATACACTCTGCGCCGCGTCTGGCTGGAGAAAGACGAAGAGCAGGGCTTTTATTCCGGCTTCTCCAACGAGGGGATCTGGCCGCTGTGCCATATCGCCCACACGCGTCCCATCTTCCGCGCGGAAGACTGGAAAGCGTACCGCGCCGTCAACGCGAAGTTCGCCGAAGCGGCGCTCCAGGAAATGGAAGGCGCTGAGAATCCGGTAGTGCTGCTCCAGGATTATCACTTCGCGCTGCTGCCGAGATTGATCAAGGACAGGCGGCCCGACGCGCGCGTTGCGATCTTCTGGCATATTCCTTGGCCCAACCCGGAGGCCTTCGGCATCTGCCCGTGGCAACATGAACTGCTCGCAGGCTTACTCGGCGCCGATTTGATCGGTTTCCACATCCAGTCGCACTGCAACAACTTCATGGAGTCGGTGGACCGCACGCTCGAATGCCGCCTTGAATGGGAGCGCTTTGCCATCAATCGGGGGAGGCGCATCACGCTCGTGCGGCCGTTTCCTATCAGCGTTCCGGGAGTCGATCGGCCGCCGGAAGTCGAAATGGAGCGCGGCAGCGTGCTCCGTAAGCTGGCTTTAAAATGCGACCGGATCGGCGTCGGGGTTGACAGGCTGGACTATACCAAGGGGATTCCGGAACGCCTACGCGGAATCGAGAGCTTTCTCGACAACCATCCATATTACCTGGAGCGGTTCACTTTCATCCAGGTAGGTGCACCAAGCCGCACTCACATCCAGCGTTATCAGGCCCTTCAAGACGAGGTAAACGCGGAAGTGGCGCGCATCAATGAACGTTTCGCCACACGCGGCTGGAAACCGATCGTGTTCCTCGATCGCCATCATAGCCACGAGGAAATTCGTGCGCTGTATCGCGCCGCGGATCTCTGTATGGTGACTTCGCTGCACGACGGCATGAACCTCGTAGCCAAGGAATTCGTGGCGTCCCGCGACGATGATTGCGGAGCGCTTATCCTGAGCCAGTTCACCGGCGCATCCCGCGAGCTCGAAGACGCGATCGTGGTGAACCCGTACGACACGCAGCAGGTCGGGGAAGCCATCCATCAGGCGCTCACCATGGACTCGGAGGAACGCGTCCGCCGCATGCGGCGCATGCGCCGCGTGGTGAAAGAACAGAATGTCTACCGTTGGGCCGCCGACATCGTGCACGAGTTGTCGGAAGTCCGGATCAAAGAAACCCTCCAGGCGAGCCGCGAGCGCAAGGAACCAGCGCCACTCCTTAGTGTCGGACGGTGAAATCCAAATCTGATCGTCACTTTGTGTGGAAGCAGCAGGCGATACCGGGCCGCGACCGCAAGAGAGGTGGCGCCTTTGGTAATTCCCACTGTGGAATCCTGCCCATTGGAAGACAGGCTGCACTCCCCACGGGAGGAATCAAATGAGGACAAGACTTTCTATCGTGGCTCTGGCTCTCGCCGGATTGGTCGGATGTGCCACAAACCAGGCTCCCGACGTAGCTGGAAAGATCCGCGACTCTCTGAAACAGGCGGGGCTGAACGGCGTAACGGTGGCACAAAACCGCGACAAAGGTGTGGTTACACTCGGCGGCAATGTTAGCCAGGACGCCGACAAGGCGCGTGCCGGGCAGATTGCGCAACCGCTGGCTGCCGGACAGGTGGTTGCCAACGAGATCGCCGTTCTCCCTGACAAAAATGACACCGCCGCTAAGACCGTGAACTCGGATCTCGACAGAGGGATCCAGGATAATCTGGATGCTGCGCTGACGCAGGCCCAGATCGACGGAGTTCATCACGTCACCAAAAATGGTGTGGTAACTCTCACTGGTACGTTGCCCACGCCTGCACTGCGTGCTCAGGCCGAGCAGATCGCCGATGGCGTTCCCAACGTAGCGCAGGTGGTAAACGAAATCGACGTGAAGAACCAGCGGGCGACGACCTCCTCATCGGCCGACCGGACAAGGCAGTAAGTAACGCCTCAGTGATCGTTGGGCAGCCCGTCAGACTGAACAGGAGGTGTGGTTACCCTAGCCGTCAAACCATACAACGGTCCGCCTGAGCCTCAACCAGTGGGGCTTTGGCGGGCGGCAGACGGATTTACGGCCGGAGGCGATGAGCTGGCCCTCCGCCGTTCTTGTTTCTCAGCTTGGACATCCTTTAGATACCGTTGCGCATCCGCACGAGTGCGAATGGAACGTACGCGTTGAATAATCGCCTGCCGGGCGTCTGGATTTAGTTGCAAGTCCTGCTGCATGGCCGCGTGGACGATCACGGGCACATTTCCCTGATTGACGGAATCATCGGGCCGCACTGCCGTGGTGATGCCGTCTGGTGCGGCGGTGAGTTCGGAGCCGGCTGGCGCCGGCAGTGTTTCAGGACAATCCGTGCGGGCTTGGGTCAATGTCGCGAGCACATCCAGCGTCGAAGCCTGGCGATCCCTCCCGGTCAGCGGAGCGAGACCGAACAGCGCTTCCAGCGTCGCCGGAATAGAAGCGTGGTCGTAGAGCCGATGGTCTATGAGGTTGCCTGGAATTAGCGGCGAAATCACCAGGGCCGGTACCCGCGGCCCATAACGAGCGAAGGTAAAGCCGAATTTATTGCGGCTCGGCACCGGATTATCTTCCGGCGGCGGCGCGGCGGGCGGCAGGGCGTGTTCAAAGAAGCCGCCATGTTCGTCCCAGGTGATTATCAGCAGGCTCGATGACCAAACGGGCGAGTTCCGGATGGCCTCGTAGCTGGACTTGATGAGCGCCTCCCCCAGCGTCACGTCGCCCAACGGATGCTGCGAGGTGCCGTTGCGATAATCGTTCAGAACATCGTAGCTCGGTTCGATGAAAGTGTACCCAGCCGCATAACCGGGCTGCGCCAGGTCGTTTGCAAACAGCTGATAGGAGCGGATGTCGTCCAGGTGAATGCCTTTGAGAGCGGAGACCATGGGAAAGTCGTCGCCGCCGTAGAGCTCGCGCCGGATTCCTTTCTTCGAGAGCGCATCGAAAATGGTGCCATTCGGAAACCCGAAGCCATCCACCGTTTCCCACTCCAGGATCTCTGCCGTCGTCGGACTGTGATCCAGCCCCGCCGACGACGCCGCATGTGCGAACAGGCGATTCGGCCAGGTCGGCCCGGGTAACGAAGCGTGCCATCTGTCGCAGACCACGAATTCGCTCGCCAGCGCATTCAGCACCGGAAGCTGGCCGGGCGTATAGCATTTCATAATTTCGGCCGGATCTTTGCCGTTGCTCGCCACGTAAGACACTACGTACCCGCTGTTGTCGATCGGGGGATACGCGCCGCCGGCCGGATATTGCGCTCCCGCACCGCAGAGTTGCACAAGCACATCGGGAAACTCGTGATTGGGGTCGCTAGGCATGCGGAGATCGGCTCCGCGAGAGACCCGGTATCCCTGGCCCTTGTACTGGTTGGACTCATTGCCGGTGAGTCCGTTGATCTCGGTGGGAACACCAGTTTCAGCATCCGCACCTTGGAGGCCCGAAAACCCTAACATGTGGTCGAACGAGCGATTCTCCAGCATCAAAACGAAAACGTGGTTAATCGCAGACGGAGCCGCCATGACTGCCACAGTCTATTATGCGCTGGTTGGCCTTTCCCCAGTTCCCCTTGTGAATGCCGCAACGCCTCGGACCGGGGAAATATGGGTTGTCCGGCAACAGTTCGGCGGCCGCGTCACGCCCAAAAAGATGCGCAATCTGCCAGCGAGTCGCGGGTGGCCCGGCCAATCAAAACCATCCCCCGGACGGCACGAGGCCGTTGAGGCGCAGGTACGTTACCAGATTCCCGTAGTGCAAGGCGTCATGATTTGCCACTTGCGTCAAAATGAAGATCTTGTTCGTCTTGAAGCCCCAGAAATCCCCCGGATCATTGAGGTGCGCATCGGTAAACCCGGAGTACACGCCATCGCAATAATGGAACGCGGATTTGAGGCGCGCCATGATCTTGGCTTTCGAATCCCCAGCAGCCGTGGCAGGGTTCGCTTCACCCTTGACATTGGAACATAAAATGTAAGAAATGTCGGCCACGTGGTTCAGGATCTCGGCAAATGAACGAACTTCCTTGGCCGGCCGGTAGCTGTACTTGGACTCCGGCATAGCGGCCGCCGACTTCATGATTTTGTCCTCCATATTGTTGCGGAAAATGGAGATCGTTGCCGTCAGCGGATTCGGTGCCAGAATCGGATTGGGCAGGTCCGGGGAGATTTGGGCGTTGGCCAGAGACGCCAGGACGGAGATGGAGAGCATGCCAACAGGAATCGCGGCGCGAGTGATGGACGGGAACATTCAGAATCCTCCAACACCCCGGGGTGCAAGCACCATGCCCAGACCCGGTTTTTTCGTTTCAACGCGTTGCACATCGGAAGCGGCGCTTACCTCGTCCGGTTGTGGGACAAGAAATCTCACACGCGGGAAATAGGTTCTTTCGGGGGTCGACACCTTCTCCGGGTACTTCGAATACTTAACCTTCGCCATCACCCTTGCGTTTGAGATTTGCCAGGAGGGGAACTTTCCACAAGACGCGGAGAGCCAAGCGCAAGAACCGGCAATCCTATGGAGTGCGCCATCAGATCCCAATGCTCCGTGCTCGCTGCAACGCCACATTGGCTTTCCCCAGCGAGCCAGACGGTAGTGATATGCTCATGCGGACATGAGACTGATTCTCGCCATTTTGCTTCTCGCCTCCAGTGCGTGCGCCCAGGAAGTGTATGACGTGATCCTCTCCAAAGGCAAAATCGTGGACGGAACGGGCAATGCCTGGTTCTTCGGCGATGTAGCCATCTCGGGTAATCGCATAGCCAGGATCGCCGGCGCGGGTCTGCTTGACGGCGCCCAGGCCAAGGAGCGCATCGATGCACGAGGCCTGGTCGTCGCACCCGGATTCGTGGACATACAGGGCGCACTCGGGGGGCCGGCCATCAGCAAGATCACTCAGGGAGTAACCACCGAAATCGCCGGCGAGGGCTGGACCGAGGCGCCATCCAATGATCTTACTCGCGCCGGAACCGTCAGCGTCGGCCGCCGCGCCGCGGAGCAGACCTTCGATGGCCCTCACGGATTCGATGAAATGCTCCGGGCCGCGGAGAAACGTGGGTCCGCGCTGAATTTCGGCTCATATGTGGGGGCGACCACCATACGACAGTACGTAAAAGGCATGGCGGCCGGCAAGGCCACACCCGACGAGATCCGCAGAATGCAGGAACTGGTCGAACTGGCCATGGAAGACGGCGCGTTCGGCATCGGATCGGCGCTGATTTACCCCCCGGCAACCTACGTGGATACCGACGAACTGGCGGAAATCACCAAACCCGTAGCCAAATACCGGGGCCTGTACATCTCGCACATCCGTTCCGAGGCCGACCAGTTTCTGGAAGCGCTCGATGAAGCCATCGAGATCGGGCGACGCGCGGGCACCCCGGTGGAGATCTATCACCTGAAGGCGGCCGGAAAGCGCAATTGGCCGAAAGAAGCGGCCGCCATACAGAAAATCGCGGATGCGCGCCAGGCGGGACAGGACGTGAGCGCCTGCATGTATCCCTACACCGCAGGCGCTACCGGCCTGACTTCGGTACTGCCTCCGTGGACCGCCCAGGACGGCAAACTGCTCGATAATCTCGCCGACCCTGCCATCCGGGAGCGCATCAAGCACGAGATGGCCCAGGAGAAGACCGATTGGGAAAACATGGGGCAACTCGCCGGCCCCGAGAATATTCTGATCGTCGGTGTGAAGCAGCCGGCAAACCAGCAGTATGCCGGAAAGCGGCTCAACGAAATCGCGGCCATGATGAACAAAGACTGGCGCGATGCCGCCATGGACCTGATTTTGAGCGAGCGCACCCGCGTAGACACGATCTATTTCCTGATGAGCGAAGAGAACATCAAATTGCAGCTTCGCCAGCCGTGGATCAAGTTCGGAATCGACGGGCGAGGTCTCGATCCGGAGGAGATGAAGGGACAATTGGCTCATCCACGCGCCTACGGAACGTTCCCCCGCGTACTCGGACTCTACGTGCGCGAACAAAAGGTCCTGCCGCTCGAAGATGCCATTCGGAAAATGACATCGGCCGCGACGCGCCGGCTGGGCATCCGCGATCGCGGCATCCTGCAGGAAGGGTTGTTTGCCGACATCGCGGTCTTCAATCCCGATACCATCACCGACCACGCGACTTTCGCGGACCCGAATCAGCTTTCGACGGGCGTAGAGTATGTCTTCGTCAACGGAATCGCGGTCGTCAGGGCCGGCAAGGTTACCGGAGAAAGGCCTGGCGTTGCACTGCGTGGTCCCGGATACCCCAAAGCGCAGGCTGTCCCATGAATATGATCGCGCCGGAAGGCACCCAGTCCCGAGTATTCTGATACCGGAATGCGTGTCGATCCCACGAGCGAAATCGCCCGGTACCGGCGCTCCTGGCGCGCAAGGTCCTTCGCAGGCTGCGGGCGACTGCCGGGTTCGGGCGTCCCGCGTAGCGTCAGCCGCGAAATCGGCGCCGGCCGCCGGCCGTTCTATGGCTAAGGCACTTGAGAGGCATGGACTCACCGAGCGTACCGGTTGGGGCGATAAACGGTGACACAAGCGGGACGAACGATGGCGGCCGCCACGCCAGCGCGGCGGATCTCGCGAGCCACTGGCGAAAGAGCCGTGGCGCACTTTCTGGATCGTGTGACGCGGGTCAAATTTCATGCTCGGGGCTTGACAAGGCTGGTGCTCTTTGGCAGCATGCTGATGCCCGAGGTCGAGTGGCTGAGCGACGTCGATCTTGCCTGGACTCGAGCCGAAAGGAGAAAGGATTTCGACCTCGAGAAAGCTTTGGTGTTCTCCGTTCCGCTGATCGGGACGCCCGCAGTACTTCCGGCGCGGGTCGATCCGGAAGCTCCGAAACCGCCGCGCCGGAAGCGCTCGCGACTGCCCCTCCTAAGAGCACGCCGCGCGCCACCGCGAGCGACACAGTAAGATCATGGTTAAGCCATGCGAGGAAGCTACGCGCGCAGGTTGGAAGGAGTTTGTTGAAGCGGGCTGGCGCCGGCGCCAGTACCGCGTCACGTTCTACCGATGGTCAGATTCTTTGCACCACTGATGCTGCTGGCGGTTGTGCCGGCCGCGGCCACGCCGCCGCAAGCCTCCGAACCCACTCACGCCGATATCCTGCGTGGCGCCTACGGACCCGATCGTGCCAATAACGACTTGCTCTATTACAAGCTTCACGTGCGAGTCGATCCGGAAAAGAAATTCCTTTCCGGCGATGTGGTCACCCGCTTCAAAATGCTTCAGGACGGCGGCCGCATCCAACTCGATCTGAGCGAGGCTCTGCAGGTCGATAAGATCCTGTTCGGCCAGACGCCCCTCCGGTACGAGCGCGATTCCGGCGCCGTGTTTGTCGATTTTCCCGAAATGCTCCGGGCCGGAAAGGAGTACACGATCGACTTTTTCTATTCCGGCCATCCGATCACCTCCGGCCGCTTCGGAGGCATCACCTTCCGGAACGACTCCTCCGGTCATCCGTGGATTAACACGGCATGCGAAGGCCAGGGCGCCAGCATCTGGTGGCCGAACAAGGACCAGTGGCGCGATGAACCGGAGAGCATGGACATCTCCGTCGAAATCCCGGATGGCCTGACCGACGTCTCCAACGGCAAATTTGCCGGCAAGACCCCGCTCGGCGACGGCTACACCCGCTGGGACTGGCACGTCAGCTATCCCATCAACAACTACGACGTGTCCCTCAACATCGGCAACTATCGGCACTTCTCCGATCAACTCAGCGGCCTGGCGCTCGATTTCTATGCCCTGCCGGAGGACCTCGATAAGGCCAAGACCCAGTTCGCTCAAGCCAAAGGCATGCTCGAGGCCTACCAGCACTATTTCGGCGAATATCCGTTCAAGAACGATGGCTATAAGTTGATCGAGGCTCCCTATAGCGGCATGGAGCATCAAACCGCGGTGACCTACGGTAATCACTTCACCAACGGATACCTCGGTCGCGACTGGACCGGAGTCGGCATCAGCCCGAAGTTCGATTTCATTATCGTCCACGAGAGCGCCCACGAATGGTTCGGCAACGCGATCACCGCTGCTGACCGCTCGGACATGTGGATCCACGAAGCCTGGGCCACTTATCTCTAGTCTTTATACGTGGAATATCGCTGGGGCAAAGCCGACGGCCTGAAATATCTCAGCGGCTACAAGCCGAAGGTCCAGAACCGCCAGCCGATTGTCGCGCAGCGCGGCGTGAATGCGACTCCGCCGGAGGACCAGTATTTCAAAGGCGCCCTGTTTATCAACACCATCCGCACCCTGGTAGATGACGACACCAGGTGGTTCGCCTTCCTCCACGATTTCTTCCAGCACTTCAAATATCAGAACATCATGACCGAGGATGTGGTGCAGTACTTCAACGAAAAGCTCGGCATGAACCTTACCGCCATCTTCGACGAATACCTGCGCCATGAAGACCTGCCGGTGTTGGAACTGCGATTCGACGAGCCCGCCGGTTCGGTGGCCTATCGGTGGAAAGCGCACGAGGCCGATTTCGCCATGCCGATCCGGGTGGGAACTCCGGATCACTGGCAGATCGTCAAACCCACCGCTGCCTGGCAGATCCTGAAGACACCGATCAAGAAGGACGAATTTCAGATCCCTGAGGACCTCTACTACGTCTGGGTAGCCCGTTAGGATATCGCCGCGGAGTTTTCCCAATTTCGATCGCCGGGCCAGCCCTCAATCCAGCGATTCCGGCAGCAGTTCGATATTCTTTTCGCCCGCGGCCTTGCGTTCGGCGTACTTGCGAATCCACGCTTCCCAACTGCGGCCGTCGGCCATATCGCGGCCGGTGAACGAGACCTTTGAGACATCCGCGTAGCGAATGGTTAGCTTCTGTCCAGGCTTAGTCATGAGCCGGAGCGTCGAAGCCTTCTCCTCGCGGTCGAAAATATACCCTTCGATCCTCTCGCCGTTCCCGAGCGTCACGGTGACGTCGCCGCGGTAATCGAACGCCCGCTCGATGCCCCCGGCCAATTGCGCGGGCGCGTCGATCTCCGTACCTTTCAGCGTGGGGCGAGAAGCGATACCGTCGATCTGGACCAGCGCCGCTTTCGGTTTTTCTGCCGCCAGTTCACTGGCGGCCTTGGAATCGCGATAGCGCGAAAAAAGCATGGCGCGGATGGTAGCGAAGATTCCTTTGAACGAGAAAGTGTAATCCACCGCCGAAGCTTCGTACCCGGAATGCAACATGCAGTTGGCGCATTTGGGATTGCCTGACTCGTAGCCGTATTCCCGCCAGTCGGTGGAATCGAGCAGTTCCTGAAACGAATCCGCGTAGCCGTCCTGCAGCAAATAGCAGGGCTTCTGCCACCCGAAAATTCCGTATCCGGGCATTCCCCACGGGGTGCACGTGAGATTGCGTTTGCCCATCAGGAACTCGAGAAACAGCGGCGACATATTGAATTGCCAGCGCGCGTCGCGGTTGGAGAGAATCTTGCGGAACATCGACTGGTTGGCTTCGCGATTGCTGAAGTGCTGCTGGTCGGGCGCCTTGTCGTAGGAGTAGCCGGGCGAAAGCATCATGCCTTCCACCCCCATGTCCATCATCTGGCTGAAAAACGCCCGCACCGATTTGCTGTCGGCGCCTTCGAAGATGGTCGTGTTAGTCGTGACCCGAAAGCCGCGGCGGACCGCTTCGCGCATGGCTTCGAGGGCGATTTCGTAGCCGCCCTCCTTGCAAACCGAAAGATCGTGGTGCTCCTTTTCGCCATCCATGTGGACCGAAAACGTGAGATATTTGCTGGGCGTGAACAAGTGCAGCTTTTCTTTCAGCAGCAGCGCGTTGGTGCACATGTAGACGTACTTCTTGCGCGCCACCAGCCCGCGTACGATCTCGTCGATTCTGGGGTGCATGAGCGGCTCGCCGCCGGGAATCGCCACCGTCGGCACGTCACATTCCTCTACCGCGCGGAAGCATTCCTCCGGCGTGAGTTCGCGCTTCAAAACGTGCCCAGGATACTGGATTTTCCCGCAGCCGGCGCACGCCAGATTGCAGCGGTACAGCGGCTCCAGCATGAGCACCAGCGGATACCGCTCCCGCCCCTTCAGTTTCTGCTTGAGGACGTAGGTGGCGACGGTCCACATTTGCGACGCAGGCACGGGCATACTTCCAGCATACAATGGGAGTAGACACGAATGCGAATCGTATTCGCGTTTCGGTCCGCTCATGACAGTCCCAGCCAGCCGAAGGACTCCGCTGCAGGCGCGCAGCAACAAAACCGTCGAGGAGATTCTCGACGCCGCATCGTCGCTCCTCGGGCGTGTTCCGTTCGACGAGATCACCACCAGCCGCGTGGCGCAGGAAGCCGGGATCTCGGTGGGTGCGCTTTACCGCTTTTATTCCGACCGGCAGGAAATCTTCGATGCCATCGCAGTGCGCGAGCTCAATGCGTTCCGGGCCGAAATTGAGCGCGCTTTTACCGCACGGCAGTTGATCTTCTCGCCGCGGAAATCGTTGGGACGCGTCCTGGATGCGTACATCGATTTTCTGGACAGCCGGCCGCACTTTCGCGAACTGGCGCTCGGCGGCCACATCAGCGAATGGACGCGCGAAAACCAGTCCGATCCGCGAACCGGTCCGGGCGGAATTCTCGGCGACCTGCTGGTGCGCAAATGTGGATGGAAGCCGGGGAAGCGCTTGCAGTTGAAGATCCGCATGGCGGCGGAGGCGGGCGACCGCGTGATCGCATTCGCCTACAAACAGGAGACCGTGGAAGCGCGCCGCGCCGTGCTGCACGAGCTGAAAGAGATGCTTACCCGATACCTGCTGCCCTAAAAACGCACCGACGGCCGGCACCCTTTCATCGTCTTACGCATATGGATTGGCTCGAGCAGTTCCTTCAGGACGCGCGCTACGCGATCCGCGGCATGGGACGATCTCCCGCGTTCTTCGCGGTGGCGGTGCTGACTCTGGCGCTGGGAATCGGTGCGAATACGGCGATCTTCAGCGTGGTGTACGGCGTTTGGCTGGCCCCGGCGAAGTACGCGCAGCCGGAGCGCCTGGTCGATATCAGCATGCGGCAACTGAGCGGGAACCGGTTCATGGGCGGGACCTCGTTTCCAAATCTGGCGGATTGGAGATCGCAGGCGAAAACCATCAAGGCGTTCGGCTTGCACCGCTACATTCGCGCAGTGAATGTCACCGGCAGCGAAGGCGCGGAGGAAGTGGTCGCGCACGGGGTGTCGGCAAACCTGTTCCCCCTGCTCGGCGTATCTCCGGCACTGGGTCGTCCGATCGACCCCGAAGCTGACCGCGCAAGCGGCCCGCGCGAGGCTTTGATCTCCTACGCGTGGTGGATGCGGCGGTATGGCGGTGACCCGGAAGTGATAGGCAGGCCGGTCGAGGTCGATGGCGGGCAATATACCGTCGCCGGGGTAATGCCGCAAGGATTTGCGTTTCCGCCGATGGGGTCGGCAAGTTACCGGCCCGCGCTCTGGATGTCGTTGAACGTGCCGCCCGAGCAGGAGCGTGCGCGCGACGCGCATTCTTTCTATACCATCGCGCGCCTGAAAGACGGCTCTTCGATTGCAGAGGCGCGTGCGGAGATGGATACGATCGTGGCGCGCCTTGCAAGCGCTTATGCGAGCGACGATGGCGGCTGGGGTGTGCAGGTGAGCCGGCTCAACGAGGGGCGAGCGTTGGAACAGTTCCGGCCGGCTCTGTTGCTGATCATGGGCGCGGCATCTTTCGTTCTGCTGATCGCATGCGCCAATATCGCCAATCTGTTGGTGGCGCGGGCATGCGGGCGCGAGCGCGAAATGACGGTGCGGCGGGCACTGGGAGCCACACGATTCCGCCTGGTACGGCAGGTTCTGACCGAGAGCGGGATCCTGGCGATGACGGGCGGCGTGGCAGGCGTTCTGCTGGCTTATGGGGCGCTGCCGGCGCTGAAGTCGACCCTGCCGGCGGGTATGCCGCGCGCGGACGAAATCGGCATTAATAGCGCCGTCCTGCTGTTCGGATCGGGCATCTCGCTCGCTACCGGCTTGCTGTTCGGCGCGCTTCCGGCGGTTCGGCCGCGAGGTCTGGCGTCTGGAGCGCGCGCGCTGGTAATCTCCGAGATCGCTCTGGCCCTCGTTCTGGTGGCAGGCGCGGGACTGCTGCTCGAAAGCTTCCGCCGCGTGGCCAGCGTAGATCTGGGCTTCCGCAAAGAGCACGTCCTCACCGTGCGGCTGCAGTTAACGAAAGCGCGATATTCGGGGGCGGCGCGCGTTGCGGCGTTCCGGGACGAACTGCTGCGAAAAGCTCGCGCCGTGCCGGGGGTGCAATACGCTGGCACGGTTTCGTCGCTGCCGATGGGGACCATCATGCAAGCTACGGATTTTGAAATTGAAGGACGGCCCGAGACGGCGCGCAGCAAACCGTTCGCCGATTATGCCAGCGTCAGCCGCGATTACTTGCGCGCCATGGGTATCCGCTTGGTGCGCGGCCGGTATTTCGAGTCGAGCGACGTCGCGGGTTCCTCACCCGTGGCGCTGATCAGCGAATCGCTGGCGCGCCAGTTTTGGCCGCGGGGCGCTGCGGTCGGCAACCGCATGCGCTTCCATGACACATGGTTCACTGTCGCGGGGGTCGTGAGCGAAGTCCGCCAGTATTCGCCGGAGCAGGGATCGAGAGGCGGCACGGTCTACGCACTCAACGAGCAGCTTCCGATCGCCGAGCAGGGCTACTCCATCGCCCACCTGATGGTACTGGTGGCGCGGACCGCCGGCGATCCCGCGTCCCTTGCAGCCGCTCTGCGTCGTGCGGTGGCCGACATCGACTCCGGCCAACCGGTGGCGGATGTCTCGACCATGGAGCAGGTCGTCTGGAGAACGGAAGCGGCGCGGCGGCTGAATACTCTGCTAGTGGTGCTGTTCGCGGCGCTGGCGATTGTGCTGGCGGCGGTAGGAATCTTTGGCCTCACGTCCTACGCGGTAGACCGAAGGACCAGAGAAATCGGAATCCGCATGGCCGTGGGTGCTGCGCCACGATCGATTCTGGCACTGGTGGCCCGTGAAACGGCGGTGCTTGCGGTGACAGGTGCGGCGATTGGTATGGCAGGCACGGCGGCGGCATCGCGCGTGTTGGCGAGGTTCCTGTTCGGCGTCGGAGCTATGGACCCCCAAGTTGTTACCGCGGCAGCGGCGCTGCTGGTCGGGATCGTGGTGGCGTCGGCGATGATTCCGGCACGGCGAGCCATGCGGGTCGATCCGATGGTTGCCCTGCGGCACGATTAGCTACTCGTTTCTTTACACGACCGCAGGATCTTGCGCGTGGCGCGGAGCGCCGGTACGGCGCAAGCCGCGGCGCCGGTGAGCGCAAGGACGTTGGCCACTGCGCCGTAAGTGGCGACATCACCCGGTTTGACGCCGAAGAGCAGGCTCTCGACAACACGCGTCGGAACTACTACTCCGGAGATTCCCACAACGAGCCCGGCTCCCACCGACTTCAGCCCGTCGTGCAAAATCTCCGTCAGAACCGCCGTCCAACAAGCTCCCGGCGCCATGCGGAGGCCGATATCGCGGGTACGCTGCCCCACCAGTTGGAGAATAAGCCATACGGCCCGATGGCCGCGAGCCGCAGCGAGATGGCTTACCCCGGCGACGGTACATTGCCTCATCGACCTGGAGGAGATTTACTCATCGGCCCCGGCCTGCGGTGGACCGCCAACCAGGGCTCACCACTACCCGCATTTTCGCCTATCGAAAAGTTCGTGGCACTAGCGTGCGGCGCGCCGGCGCGCCCGCAGAGCGAGGAATTCGGAGAGCTTCATCGGCGGCCCTAGCGTTGAATTCATCTGGCGCTCGACCGCGCGCTCGTATTGCCGCAGGATTTCGAGCCGGCGGCGGCGATCGATGTGGCAGGTTTCCATGTCCATGAGGATTTCGATTTCCCACCGTTGAAAGGAGTTACGCGCCAGAACGCCGCGCATCACTTCGGCCATCAGTTTCCGGAAGCGATTAAGTATCAGCTCCTGTTCGACGATCTCTTCCGCCGCCATCCATTACTTCTATCGGCGGACGGCGGATCAATGATTAGACGGGCTAGAGCTGCTCCGGGCCGGCAGAGGGCGCGACTTTGGCGCCGTACTTTCCGCACTTATTTCGGCGTTTGGCAAGGGGAGGCGCCTTAGCGTGGGGCGAGCGCATCCAGGAGATCGCGAAAACGCCGCCGGCTCACGTCCAGCCGGTGGCCGTTCTTCATTACCACCTCACCCGACCCGCCGGTCACCGGCACGACCTCTGTCACCGCATTCAAATTAATCAAAGACGCCCTCGAGATCCGAAAAAAGCGGTCTGGATCGAGCCTCTCTTCCAGCTCGTTCAGCGATGGGTCCATCCAATACTGGCCGCTGTCCGCCACCAGCCGTGTCAAACTTCCTTCCGTCCCGAAATATAGTACCCTCGCTTCCGGCACCACCAGGTAATGCGCGCCGCTGCGCACGAGAAACCGCGCCGCGTCCGATGCGTGGCGCCGGATTGCCTGGTCGATCGCCACGTCCTGCGCGCCCGCCGCCATGCCGCGAAGGCGATCGACGGTCTGCGCCAGGCGCGCGCGCGCCACGGGTTTAAGCAGGTAATCCACCGCGTGCAGATCGAACGCCTCCACGGCGTACTGGTCGTAGGCCGTGCAGAACACCACGTGCGGGCGCGGCTTGGGCAGGCACGCCGCCACGTCGAGGCCGCTCGACCCGGGCATTTGGATGTCCAACAGGATCACGTCCGGACGCAGTGCCGCGGCCATCTCCATCGCCTGCGTACCGCTCCCGGCTTCGCCCACCACCTCCACATCGGAGTGAGCCGCCAGCATCTGCCGGAGGCGAATGCGCGTGGGCACTTCGTCATCCACGATTAAAATGCGTATCACGGGCCTTGTCTCCGGCCGGCAACTCCAGCACTACGCGCGTGGCGCCATCGCCGTTGTCCCAGGATAACCGGGCGGCATCGCCATAGTAGCCGCGCAGCCGCTCCATCACATTGCGCAGCCCGTGGCCTTCTCCATTCTTTTCCAGCGAAAAGCCGGCGGGAAATCCGGGTCCGCTATCCGATACTTCGAGTCGCAGACGGCCTTCATCCATTGCCGCCCGCAAGCCTACCGTGCCGGGGCCCTCCACCGCAGAGATGCCGTGTTTGATGGCATTTTCCACAAGCGGCTGAACGCTCATCGCCGGGATGGCCAGGCCGGCCGTAGCTGGATCGACCGCAAATGCCACTTGCAGGCGGTCGCCGAATCGCGCCTGCTCGATGCGGAGATAGGCGGATACGAAATCGATCTCCTCTGCCAGCGGCGCCCATTCATGTTCCGACTTGCGCAGCGTGTAACGGAACACCTGCGCCAGTTCCTCGATCGCTTCGTCCGCCTTCTCCGGCCGATAATGCACCAGGCCCGCGATCACGCTCAGCGAGTTGAACAGGAAATGTGGATTGATTTGCGCGCGCAGAGCTTTCAACTCGGCGCGGCTGGCAAGCCAGCGGAGTTGCTGCTCGCGCTCCTCCTGCCGCCGGCGCTCCACGCGGAAGCGGACGTTTTCAAGCACCACTGCCAGTGCGTTGGCGAGGGATTGCAGCAATCGACGGTCGTCGCTAAGAAAGGGGATGCCATTCGGCCGGGGACCGAGCTGAATGAATTCGGCGGCCAGCCCGTCGGCGACCGCGGCGGCATTGCCGTCGCAGAACACCGTCGCGGGTGCTTGAAATATGGCGCGAAGACTGCTTTCGGCGCGCGCCCGCAGATCGTCTTCGGTCACAGCCGCCTGAATCTCGCGGATGAACTGCCGTTCAGCCTCGGCCGACGAGTACGGCCGCCGAAGCCACGCGCGATCAATGGCGCGCGCCACCAAATCGTAGACCGAGGGGCCGGCCAGCCAGAACAAAGGCAATCCCAACGCAAGAATCCACGGGTTTGCCCCGGCGCGCTCGCGGAGGGTGAATGCCACGCCCAAAATCGCCAGCCCCACGGCCAGAAACACGCAGCGCTTTACCAGCAGATCGAAGAAGACCAGGCGCTCTCGGTAGTAAAGGCTGACGGCGAAAAACGCCAGCAGAAGGTAGTCCGGCGCGTCGAACAGGAATGCGCCCAACCCGGCAAGACTGGCAGCGGCGCAAGCCAACATAAGCGCCAGCAGGACGCGGAGCGCGGTGCGGTGCGCGCTCTCGCGCGGCGTCCTCGTTCGGCGTGAGAAGATCTGAGCCAGCAGACCCGACGCGGTTGAGACGCCTAGCGCAATCGCCGGCGCGCGATACAAGTATTCGCTTGCGATGTGCATCTCGCGCAGCACGCTGGCGGCCATCGAGCACGCGTACAGCGCCGCCAGCGGCCATCGCCAGACCGGAGATGCGATGCCTTCCGCCTCGTAAACCACGTGCAGAATCAGCGGGGGGATCATACCGGCGATGATGGCGGCGGTCAGCATCGTCGGAAACGGCAGATGCAGCGGAAGCACACGGAAAAGCAGGTTGCTCAGAAACGCACCCGCACAGACCAGCGTGAATACGTGGAATATCGAGCGTTTCGGCCTCCGCTCGCGCCAGTAGAAAACCGTGAGCAGCGAAAAGGTGAGCGCGCCAAAAGCGTATACCACCATCGATGCCAGATCGAGCAGCGAGTATTCCATCATGGCGAGTTCTCGATCGGTTTGCCGGTCAGCTTGCTCAGCACGCGCAGGATGACGGGCGCGAAGGCGCTGTCAAACAGCATGGCGCCTTTCCTGCCATCGTCCCCAGCGTAGATCAATCCCAGAAAATCGTTATTTAACAATACACCGAAAAGAGTGGGGGGTTTGGCTGGCAGGCGCGCTCCGTTCACCGCCCCGACCTTCCGCCAGGCGGCATCGTTGGCGCTCAGGCTCAACACCTGCGACACCTTGATGCGCACCGTTTTCTTGCTCTGAAATACCGTGGCGGGTGCGATTTCTACCACAATGTCGTTCGCGGTCAGACTTAGTGTGGTGTTGAAGTCGTAGCGGCTCGTTTTGATGGGCACCGTTCCACCCACATATTGAATCTGGTTCCAGGATTTGTGTTCCGCGGCCCCGCATGGCTCGCCTGCCAACACCCGCAAAACCAGGAATGATGCCACCCACCGCATGATCGAGCGCCTTCAGTATACGGAGCCTTTCCGGTACGCTCAATGAATTCCCGCCGAGCGGCGGATGACGATTCTGACTGGCGCGGACGGGTTTTGAGCGGCCCGCGCCGCTCAACGCTCAATCCGGCCGCTCAGCGGAATTCGTTGGATCTCCCCCCGCGCTCCCTCTATCATTCCGGTAGTGCGATACACGAAGGGAATCCTGCTTCTGCCGATGCTTCTGCCACCTTTGGCGCAGGCGCAGTTTATCCAGGGTTGGGACGGATTCTTTTTGGCCGGCCCTTGTTTCACACAAACCCAGACCATCGGAACCAGCGGCGTCACCTTGTACGGCTCCACGGGGTTCGCTTGGACTTGGGGATCGGGCATTCAGTTCAAGCGAATCGCAGGCGCCAGCCTCTGGTTAGACCTCCCGTTGACGTTCTTCGTGCCTTCTCACGAAACGGCGACGGTCCCCGGTTCCATTAATCTCGGTTCCATGATGTTCACTCCGGGAGCCCGGATTATGATGCCAGTCTCGTCGCGCGTCTCGGTCTTCGGTATGGCGGGCGGCGGAGGAGGGTTCTTCGATTACCCCGCCATTCAATCGACAACCCCCAACTTGACTACCAACAGCATCGATCACGGCGTGTTGGACTTCGGCGGAGGGGTCGATTTCCGGTTATCGAAATGGTTCAGCCTGCGCGCGGATCTGGTCGATTACGTCATCGGCCGTAACCTCGTCGGCGTCCCCGGCCGGAATCATCCGCTGGCCATGTTCGGATTCGTTCTGCATTGACGAGGCCACCATGACGAAACGGCCGGTGCTCCCAATCCTCTTCCTCGCCTTCCTGCCGGTGGCTGCCAGGGGCCAAGCCGGGGGGGAAAACTACGTTATGGCAGGTCCGGCATTCGGGAGCAACGAGACGCTGGGCGGCGGCAGCGTGGCGATCACCGGGTCCACTGGATTCTCCAACGTCTTTGGATTTGCCTTTCCAGTGGCGCGCAAATCCGCGGCAACTCTGTGGGTCGAGCCGTTCAGCCTCGTCTTTGCCTCCCCGGGGGGAACGAGTGCCACGCCAGGCCAGGCGAACGCGAACTCGATCCTATGGACGCCATCGGCCCGTTTGATGATACCTCTGGCACCGCGCATTACAGTATTCGGTGCCGCGGGAGGAGGCGGAGGAGACTTTCACAACTACGCGCTGACACCATACGCTCCTCCTCAATTGAAAACCGAAAGCGCATACCACGGGGTCTTCAGCGCCGGCGGCGGTGTGGACTTCCGCATCGCCAAACGCTTCAGCATCCGCGTGGACGCCCGCGATTACATCACCGGCCGGAAGCTCGGCGGAGTGAACGGCCGCAATCATTTCCTTCCCATGCTGGGGTTCGTGCTGCACTACTGAGCGGCGGTCACGGAATCATGCGAATCAAAAAATAGCAGATCACGCAGATCCAGAAATCCACAGCCAGTCCCCAATCGATGCGGTAAAGCTGATGCTGCCCGCGCGGCGGCAGGTATTTATAGATCCCGTAATAAATCGCGTTACCCACCAGCACCGCGATGAGAGATTGCCAGAACGAGCGATTGAATACCTTGCGCTTGGATGCGGGCATTTGGCAGCCACCCCATTGTAAATCCTTCGACCTGCGGCAGCCCGGCTTGCATCCTTATGAGCATTTAGATAATCTCTATAGAGTAGTAGACTTTATTCCCTAGTATACATGGGGTATATGTATGGAATGCGCGATTATCGAAGCCATCCCCAACCGGCAAACTCTTGAAATGGAACATGATCGGGTCGTCCGCGAGGAAATCGAGACCTTCCGTTCGCGCTCCCGGGCCTATCTGGCTGGTGAAATCACTGAGGACCAGTTCCGCCCTTTCCGTCTCAAGCATGGCATTTACGGGCAACGGCAAACCGGCGTTCAGATGGTCCGCTGCAAGATTCCCGGCGGATTGCTGACGTCCGTGCAAGTCGAGCAACTCGGCCGTATCGCGGACGAATTCGGAGGGGGTCGGGGCCATCTCACCACGCGCCAGAATCTTCAGTACCACTTTGTGCCTCTGGCGCGGGTGCCCGACCTGATGCACCTCCTGGCCGATGTTGGCCTGACCAACCGCGAAGCCTGCTACAACACCGTCCGCAACGTCACCGTCTGCCCTTGGGCGGGCCTCGTGCACGATGAGATTTTCGATGTCCGGCCGTACGCCCAGCGTCTGGCTTACGCCTTTCTCCGCAAGGACCTCACCAGCGATCTTCCGCGCAAATTCAAAATCGCTTTCGATGGCTGCTCAGGCGACGATTGCATCCAGGGAGCGATCAACGACATCGGCCTGCGCGCCGCCGTTCGCGACGGGCGCAGGGGATTCCGCATGATCGTCGGCGGCGGCCTGGGTCCGTTGCCCATGGAAGCCAACCTGCTCCATGAGTTCGTCCCCGAGGAGCGTCTGCTCAACCAGTGCGAGGCGGTCATCCGCGTCTTCAACCGCTACGGCAATCGACGCAATAAGAATATGGCGCGCATGAAATTCCTGGTCCGCGATCGCGGCTTCGGGTGGCTACGCGATCAAATCGAGGCCGAATTCGCCAACATCATGGCGAACGGTGGACTCGCCTGGCCTGAAATCGTGCCCGAGGGATTCGGCGGATACGAGTCGCACCCGCAACCGCTAGGCACGGGCGCGCTGCTGCCGGTAGTCAACGGCCCGCAGGACGACACCTGGCGCCGTACCAACGTCCGGCTGCAGCGGCAGGCGGGCTATGCCGCAGTCACCGTGAAAGTTGAGCAGGGGAATCTCACGAGCGATCAACTCCGCGCCCTCGCCCATATCGCCACGACTGCCGGCGACGGACTGGTGCGCGTGACCATCGAGCAGAATCTGCTGCTGGCATTCATTCCGCTGGAGCGGCTCGATCGCGTGCACGGCGCGCTCGATGCCGCGGGCCTGGGCGAATCGGGGGCGCGCGAAATTGAAGATGTAGTAACCTGCCCTGGCGCTTACACCTGCAATCTGGGACTCACCAAAACGATGAACCTGGGCGCTGTGCTCGCCGAAACCGCGCGACGCTACGACGATCCGCAGGTGCGACAGCTCACCATCAAGGCCAGCGGCTGCCCGAATTCCTGTGGCCATCACTGGATCGGCGATTTCGGATTTTACGGCAATGCCCGAAAGATCGAGGGACGCGAGGTCCCGTACTACCAGATGCTCCTCGGCGGCGGCTATGACGAAGATGGCATCATGCGCTTCGGCCTTGCCATTCAATCGATTCCCGCGCGGCTCGCTCCCGAGGCGGTGAGGCGCGTCCTCGACCACTTTGTCGTCAACCGGCGACCGGGCGAGAGTTTCCGTCAGTACGTCCTGCGCTACAAAGTGGAAACATTCCGCGCTCTCACGGCCGATCTCGCCAAGCCGGCCGAACTCTTCCCCGAGTTGTACCAGGATTGGGGCGACAACGAGGCCTTCTCGCTCGAACTCGGCCGCGGCGAGTGCGCGGCCTGAGGAGTGGTTTTGGTATCGTCGTTTTAGATGCCCCAAATTCGCCGCGTTCTGCTCAGTGTCACCGATAAAACAGGAATAATCGATTTCGCCCGCGCCCTGGCCGGTTCCGGCGCCGAGCTCATCTCTACCGGCGGTACCGCGCGCCTGATTCGCGATGCCGGAATCCTGGTTCGGGACGTCTCCGACGTTACCGGCTTCCCCGAAATGCTCGACGGCCGGGTGAAGACGCTGCACCCCAAAATCCACGGCGGCATTCTGGCCATTCGCGAAAATGCCGGGCATATCCGCGCCATCGCGGAACATGACATCACGCCCATCGATATGGTGGTGATTAATCTCTACCGTTTCGAAGCGGCCGCGGCGAATGCCGGTGCCCGCATGGAAGACCTCATCGAGAATATCGACATTGGCGGTCCGGCGATGATCCGCTCGGCGGCAAAGAACTATCACGATGTCGCGGTGGTGGTATCGCCCGCGGATTACGAACCGATCCTCGCTGAACTGCGCGCGAATGACGGATCGCTCTCCGCCGAAACGCACTGGCGGCTCGCCAAGAAAGCCTTCCGCACCACCGCCGATTACGACGCCGCCATCAGCGCGCGCCTGGAACAAGTCGATGCCCCTGGCCCCCTGCCACCCGATCTCGCGATGCGTGCGCCCAAACTGATGGACCTGCGCTACGGCGAGAACCCGCACCAGCAGGCGGCGCTCTACGGGCGGCGCGGATCGGGCATCGCCGGTGCGGAGCAAATGCACGGCCGGGAACTGTCTTATAACAACCTGGTGGATCTCGACGCCGCCTACGATTTAGCGCTGGAGTTCAACTCCCCCGCGGTCGCCATCATCAAGCACACCAACCCTTGCGGGTGCGCCGAGCAGGAATCCCTCGCCGAAGCTTACCGCAAGGCACTGGAATGCGACCCCGTATCGGCGTATGGCAGCGTCATCGGCATCAATCGCACGGTTGACGAGGAGACCGCGCGCGAAATCGCCCAACTCTTCGTGGAAGCCATCGCGGCGCCGGATTACTCGGCCGAAGCGCTCGCCATCCTCAAGGCGCGCAGGAATCTCCGCCTGATGCGCGTGCACTCGGCTGGCGACCCGCTGGTGGTCAGGTCCATCTCCGGCGGTTACCTCGCGCAGACGGCCGACCGCGCCACGTTCCACCGCGCCCAGGCCGTCGTGAAATCGCAGCGGCAGCCCACGGAGGACGAATGGCGGGCCATGGAATTCGGCTGGAAGGTGGCGAAGCACGTGAAATCGAACGCCATCGTTTACGCCCGCCCCGGGCAGGTGGTGGGAGTGGGGGCCGGCCAAATGAGCCGCGTGGATTCGGCGCGTTTCGGCGCCATGAAAGCCATTCTGCCGCTCGCCGGCACGGCGGTCGCCTCTGACGCCTTTTTCCCCTTTCCGGATGGCCTGGAGGAAGCGGCGAAAAACGGCGCGACGGCCTTCATCGAGCCCGGCGGATCGGTGCGCGACTCCGATGTGATCGCCGCGGCGGACCGTCTGGGCGCCGCGATCGTTTTCACCGGCGTGCGGCACTTCCGGCATTAGAGCGATCAGCTCAAACCACCAGTCCAGTCATCGCAATCCCTACTCCGGCCAGTCCCGCGAGGACTCCCATGACGGGAAACATCTTCTTGCGCGAAATGAAGTAAAGCGACGTCAGCACCAGCCCGATTTCGAGCAGTCCCTCGCCGAAATCGTAGCGCAGCGCCCGGTCCTCGTCCCGCTCGGCGCTGTCGTCGGACTGCTGCGCCTTCGCCTGCTGCTCGTCCCGCTGCGACGAATATTTTTTCTTCTGATCTTCGTAGCGGGAGCGGAGTCGGTCCGCAGCGTCGCTTTTGGCGCCCAAAACCGAGAGCAGGTCTTCCCCCATTTCCACGTTGTGCAGTTTGATGCTGTTCGCCTGGTAGTAAGCCCATTCGTCGTTGGCCGTCGATTTGTGCATGATGGCTGCGGTATGGGTGCGGTGTGACGCTATGGTGACGATGGCCAGCAATACAGCTAGCACGGCGGCTAATATGCCAATGGTTTTTCCGAGCGGCTCGTTCTCGTTCCCTTCATGGTGGATCTCCAGTTCTGCCATAGTTTCCGTATTATAAGCTAGTGGATCGCCACGAGGAATTCATGCGCGAAGCGCTGCGGATGGGCCGCTTGGGCCTCGCCGCGGATGAGGTGCCGGTGGGTGCCGTAGCGGTCGAAAACGGCGCGATCGTCGCCGCCGCCTACAATGCGCCGGTTTCGCGCCACGATCCGACAGCCCACGCCGAGATTCTCGCCCTTCGCCAGGCGGCGGAAAAAGCCGGTAATTACCGGCTGGAAAGCGTCACCCTCTACTGCACGCTCGAGCCCTGCGCGATGTGCGCCGGCGCCCTGGTGGCCGCGCGTGTCGCGCGGCTGGTGTTCGGGACACGCGACCTTCGGTTCGGCGCGGTACGCAGCAAGTTCCGGCTGGCCGATTCCGACCTGCTGAATCACCGCGTGGAGATCGTGGAAGGGGTTCTCGGACTCGAATGCGTGGAACTGCTGCGCGCTTTCTTCAAGAAGAAAAGAATGCCCTGCTAAAATGGGCAGGCGTGGCGGAATGGCGAAATCGGTAGACGCAGCGGCCTTAAAAGCCGCTCCTCGGCAACGAGGGTGTGGATTCGAGTTCCACTTCCGCCACCAGCGGCATTCCATTCGCGCCTCCGCCGCGGGCACCTTCCATTCGAATTAAACGGGCGGTTGTGCCGGTAACTCTGGGCGTGGTTATGACGGCGGATTTTCGCCTGGCGTTGGCACGGTGATTTTCTTGAAGGGCGCTCATCGCGCTGCCGCCGCCATCGCTTCACTGGACATACGGCCGATCGGTCGACGCCTTAGTTCGGTCTGGCTTCACGGCTCTACGGACCGCGGCGGCTTCCGGGGACAGCGAGGTTCTTGAGGCGCCGCCCTCAGTTGCCGCGGTACGCCTTACTGAAATTGTTCCGTGTGTTGGTGACGGTGAACGACCCGTCGGCTCGCGCCGACACCTTGATCCAAAATGCCGGACCGGTATGGCCGCCGCGCCCCCCCAGTGGCGTCTTGGCCAGCACGCTCGCCACCACTTCCGGCTCTTCGATATTGGCGATGAATACCCCGGGCGTATTCCATTCGAGCCCCGCGGCATACGCCCAATGAAGCTGCCAGATATTTTCGAGCCCGGGCGATGTGTACAACGTCTGCATGGTCTGCACCGCGCCGCCCTTGCGCGTAGAGTTGTGCATGATGGCGACCTCGGGTTCAAGCCCGTGTACCAGCGCCGGAGAACCCGATTGATCGATGCCGTGGTGCGAGGTGAGGTACACGTCCACCTTGCCGATCGGGTTCACCGGGCACATCAGCTTCTCTTCGGCATTCCAGGTGAAGTCGCCGAGGTTAATGGTGCGGAATTTCCCGAAGGTGTAGACAACGCCCACCGATTGCGGGTTTTCCGGATCGACGTGCGATTCGTCGCGCGGTTTGAACTCCGCGCAGGCGGGATTGGGCTTACCGCCGCCGCGTAGCGGCGTCTGGATCACCTGTCCGGCCGAAGTGACCACCGTGACGTCGACACCCGCGAACGGAATCTTGTCGCCGGGCTTAACGACGGTATGTTTGGCGGCGCCATACAACGCGGCGTAGCTCTTCTGAAAGCCGGGTACCTGCTCGCGTGCTTCCACGGTGGCACCGTGATCGATGAAGTGCTTGATCGGGATGCGCTTCGCCAGCTCCGTAAGGCCTCCCACGTGGTCGATGTGGTAATGCGTGAGAATCAGGTGGTCGATCTGGGTCACGCCGGCGGCATGGATGGCGTCCATGATGCGGTCCGGGTCGCGCGTTCCGGGGTTGCCCGTGTCTTCCAGGAGTGACTCGCCCGCGGGTGACACATACAGTACGGCGTGGCCGCCTTCAGTATCGATGACATACATGTCGAACGTCTTGGATGGCTGGCCCTGCGCGCTTGCGACGGTGGCAACCATCCCCAGTCCAAACGCCAAGCATGAAAATCGCACCATGATTCGGATGCTATCACTACTCCACTCGCGCGTCGAGCGCGCCGCGTGCCAGGCGCACGTGAATGCTCGAGCCGGACGGGGCGGAGCCGGAGTCTTTAAGGATGCCGGATGGATTTGAGACGATGGCGTACCCGCGCTCCAGAATGCGCAATGGGCTCAGTTGCGAGAGCTTGGCGGAAAGTTGCTCCAGCCGGCTGCGCCGCCGGACAATGCCGAGTCGCATAGTGTGGATGGCGCGCGCGTCGGCGGATTCCAGACGGCGCGCGGCGGAAGCCAGCCGCGGGCGCACGTCGAAGCGGCGCAGACGCTCGTCGAGCGCGCGGCGGGCGCGCTCACGCGAATCGATCGTCAGGCG
>Ga0335072_10001965_pt1 | contig 32529 bp, 27 predicted proteins | sample Lox_Sample_21_FD_206725 | JGI IMG/M metagenome (GOLD analysis project Ga0335072, IMG submission 206725) | Soil microbial communities from Loxahatchee National Wildlife Refuge, Florida, United States - Lox_Sample_2.1 | ecosystem: Environmental > Terrestrial > Soil > Wetlands | place: USA...
TGCGTTGGACGATGCGCTCCGCCACTTCGAGTGCGACCGAATCCGATTCCACGTCGCCGATCGCGATGAAGACCGCGTCGTGATCCGGCAACGGGCTCGCGTCGGCGTAAGCCTGCGTATAGAGGACCGTGTTTTGCACGCGCGCGTAGTCGATTAAAAGCTCGTAACGGATCGCGTGAAGCGCGGATGCGATCGTGAGAAGACGCAACGGCTGCTCCGTCCCTTTATATTCGAAGATGCGGACGACGCCGCGCAGCACGTCACCGCTCCAGACGGCGCTCGCTGCCTCGACATTCCCCATTTCTTCGTACGCTGTAGCGATACCTAAGTGCAACTCGCGATTTTTCGGATCGATTGCGGCGGCATGCTGGTAAATCTGAAGGGCGGCCTGGTGATTGTGCTGCCGCGATGCGAAGTCGGCAAGCCGCCACAGGAGATGAACGTACTTTTGATCGCGCCCGAGCAGCTTCTCAAGAAACGATCGCACCGAGTCGGCCTCGCCTGCGACGATCGTGTTTGCGGCGACCTCGTAGATATATTCGACATACGCATCGTCCGCAGAGGTTTGAGGCACTGGTTCGGCAGGTTCGGCTTGCGGAACGTGAAGGTGGCTCGCGTCCTCACCGAGCCCGCGTAAGGTTCCGATGAGTCCCCGAATGGCCGGCGAATGATCGGCGCGCAACGCGAGGGCTCGCATGAATTCCAGTTTTGCGCCGTGCAAGTCACCACGGCCGAAAAGCACGTACGCGAGATTCGTGGCGCCCACGACGCTGTTGGGGTCTAGCGCGACTGCAGCTCGGAAACAGACTTCCGCTTCGTTCGTGAAATTGTTCCGGTGATATAGGCGCCCCAGGTCGTTGAGTGCGCGAAAGTGAGCGCGATCCTCGAGCAGGACGGCACGGTAGGCTTCTTCGGCAAGCTGGTCGCGCCCCAGAGCGTCCAGAACGCGCGCGCGCTCGAATAAGAAGCTTACGGCGTGCGGCGACTCTGCAACGACGGCTTCGAGCGAATCAAGAACGTTCTCGATCGGGGCGTGCACATATAATGATTCGGCTTATTCCGGAAACGCCGTTAGATTTCTGAGAACGCGACTCTAGAGTGGAACCCTCGTATCGATCCAATCGCTGATCAGCGGTATCCGTACATCCTCGCCGTGCCAAACCTTGATCGCATAGACGACATCGGCGACGATCATGATCGGAAGAAGGAACGGGATCAGCGGCCACGCGGACCATCCCAGGAACGGGATCGACGCAAGCGCGTGGAGGAAAAAGCCGACGGCGGCCATTCCGAAGTTAAAGCCGAGAGCTTGCCAAGCTTGCCGACGAATGTAACCATCGCGTTTCGGATCGAACAGCGCAAGAATCGCGAGCGGCCAAAACGGATAACCGAGGGCTGCGAGAACGCGCGTCTCCGAGGGTGCCGTTGCAACCGCGGTCGTCGGGCGGACATTCGGCTGGAACGGTTGACCTTGCGGTCCGCGCGTCCCGACGTCTCCGGGTAACCTGCCGCCGCGCGTATCGATGCGTTCCGCGAGCCGGCAACTCGGGCATTCGCCACGCTCGTCGCGGCACGTCGCGCAGATCGCCTTACCGCAGTGCGTACACAACGCGACCGACGGAACGTTCGAGTGGAAATAGCAGTCCATTTTTGGTGCTCCCTCCACTGGAGACTACGGCGGGTGGGGGGCAAAGGTTTCGGGGCCCAGCGCGAAAGTCGCTGCTCCGTGCACGTCCGTCAGCGCGTCGCCGTCTTGCGGCGCCTTTTTAACGAAGCGCAGCCGTACTACAGCCGGCTCGCGATCGCCCTGGTCTTCGGCGCGGTCGCCGGCGTCGGACCGACGGCCTATGCCTGGGCGATTGGCGGCATCGAGAATCGCGTCTTGGCCGCGCACCCTCCCGACATTGCGTTTTTGTGGGAGGTGGTGATTGCGATGGTCGGTGTTGCGGTGGTGACCAACGGCGCGTCGTACGGACAGAATTACCTTACGGCGTGGTGCGGGCAGCGGCTGGTTGCGCGCTTGCGCGTCGACCTTTTCACGCGCCTGATGCACTTGCCGCTCGGACTCTTCGAACGCTGGCGTCCGGGCGAGTTGATCTCGCGTTCGACGAGCGACCTCGGGCTGATGACCGAAGCCATCAGCATCTCGTTCCCGCAGTTCATCCAAGCCACGATAACGTTCATTGCCGCGACGATCGGAATGTTCGTCACCGATTGGCTGCTCGCGCTCGTGCTCTTCGCGTGCGCACCGTTCATCGTCTATGCGGTCGGGCGATTCAATGCCCTCGTCGCCAGCGGTGCGATGCACGCGCAACGGCAGATCGCGGATCTCTCCAGCAACCTGACCGAATCGCTCGCAAACGAACGCGTGATCAAAGCCTTCGGCCGGGAAGACTTCGAGATCGCGCGTTTCAACGGCAATAATCAGCGCTATTTCGGCGCCTACATGAAAGTCACGCAGTTCATGCAGACGCAGGTCCCCGTCGTCGCGATCATCATCATGCTCTCCGTCATCGGCATGCTGCTCTTCTCCACGCGCGAGGTGCTGGCGGGCCGTATGAACACGGGCGAAGTCTTCCGCTTTTGGACGCTGGTGGCGCTGGCCATCAATCCGATGAACCGGTTCGCCATTTTCTTCGCCGATTTCCAGAAAGCGATCGTCGGCGCGTCGCGCGTGTACGAGATACTCGACCTGCCGGTGGAGCGCGCCGATGCTCCCGACGCGATCTCACTCGGACCTGTCCGTGGCGAGATCCGATACGAGAACGTCACGTTCGCGTATCGCCCCGAAGACGGCCCCGTCCTCGAGGCCTTCAGTGCCGAGATCGGCGCCGGCGAGGTCGTGGCCCTGGTTGGCCCGTCCGGCGCGGGCAAAACGACGATCGCGAATCTGGTCCCACGGTTTTACGAACCCCAGGGCGGCCGGATAACGCTGGATGGCATCGACCTGCAGAAGATCCGGCTCGCCGATCTGCGATCGGCAATCGCCCTCGTCCCCCAGGAGACACAGCTCTTTGCGGGGACGCTTGGGGAGAACATCCGCTACGGGCGGCTGAATGCGACCGACAACGAGGTCGTCGCCGCCGCCAAGATTGCCAATGCCGCCGAGTTCATCGATCGTCTCCCGGACGGGTACGCGACCCTCGTCGGGGACCGCGGGACTCGTCTTTCCGGGGGCGAGCGGGCGCGGATTGCGATCGCCCGCGCGGTTGTCCGCGACCCACGTATCCTAATTCTCGATGAAGCGACGAGCGCGCTCGATTCTCACTCTGAGGTTCTTATCGAGCAAGCGCTCGATCGCATATTCCCTGGCCGGACGATTCTGATCATCGCCCACCGCCTGTCCACGATCCGCCGCGCAACGAAGATCCTCTATATCGAGCGCGGCTGCGTCCGCGAGACCGGGACGCATGAATCTTTACTTGCGCGCGGGGGGCTTTACGCAGCACTGCACGCCGCTCAGCATTAAGCCCCGGAGGCAAACCGCCGATAGAAGGTAGGAAGATTAGGAGACTTTTCTGTTGGCTGGGTTATCTTTCGGAACGACTGCAGAGCTGCTCAAGGACGCGATGGGGGGTGCCTCGCTCGAGCATGCCGCCGTCGCGAACAACATTGCGAACGTCAATACGCCGGGCTATCAAACGTTCGAAGTTGCCTACAAGCAGGCGCTCGCGGCGACCGAACCGACGCCTCCGGATCCAAACGAGCTGACGCTCGTCACGGACAATCCCAGACAAATGGAAATCAACGGCGAGATTCCGGCGCAGCCGTTCCAAGTTTCCGCCAAAGTCGTGGACAACCCGATCCGGATGCGCGTCGACGGCAGCAACGTCGATCTCGATCAGCAGATGGCTGAGCTGACGCAGAATTCGGCTTACCAGCAAACGATGGCGCAGTTCCTGACGACGCAGTACACGCGTATTCGTGAAGCGATCGAGGAGCGCGCGTAACGTGCCGAACGACGCAACGTTCTATTCATCGATCGAAATCAGCGCCTCGGGACTTTCAGCGGAGCGCCTGGCAATGGACGTCATCGCGAACAACATTGCGAACGTCAACACCACGCGTACCCCCGACGGCGGTCCCTTCAAACGCCAGTTGATCGTCTTCGCGCAGAAGACGGACCAAGACGCAAAGCAGCAGGCCGAACAGCTTGGGGAAGATCCGAATCAGGTCGGCAATCTCAACGGCGTCAAGGCCGTGCAGATCATCGATGATCCCTCGCCCGACCGGCTCGTGTACGATCCAGGAAACCCGGATGCGGACACGCAAGGCTACGTTCACTATCCCAACGTGCAGATCGTCAAAGAGATGGTCGACATGATGGTGGCCCAGCGCGCGTACGAGGCCAACGTCTCGGCGATCAAAGAGTCCCGCGCTATGGGCAACGCCGTCCTCGGAGTTCTGAAGGCCTAATGAACGTCAATCCGATCGTCCCCGACATCCCGACGACGCCGAACGAAGCGCCGACGATCACGCCGCTTGCGCCGACCAACGGCATGCAGAGCGCGAACAGCACGGATGAGGTTCCCAGCTTCAAAGACTCGGTGATGAACCTGCTCAAGGACGTCAACACCAAGCTCGAAGATTCGGACCAGAATCAGCGCGATCTGGCCATGGGCAAAACCAACGACCTCGACAAGGTCGTGACGTCGGTCGAGGAGGCCAATCTCGCGCTCGAGTACACGATCGCGATCCGCAGCAAGCTCCTCGACGCCTACAACGAGATCGCCCGAATCACGGTCTAGCTCGAGCCCGCCGTCTTAGGGACGCGCAGTTCCCCCAGCGCTCGGGGTGTGGAAAACTTAACAAAATTCGGGTAGCAGGCGAGAGCGACGAGCGGAGCAGCAGCGAGATTCACACGATGCGAATCTCGTGAGCGGCGCTTCGAGGGGCGCGAGCGCCTCGCGGTCTTCTAAGGAATCTAAAGTCAATCCGCGACTAGGCCGAAAGTCCAAGTAAGCGGCTTGGACATCCTTCGCACGGGATGGGAGCCGCCCTGAAGCCGGATCGATTGAAGGCTTCAGGAGTCACCGCGATGCGGCTGACACCCTGCGTGCGGAGGTTTTTCGCTTGGTTCGAGGACTCTACACGGCTGCGGCCGGGGCTCTCGTCGCTCAGATGGACGTAGACACGATCGCGAACAATCTCGCGAACGTGAGCACGGCGGGCTTCAAACGCACGCTGATGCAGGTCGAGTCTGACGATACGATGCCGGTCTATCGCGTGCAAACAGATCCGGGCTCGACGCCCGGCACGACCGTTCCCGGCAAGAGCGTGTCGGATTACGTCGGTGAGCTCGGCTTCGGCTCGCGCGTCTACGACACGCCCGCGGATTACGCGCAGGGCTCGTTGCAACAGACCGGTGCCCCGCTCGATTTGGCGATCTCCGGTCCCGGATTCTTCACGATCGCTACCGCAAACGGAATCCGTTATACCCGCGACGGCAACTTCTCGCGCAACGCACAAGGTCAGCTCGTCACGCAGAGCGGCGATCTCGTCCTGAGCACGAACGGCCCGATCACGATCCCCGACGGACGCGTTAGCTTCGATTCGACGACCAACACCATTTCGGTCACGGATCCGAACAACCCGACGGGCGAAGCCGTTCCGGTCGCAACGCTGCGCATGACCGAATTCGGCAATATCAACGGCCTTCGTCCGGAAGGCTCAAATCTGTTCGTTGACGGCGGCACCGCGTCGCCCGTAAACGGGACGCAGTCGACGGTGACGCAGGGCTATCTCGAAGCCAGCAACGCCAACGTCGTCTCGTCGATGGTCGGCCTGATCACCGCGCAGCAGTGGTTCGACGCCAACACCAAGATGATCCAAACGCAAGACACCATGAACTCCGAAGCCATCACCAGCGTCGGTCAGAATTCGTAACACGGAAGGAATGCAGTAACTCGCCATGATGCGCGCACTTTACACCGCAGCCACGGGAATGGAATCGCAGCAATACAATCTCGATACCATTTCGAACAATCTGGCCAACGTCAACACGACCGGCTTCCGCATGAACCAAGCGCGGTTTCAGGACTTGTTGTATCAGACCCTCAAGGCACCGGGTTCGCCGGTCGGATCGTCGATCGTGCCGGTAGGCCAAGACGTCGGTCTCGGCTCGAAGGTCGCGAGCTCCGAGAAGATCTTCACGCAAGGCTCGCTGCAGCAAACCAGCAACCCGCTCGACATCGCAATCGAGGGCGACGGTTTCTTCCAAGTGACGTTGCCGGACGGAACGACGGCATACACGCGCGACGGCGGCTTCAAGGAAGATGCGACGGGCGCGGTCGTTACGTCGGACGGTTACTTCCTCTCGCCGCAAATAACGATTCCGCAGAACGCGATTCAAGTCTCGGTCGGAACGGATGGCACGGTCACGGCGCTGACGCCCGGCGCCACGACGCCCACGACCCTCGGACAAATCACGCTGGTGCGTTTCACGAACGAAGCCGGCCTCCAGCCGCTGGGACAAAACCTCTTCCAGCAAACCGGCGCATCCGGAACGCCGATCATCTCGCAGCCCGGACTCAACGGCGCGGGTACGCTCGAAGGCGGCTACATCGAAGAGAGCAACGTCTCGATCGTCAATGAGATGGTCAACATGATCGTCGCGCAAAACGCATATCAAGCCAACTCGAAGACGATCACGACAGCCGAAAACATGCTCGCCACCGCCATCCAGACGAAGCAATAAAAAGGCTTATCTTGAAAGGGTTTTTCGCTCTCGCCATGCTGGTCGCCGCGTTCGCGGCGCCGGCTTGCGCGCTCGGTCAAACGGTAACGTCGGCGACGATGCAAGTCGTCTCCGCCGCGCGTTTGATGGAGGTCGCCGACAAGGCGGTTCACGCCATCGTCAATGGCCCGGATCGCGAAGTCCGTTCGGATTACCGCTTCACCGATCAGCCCGTGCCGGCCGGCAAGGTCACGATCGAAGTCCAGCAGTCGCAGTACAACCCCACGTACATCGCGATCCCGCTGACCATCGACGTGGACGGCAAGCCGGTCCGTACGATCTTCGCGGGCTACCGGATCGTAACGTTCATTCACACCGCAGTCGCTGCGCACGATCTTCAAGCCGGCGCCGTTCTCGGGGATGGCGACGTTACGATCGGACGCGTCGAGAGTAACGGGCGTGCGCCGGTCGACGTCGGAATGCTGCTCGGACGCAAGCTGAACGTCGCAGTCGGTACCGGGAAACCACTCTACTTCGAGCAGACGGGCGTCAATCAGCTCGTGATCGCCGGTCAGCCGGTCGTTTACATCCTGCATGACGGCCCGGTCGCAATTTCCGCCGACGTCATCGCGCGTTCGGGCGGCGGAATCGGTCAAGTCGTCGCGGTCTACAATCCGGCCACGCGCAAAGCGCTCTCTGGGATCGTCACCGGTCCCGGACAAGTCGAATACACGCTTCCGGGAGGCGACGCGCAATGAAACGTATCTCGCTCGTTCGAATCTGCGCGCTTGCAGCGCTGGTGGCGTTCGCCGGAGCGCAAACCGCATTCGCCGACACGCTTTACATCGCGGCGCCTGCACCGCAATCTCCGGGACACCCTCTCAGTCTCGGTCCGGATATCAGGGCGCATCAGCCCGGCGATCTGGTCACGATCGTATTCAATTTCAACGTCGCTCAGAACAGCACGTCGACGATGGCCCGCAGCAAGGCGGCCAGTGCCGGACTCGCGGCCGGAACCGGCATCGCCGGCATCGGTTTCCTGCGCTTCCCGAGTTCGGTCGGCGGCCAATCGGCGCTCAACACCAGCGACGTGCGCGCCAATTCGCAAACGTTCACGAGCACGATGATGGCGACGGTGCAAGAGATCCTGCCCAGCGGTGCACTCGTCGTATCCGGGACACAGCGCATCATCATCAACGGCAAAGCGCAGAACATGAAAGTCACCGGGACGATTCGCCCTTCGGACATCGACAACACCGACAGCGTGCTTTCCTCGCAAATGGCAAACGTCCAGCTCGACTTCGACGGCAACTTCGGTGAAGCGAAGAAGGGCATACTCCAGCAGATCATCGACTGGATATGGTAAACGTGAAGCGTAGCGCCTCGCGCGCTCTCGTCGCACTCATCCTCACGTCGCTGTTTTCGGCGTTCGTGCCGGCCGCTGCGTTCGCGCAAATCGTTCGTGTCAAGGACGTCACGCGCGTGCAGGGCGTCACCAACAACCAGCTGATCGGCTACGGCATCGTTACCGGTTTGGGCGGCACGGGCGATTCGACGCAGGTCATCTTCACGAGCCAAACGATCCAGAACATTTTGCTGGCATTCGGTTTGAACACGGCGCTGCAGTCGGTGCGCACGCGCAACGTGGCGGCCGTCACCGTCACGGCGCAGCTGCCGCCGTTCGCCCACTCGGGCGATACCGTCGACGTCATCGTGTCGTCGATGGGCGACGCGACGAGCCTGCAAGGTGGAACGCTCGTGATGACGGAGCTGCGCGCCGCGAACAATCTGGTTTATGCAACGGCCCAGGGACCGGTCTCGGTCGGCGGCTTCAGCGCTTCAACGGGCGGAGCCGGCGGGCAGAACGCGATCAGCGTGAACTTTACGGCCGCCGGCCGCGTCCCGCAAGGTGCCGTGATCGCGCGCGACATGCAAACGAATCTGAAAACGGATCCGGCGGGCTTCTCGTACGTGCTGACGAGTCCCGATTATCAGACCGCAGCGCGGCTGGCTTCGGTCCTCAACGCGCGCTTCGGGCCGATCGCGATTGCGCTCGACGCCGAGACGGTGCACGTGAACTTGCCCAAGCCGTACATGAACAACGAAGTACAGTTCCTGGCGGACGCCGGCGAGCTGCAGCTCAATGCATCCGAGATCGCCAAGGTCGTGCTCAACGAGCGGACGGGAACGGTCGTCATGGGCGGCGACATCACGCTTGCGCCCTGCGCGATCGCGCACGGCAATCTCTCGATTACGATCACGACGACGAATCAAGTCGTCCCACCGGGGCCGTTCACCAATGCGCAGAGCCAGACGCAAACCAACACGCGCATTCAGGCCACGGAATCCGGACACAAACTGCTCTACATTTCGGGCGCTCCGACACTCGCGCAGGTCGTCCGCGCGCTCAACACCATCGGCGTCTCGCCACGCGACCTGATCGCGATCGTGCAAGCACTGCGCGAGTCGGGCTCGCTCCAAGCCGACGTGGAGATCATCTAATGCCGATCGATCCAATTGGCTCAGCCCCGTCGAAGCCGCTGACGGCCGAGCAGCAAGCCGCGCTCGCGAATCTGCACAAGGTCGCGGTCCAGTTCGAAGGCCTGTTCGTCGGCATGCTGCTGCACCAGCTCGACAAGGACCAACCGGACGACACCCTGTTCGGGAAGCGCTCGAACGGCGAGAAAATCTTCTCGGACATGCTCGACGACCAGCGTGCCCAGAGCATGGCCTCGACCGGATATTTCGGCATCGCCAAGGAGATCGAAGCCCAGATGCGGTCGGCGGTTCTGGCCAACGCGGGGACCGAATCCAAGAGCTCGACCAAGGGAGGGCTCCTATGACCCTCTGGATCGCCGCTCTAAAGTGGGAGCCTCTGCATCCCGACACTATCCGTAGCCGGTTTGCGTTTGCGGACCGGAGAAGGGTAGCCACCGCAGCACATGATCATCAGTCGGGCCGAAATCGAGTCGGCGGTAGCCGTATATCGCGCAAGACTCCGGGTTATCCAACGGAGCGGTGCTGCGCAGGCCTCGGACGTCGAGGTCGTAACGGCGAGCGACTCGTTTTCACCGAGCGACGAGGCAGCGATGCTAACGGCGCTGCGCGAGCAGGTCATCGCGCAACCCTACTATCGCCAGCGTCTCGTCAACGAGCTCAAGAAAAGGATCGAAGAAGGCAGCTACTGGGTGCCGGCCGAGGAGATCGTCGAGCGTATGCTGCGGCGCTTGGTCGTGGAGAATATCGCCCAAGCCTAGCAGAGGCAGGTGCCCGATGAGCGATTCATGGGAGTCGTTCATCGAGATCCTGGGTCGCGAGTGTGCGGCATTCGGTGCCGTCAACGAAAAAGCGCTCGAGATGTCGGTTGCGCTCGTCCAAAACGTGCCGGAGCGCATTCACGAGACGCAGCGCGCGCTCGAATCCGCGCGCAAGGGTCTGGTTTCGGCGCGCTCGCAGCGGCGCGCGATGCAGCAGCGCGGTTTCGGCAACATGTCGCTGAAGAAGGTTTGTCGATTCGCGCCGCCGCCGGCGGCCGCGCAGATCTCCGCACGAATGCGGCAGCTGACGTACTACACGATCAAACTGGACTTGATCAACAGTAATAACCGGGCCTTGATCCTCGGTGCGATGGAAAGGCTCATGGCGATCGTCGCGGTGATGCGGCGCGTCCAAATGCAACCTCTCACGTACAAACGGCGCGGCATGGTGCCGCCTCCCGATCGAAGCATGATTGTCAGCCACCAGGTATAGCAAGGGTACTCAAGGATGAGTTTTTTCGGTCTATCACTCGCGGGGTCGGCGCTCGCGGCTTATCAAGAAGCCGAGAACGTCACGTCCAACAACATTGCCAACGTCAACACGACCGGTGCATCACGTCAGCAGGCGGTTCTTACTCCGCAGGCGCCCGTCACCGGAACGATCGGCGCGCCAATGCTTACGTCGCCCGGTACGCTCGGCGACGGCGTGTTGATGTCGCTTATCCAACGCGTTCACGACGATTCGTATGACTCGCTATACCGGAACGCGACCTCGTCGCAGTACTATTATTCGGTTCAGCAGAGCCAGCTGAGCGCGACTCAGTCGCTGCTCGCGGAGCCGAGCGGCGGCATCAACGACACCTACATCCAAGCGTTTCAAACCTTGCAAGCCAATCCGTCGGATACGGCGACGCAGTCCAACGTGATCAGCGCCGCGCAGTCGCTGGTCAGCGCAATATCGACCACCGGCAACGGTCTCACCAGCCAAATGTCGCAGGTCTTCAATCAGGCCAGCTCCTTGGTGACGACCGTCAACAACCTGCTGCAGAACATCGCGCAGCTCAACGGCGAGATTCGCGCCGAGACGGCGGCCGGCGAGCAGCCGAACACGTACAAGGACGAACGCGACAACGACATCGACGAGCTCTCGCAGTATCTGTCCGTGCAGACGAACTTGCAGCCCAACGGCTCGGCGCTCGTGACCGTCAACGGCCTGGCGCTCGTCAACGATACGACGGCCTATACCTTAGCCGCGCCGGTCATCGGAACGGCCTCCAACGGCACGACGCAGATGAAGATCGGCTTCACGACCGATCCGAACCCGCTCAATCCCTCCGCGATTCCGCTCGGTCAGGGGCAGCTCGCCGGCCTCGTCGATCTCTACAACAACAAGCTGAGCGTCTACCAGCAATCGCTCAACTCGTTCACGAACGCCCTCGCGACCGAAGTCGACCGCGTCACGACGAGCGGCTACGATTCGAACGGCGCTCCGGGCGTCGGTCTCCTGCAACCGCTGGTGAACTCGCAGGCCATCAGCTCGACGAACATTCAGGTTGGGATCACGGATCCCAGTCAAGTCGTCATCGCCAACGCATCGACCTCTGCCGGTACCCTGATGAACCCCGTGAACTCGGCGAATCAGACCGTCGACACGTCGACGGCGTTGCTGAACAACACGACGCTGCAAGTTCCTCCGACCGCCGCACTCAACGGAACGCTCACGGTCACCGTCGACGGCGTGACGCAGAACTTCACGTACAACTCGACGCCCGGCGCCGGCGTCGATATCAACGCCGACTCGATCGACAGCTTCATCCAAACGTTCAACGCGCTGCAGTGCGGCGTTACCGCCTCGTACGACGACACCTCGCAGGAAGTCGTCTTCCAGCGTGACTCGAACAACGAGAGTTCGCTTTTGCGCAGCAACCCGGCTTACGTCGCCGGTCCGAGCTTCACGATCAGCGACTCGAACGATCCGGGCGACACGACGGCTTCCGCGGCCGTCAACCCGATGAGCCAGTCCCTTCTCGGGGTGCTGGGTGCCGCGGGCCTCGATGGGATCGCAAACGCGCAGCTCACCGCTGCCGCCTCCGCCGGGACCAACACGATCACCGTCTCGAACGTAACGGGATTCGCCGTCGGGCAAAACATCGCAATCGATGCCGGGAACGGCAATTACGAAGAGGTCGCGATCACGGCGATCAACGGCAACACGCTCACGATCAACGGTACGGGCGCCGGCGGTACATTGGCCAACGACCACGCGGAAAACGCCGAGGTCTACGTCCTCAATGCCGCGCCGACGTTCGTTCAGCAAAACGCGACCAACGCGTTCGCCGCGGGCGACAATACTGCCGCGATCAACATGTCGGCAATGTTCAACGACAACGTCGGCGTCCCGGGGATCGACACGCAAGCCGGTACGTTCAACGGCGCCAGCACGTTCACGGCAGCGGTCGGACAGACGAACGTCGCCTTGACGGAAGGGGTCGTCCCACTGGCGGAATTCGGCGAGATATACCCCGGTTATCAGCTGACGCTCGTCAACCAAGCCGGACAGACCGTGAACGGCGTCGTGACCGCCGTCAATCGAAACACCGGCACGATTACGCTGCAAGTCACCAACAATACGGCGGCCCCGATAACTTTCGACAACTCAACGGTCGCCGCCGGCGATTTCACCGGCATCCTTGCGACGCAGACGCAGACGTTGGGCCAAGCCTACGCTGCGATCATCGCACAGGTCGGGCTCGATGGCCAAACGGCAACGACGGGCACGACGACGCAGACGAACATTGCGAACAGCATCAATCAAACGCGTCAGAGCATCGACGGTATCAACCTCGATGAAGAGACGCAAAACCTGATCATGTACCAAACCTCGTATCAAGCCGCTGCGAAAGTCGTGACGATGCTCGATACGATGCTCCAAAGCGTCCTCGGGATGATCCAGTAACATGGGCATGCGCATATCGACGACCAACCTGTACGATCAACAAACGTTCGCGATCGACAACTTGATGTTCCAGCAGACGACGCTCGGTAACGAGCTCTCTGGCGGGAAGAAACTGGTTCAGCCATCCGACGATCCTCAGCAAATCGCTCAGGATCTCGAGGTCCGGACTACGATCGCCAACACCACGACCTCGGCGCAGAACACGCAGCAAGCCGGCGACGAGCTCACGGAGGTCGACTCGGTGCTCGGCGAGCTGACGTCGGCGTTGCAGAGCGCGCGTCAGCTCGCAGTCTCAGCCGCGAGCGACGTGATGGATCCGTCGAACAAGCTCGGTGTCGCCAACCAGGTCGAGCAGATCATCCAGCAACTCGTCAGCCTTGCCAACTCGCAGTATGGCGGCAAGTATCTGTTCGGGGGCACCGACGTCTCGTCGACTCCTCCCGTACAAACGACGGGAACGCCGATCAATGGTGTCACGTTCAGCGGCAACGAGGCGCAAAGCGGCGAGCTCTATGCCGACGGTGAGAGCATCTCGCTCTCGACGACTTTGCAGCAAGCCTTCAATTTCAACGCCTCGAACGGCAGCTTGAACGTCTTTCAAGTCTTGATGAACTTGCGCAACACGCTCAACGACACGGGCCCCCTGGTCATCAACTCGGCCGGCGACTCCGTGACGGGGAACTCCGTCGACCAGAGTGCGACCTCGGTGAACGGTGCCGGTCAGATCATCGACGCAACGGCGCAGCTCGGCACTTCGGCAAATTCGTTTGCCACCCCATTGACGTTCGGTCCGTCGGGCAATTTGGAGTTCGAGATCGACTATGGCACAACCGGGCAATACGACTTCATCATCCCGCCGACCGACAGCATCGACGGGTCGACGAACAGCGTCGTAGCCGCGATTAACGCGCAGTCGTTGACGACCGGGGTTACGGCGACGTGGGACCAGCGCACCCAGAAGCTGACCCTGTCCTCGAACTCGCCGTACACGATCACGGACGTCCAGGGAAATTTCACCTCGGCCATGGGGCTAACGCAGCAGGCCGGTGTGACCGATAACCTCAGTAGGCAGCTGGGTGACATAGATAATGTCATCACCGCCGCCTTGGTCTCCCGTTCCGCCGTCGGGCAGGCTATGGACACCCTGAACACGCTCACAAACCGGTACAATACGGCGATCACCAACGACACCGCGGTCCAATCCCAGATCGAAGACGCGAACTTCCCGAGCACGATCTCGCAGTTCACCGAAACGCAGACCGCATTGCAAGCAGCCTACTCGACGACCACGCATCTCGAGTCCCACACCCTGATGGACTACCTGTAGGAACGCATGAACACACAGAACATCGCCGCCGCTCCGGTAGTACGAACCGTCAACACGACGCGGTTCGGCGAGATCTCCGTGCCGGAAGACGACGTCTTCACCCTCAAGTGGGGGCTGCCGGGCTTTGGATTCTTGCGCGAGTTCGTGGTTCTGGCACTTGAAGATCAAAAACCGTACGTATGGCTCCAAAGCTTGGAGCGCCCCGAGATCGCACTTCCGCTGATCGACCCGTGGGCGCTGTTCTCGGACTACGATCCGCAGCTGCCGGCGGTAACCGCCGCGGTCATGGAAATCGAGCGTCCCGATGAGTTCTGCCTGATGGCTGTGTGCGTGGTTGGCCCCGATGCAAAAGAGCTAACCGTCAATTTGCTCGCCCCGATCGTCTTCAATTTGAGACTTCGGATTGCGCGGCAAGTGATGCTCGAAGACTCCGACTATTCGATCAAGACGCCGATCCCGCGCGCCGACGACCTCAAAGAGGAAGCAAACTCGGCCTAAAGAACCGCCCCAGAAAGCACAGGATGTGCGTTTGCCGCGGAGCCAGGGATGTGGCGAGAGCGGCGTTTGGGTAGCCAGGGAGGGCGCGGTGTTAGTTCTTAGCCGAAAACTCAATCAGGCGATTATGATTGGGGACGACGTTCGAATCGTTGTCGTTTCCGTCGATCGCGACCAGGTCAAGCTCGGCATCGACGCGCCCCGCGCGATTGCGGTTCACCGTTCCGAGATTTACGATGAAATACAGCGGCAAAACCGCGAAGCCGCTACTTCTCAGCTGGAGCCCGGGAGCACGGCAGTGCCGGCAACGGCGCAGCTCCGCCCCGGCCCCGCAAAACTTCCTGCCGCAAAACGGCCCAAACCGCTAAAGCCTCCGACGTAGACGGCCGATACGAACGCATAGGGGGACAGGACGTCCCCGTATTGCCTGACACTTATCAAGGAGGAACTTCATGCCAGGTATTGGCGGCATCTCCATTGCTACCAACCTACTGGCGAATGCAGTTTCGCTGAACCTGAACCGGAATCAAGGCATGTTGCAGACTGCCGTGACCCGGTTATCGAGTGGTCTACGGATCAACAATGCCGCAGACGACCCGTCAGGAATGGCGATTGCCACGCGATTGAACTTACAATCGCAGGGCTTCGATCAGGGTAGTCTCAACATTCAGGACGCGAACAATGCAGCGACAGTCGCTGACGGCGCGCTCCAGACCGAGACGAACATCCTGCAGCGCATTCGCGATCTCGCAGTCGAGGCGTCATCCGACATCACGTCGGACTCGGACAAGCTGAGTCTGCAAGCGGAAGTCTCGCAGCTGTTGCTCGAGATCAACCGTATTTCCCAGAACACGAACTTTAACGGTGCTTACCTGCTTTCGGGATCGCATGAAGGGTTCACATCGCAGGTTAATTTCAATGCGATTATCAACTCTAACTCGGTCTTGGCGACGCAGATCACCGTTGGGCAGAGCAACACGCTCGTCAACAGCATCACGTATCTGCAGACGAACAACAGCTCAATCGACGGAACGATGGAGCTTCAAGTTGCTCAGCTGACCGCAACGCAGCAGGGCGTTATCTTCTCGTTCATATGCTCTGCCACGAATTCGTATTCGCAGGTTTGTGTCGCGACCGTCGCGGCCGGCGCTCCAGCGATCACGTTCTTCTGGGACGGCGTAACGGTTAATACGGGCGCTTGCATCGGAACGCTCGACGTAGGCGTAACGACGTACATCAAGATCACACAGTACGTCAGTGCCGCTTCGAACCCGAGCAATCCGGCGTTCACAGTTCAGGATGGACCCAACCAAGGTGCCGTCATCTCGATCGGATTCCTAGCCACGAACACGCAGACGTTGCGTATCTCGAACATCAACGTCGCGGGCTCGATCGGTACCGGATCCGGAACAATCGCGGCAGAAGACACGATCGGTCAGGTCGACTACGCGCTCACGCAGCTGCTCGGCACACGTGCACAGCTTGGCGCAATCATCGTGCGGCTCTCCGAGGACGAAGACAACAACAACATCGCCTCGACGAATCTCACGGCGTCGGCTTCGAACATCACCGACCTCAACGTCGCTCAAGAAACGACGGAATACACCAAGCTCCAAATCTTGGTGCAAGTCGGAACCTCGGTCTTGGCACAGTCCAACGTCAACGCCCAGTCGGTTCTCGCGCTGTTCAGATAGCGCTAGCACCTCAGGGTTAACGGCCAAAGGGGGCCCCGCGAGAGTGGGGCTTCTCCTTTTTTTAAGGCGCTTCGCCCTAGGCTGCGCGCCCCCCACGCTGCGCGTGGGGCCCCCAGACGCGCTCGGTCCATCGCCATTTCCTCGCGCCGAGATGATAGCGCCGGCCTCGCAACAACAATCGCTGCTTCGGGCGGGACGCGGGGACGTGCCGAGCAGCAGCTTCCGACGAGGAGCGGAGCCAGGATGGCGAGAGCGACGAGCGGGGGCGCAGCAGCACGATTCGCACGATGCGAATCGTGTAGCGGTGCTGCGAGGCACGTGCCTGCGTCCCGTCCTGCTGCGACTTTTGTAAAGATACAGAAATTTGGGCTCTAAACGCTAAAGTTTTGCGGAGGGGAGCAGGGGGAGGGGCCTCCTTGTGGCGTATGGGGAGGCAGCGGGCTATGGATGGTCCGCATTCAGGCAATAATCAAGGAGGATTAACTTATGCCAGGTGTTGGCGGTATATCGATCGCTACCAACCTATTGGCGAATGCCGTTTCGCTCAACTTGAACCGGAATCAGGGCATGCTGCAAACTGCCGTGACCCGGCTCTCGAGCGGTCTCCGGGTCAACACGGCCGCAGATGACCCATCGGGGCTTGCGATCGCCACGCGCCTTCAGGCGCAATCGTCGGCGTTCGACCAAGCAAGCTATAACGTCCAGGATATGAACAACGCCGCGACGGTCGCGGACGGCGCACTGCAGACGGAAACGAACATTCTGCAACGCATCCGGGATCTCGCGGTTGAAGCTGCTTCGGACGTCACGTCGGATAGCGACAAACTCAGCCTGCAGGCGGAAGTCACTCAGCTCTTGCTTGAGGTCAACCGCATCTCGCAGAATACCAACTTCAACGGTCAGTATCTGCTTAGTGGCGTCCACGAGGGCTTCACGTCGCAGGTCAACTTCAACGCGGTCATCTACTCGAACTCAGTTCTGGGTCAGGCGATCACGATTGGTGCGAACAACACGCTCGTCAACAGCGTGACGTACGCCGCAACGAACAACAGCTCACTGGACGGAACGTTAGAACTGCAAGTTGCGCAGCTCACCGCTACGCAGCAAGGCATCATTTTCACGTTCCTGAGCACGGCGACGAATGGTTACCAACAGGTCTGCATCGCAACCGTTGGCAACGGCTCGCCTTCGTACATCCAGTTCTTCTACGATGGCGTCACCGTCACGAGCGGTGCCTGCATCGGGACGGTGGACGTCGGCGTCACGTCGTACGTCAAGATCACGCAGTACGTGAGTGCATCGTCCAACTCGGCTAACCCGGCCTTCACGATCCAAGACGGAGCGCTCGAAGGTGCGGTTATCTCGGTCGGAATTCAAGCCACGAACACGCAAACGTTGCGGCTCTCGAACGTCAACGTTGCGGGCTCGATTGGTACCGGTTCCGGCACGATCGCGGCGGAAGACGCGATCGGTCAGATCGACTACGCACTCAACACGTTGCTTACGCAGCGTGCATTGATCGGTGCCGTCGTCAACCGGCTGAACGAGGACGAAGACAACAACAACATCGCCTCGGTCAACCTCACGGCTTCGGCATCGAACATCACTGATCTCGACGTTGCGGGCGAGACCACGGAATACACCAAGCTGCAAGTCTTGGTGCAAGTCGGAACGTCGGTCTTGGCGCAGGCCAACACCAACGCAACATCGATCCTCGCGCTGTTCAGGTAATAGCCGCTTAGTTTCCGGCGGGCTCGCTTCGGCGGGTCCGCCGGGACAGCACTGAAAGGAGTGATGTAAACAAGCAAAACACTGCGGAAAACCCAAAAAACTGAATAAGAAAATGTCTTTAAGGAATGGATTTGCCGGACCGCGATTTTGCGGAAACCCGGCTCATGGAGGAGGAGGAAAAGACAATGCCAGGAGTTGGCGGTATTTCTATCGCGACCAACCTATTAGCAAACGCGGTATCCCTGAACTTGAACAAGAATCAGGGACTATTGCAAACTGCCGTGACCCGGCTTTCGAGCGGTCTTCGGATCAATTCGGCCGCAGATGACCCATCGGGGCTGGCAATCGCAACTCGCCTCAATGCCCAATCGTCGGCATTCGATCAGGCGAGTTACAACGTTCAGGACGCAAACAACGCAGTAACGGTAGCGGACGGCGCGCTCCAAACGGAGACGAACATTCTGCAACGCATCCGTGACCTTGCGGTTGAAGCTGCTTCGGACGTTACGTCGGACAGCGACAAGCTGAGCTTGCAGGCGGAAGTCTCGCAGCTGCTTCTCGAGGTCAACCGCATCTCGCAGAATACCAACTTCAACGGTCAGTATCTGCTTAGTGGCGTCCATGAGGGCTTCACGGCGCAGACAAATTTCAATGCGATCATCTATTCGAACGCGGTTCTGGGTCAGGCGATCACGGTTGGTGCGAACAACACGCTCGTCAACAGCGTGACGTACGCCGCAACGAACAACAGCTCACTGGACGGAACGTTAGAACTGCAAGTTGCGCAGCTCACCGCTACGCAGCAAGGCATCATTTTCTCGTTCCTGAGCACGGCCACGAACGGGTACCAACAAGTCTGCATCGCGACGGTCGGCAACGGCTCGCCTTCGTACATCGCGTTTTTCTACGACGGTGTCACGGTGACGAGCGGTGCCTGCATCGGCACAGTGGACGTCGGTGTTACCTCGTACGTCAAGATCACGCAATACGTAAGTGCCTCGTCGAACTCGAGCAACCCGGCCTTCACGATCCAAGACGGAGCGCTCGAAGGTGCGGTTATCTCGATCGGAATCCAAGCCACGAACACGCAAACGTTGCGGCTCTCGAACGTCAACGTTGCGGGCTCGATTGGTACCGGTTCCTCGACGATCGCGGCGGAAGACGCGATCGGTCAGATCGACTACGCACTCAACGCGTTGCTCACGCAGCGCGCGTTGCTCGGCGCCGTCGTCAACCGGCTGAACGAGGACGAAGACAACAACAACATCGCCTCGGTCAACCTCACGGCTTCGGCATCGAACATCACGGACCTCAACGTCGCAGGCGAGACCACCGAATACACCAAGCTGCAAGTCTTGGTGCAAGTCGGAACGTCGGTCTTGGCGCAGGCCAACACCAACGCGGACTCGGTCCTGGCACTGTTCAGGTAAAACACAGTTTTGGCGGGCTCACTGCGGTGAGCCCGCCAACAACTCTTGAAAGGGGTTGATACAGAGCGCCGTCCGCAAAACGAGCGTCAGCAGTCAAAAAAATGAATAACCACAAGTAAAATTTAGTAACAGATTTTTCACTCATCTTTAGGAGGATGTTCCGGGTTCGCGATGCGGGCTCGGATCAAGGAGGAAAAGATCTATGCCAGGAGTCGGTGGACTTTCTATTGCCACCAACTTACTCGCGAACGCTGTTACGCTGAATTTGAACCTGAATCAAGACAGGTTGCAAACAGTGGTAACACAGCTTTCGAGCGGGCTGCGGATAAACTCGGCCGCAGACGACCCCTCAGGGCTTGCGGTCGCAACTCGCTTGAGCGCCCAAGCAGCGGCCTTCGATCAAGCGAGTTACAACGTCCAGGACGCCAATAATGCGGTTACGGTCGCAGACGGCGCGCTCCAGACGGAGACGAACATTCTGACGCGGATCCGAGACCTCGCGGTCGAGGCGTCGTCTGATGTTACGTCGGATAACGACAAACTCAGTTTGCAAGCTGAGGTGTCACAGTTGCTCCTCGAGGTCAATCGCATCTCGCAGAGCACGAACTTCAACGGCCAGTATCTGCTGAGTGGAACTCACGAGGGTTTCACGCCGCAGATCAACTTCAATGCGGTGATTTACTCCAATTCGGTTTTGGGGCAAGCGATCACCGTCGGGGAGTCGAACACGCTGGTCAACACCGTAACCTTCGCCGGCACAAATAACAGCTCGATCGACGGAACGCTGGAGCTTCAGGTCTCACAGCTCAGCAGCACGCAGCAGGGCGTGATTTTCTCGTTCCTCTGCACGTCAACGAACGGTTATGCGCTGGTTTGCACTGCCACGGTCGATGCCACCGGCGACGCCATCACCTTCTTTTGGGATGGCATCACGGTCACGACCGGTGCATGCATCGGGACGGTGGACGTCGGCGTTACGTCGTACGTCAAGATCACGCAGTACGTCAGCGCCTCGTCGAACTCGAGCAACCCGGCCTTCACGATCCAAGACGGAGCGGATGAAGGCTCGGTCATTGCCATCGGAATCCAGGCCACGAACACACAAACGTTGCGGCTCTCAAACCTCAACGTTGCGGGTTCGATCGGCACTGGGAACGGTACGCTCGCGGCGGAAGACGCGATCGGTCAGATCGACTACGCCCTGAACCAACTGCTGAATCAGAGGGCCCTGCTCGGAGCAATCGTCAACCGGTTGAATGAGGACGAGGACAATAACAACATCGCCTCGGTCAACCTCACGGCGTCGGCGTCGAACATCACGGACCTCAACGTCGCGTCGGCGACAACCGAGTTCACCAAGCTTCAAATCTTGGTGCAGGTCGGTACTTCGGTATTGGCCCAGTCCAATACGAACGCACAGTCCGTCGTCGCCCTGTTTCGGTAACTTAACGGCGACCGTCGTCCCGACGGCCCCATCCGTTACCGCGGCTGGGACGCCGGGGTAGGAGCCGGGCGGGCCCACTTGCGGGTGGGCCCGCTATCCTCCGACCCCGACTTTGCCGGCCCCGCTCAACCAGAGCCCGCGGCAGTCCGATGAATCTATGAGAGAGGTTCATCTATGCCTATACATACGTTGCGCACCGACGACTCGCAGCGGCCGCCGCTGCTGTTCAATTTGCCCTATCCGCCCGACGATTACGAGCAGCTTCCCGAAGGGATTAGCCTGTGCATGATCGTCAAAAACGAGGAGCGGTTCCTCGAGGCTTGCTTGCGCAGCGTAGAAGGCATCGTCGACGAGATTAACATCGTCGATACGGGATCGACGGACCGGACGCTCGAGATTGCCGCAAAGTTCGGCGCACGCGTCGAGCACCGCGAATGGCGCAACGACTTCGCTTGGGCACGCAACGAGGCTCTTGCCATGGCAACCAAGCGCTGGGTTCTTGTCCTGGACGGCGATGAAGAAGTTGCTCCGGAGTCGCGGCGTCAGCTTCTCGACCTTCGCACGCAGCCGGCGTATCTGACCGTCGTCTACGTCAGAATTCACAACGACACGAACGAGTACGGCGCAAACTCGATGATGTCGCATAGCTTGCCGCGTATTTTCCCGGCGACGCCGCGCATTCGGTATACAGGCGTCATTCACGAGATGCTGACGGCGGATGAGGGCAAGACGCAATCGACCGCGGTTATTACGCCGATCCGCATTCTGCACCGTGGGTACACGGCCGACGTCATCGGTTCGAAGAAGAAGAACGAGCGAAACGCGCCGCTGCTCGAACGCGCAACGCAGATCGACGAGAACGACTCGTTTGCGTGGTTCAACTACGCAAACTATCTGATCGGCGGGAACCGAAACGACGAAGGCATCGAATGCATGCAGAAGGTCGTCGACATGGAGCGCGGCAAGGACATGCGCGGCTACGTCCCGCTGGCCTACACGTTCTTGGCAGCGACGGTGGCCTCACATCTCGGCGACTACGACCGCGCGCTCAGCATCATTGACGAATGCCTCGAGCGGTTGCCCAAGTACGTACTGGCACTTTACGGCAAAGGCGAGATTTACGCACGTGCCGGGCGTTTTGAAGAATCACGCGAGTGGTTCCAGAAGGCAATCGCGACGCGCGCATTCGAGGAATGGTACAACGTCGTCGACGAGGAGATCGTCGTTTGGAAGAGCCAATCGAACATCGCGACCTCGTACGTCAATGAGGGCAAGTACGACGAGGCGATCACATGGCTCGAAGAAGCAAATCGTAACAAGCCGGACATTCTTCACATCAAAGAGCGTCTGGCATGGCTCTACGAGCGGACGAAGCGGTACTTCGACGCAGAGTTCATTTTACGCGAAGCCTTCGACAAGTATCCGGAAGAACGCAGCGTCGTGTTATACGTCAACTACTTGGCGCGCCGCAACCGGTTTACTCGCGCTCTGGAAGTGATCGAAGAGTCGTTGCCGAACGCCGCTCCTGAGCTGCGAGCATCGCTGAACACGGCCGCCGGCGCGATCATGCGAAAGACGGGCGCCGGTGATCCCGTGCCCTATCTTCTCGCAGCGCTCGAGGACGCGCCGGGTGCCGGGTTGGCGCTCGAGCTGCTCGACAATATCTACCTCGAACGGAACGATGAAATCTCTCGAGCACGCTTACGGCGCGATGAAATGGATGCGCCGCTCGTGAATCCGACCGACTACCTGCGCCGTTCGAGCCGCTTGCTCGAAGATGAGCGCTACCAAGACGCCGCGCGCGTGGCGGAAGACGGATTGACTCGCGATGCAGGCAACGCGAGCTTGCTCATAAACCTCGCACTCGCACTTTCCAAGACCCCCGAGGGCATCTCACGCGCGATCGACATCTTGGATGCGGTTCGGATCGGCGACCCCGACGTGGTTCATCATGCCGGTGCGTTACGTTCGGATCTGCTCGAACGGGAAAAGCGCTACGAGGAAGCGTTTGAGACATTGGAGCGTGCCTTCGGCGAATTCCCAACCAACGAAGACATCTTGCTTCAACGTTCGCGTCTGCTCCAGCTCATGGGCCGCAACGACGCGGCGGAGAAGGGCTTGCGGGCCGTGATGGTTCGCGGTAACAAGCGAATCGGGCTCGAGCTTGCCGCGCTCATGTTAAAAGAAGGCCGATTCAACGACGCGCAAACCGTAGCGGCAGAGGCGCTCGCCTCAGCCTAACATGAATCTCGCGGTTCTCTTCATAGGCACAGCGAGCACGGCAACGCTGCGCGCGCTTCCGCACGGCTTCGTGCACGCGACGTGCAGCGCGGCTGAAGCCGTGGATGTTGCGCGCAACCTGCACGAGCAGACGCTCCTGATCGTCGAAGGCGGGGCGCAGGTCCCGGCATCGACCTTTGCCTGCGCGCAGAATATCGATGCGCGCGGGGGGCTGGTCGGCGGGTGCTCGACCGACGGAACGATGTTACGCTTTGGAAGCGTTTTCGCGGCGGTTCCGTTCGGACCGTACGAGACCGATCCGTTTGCGCTCGTCGATCTCTCGGGCGGCGCCCAACGCGAACGTCCGGACGTCGAGTCGATCGACACGATCACACCTGGACTCTTCGTTGTCGATCGTGCTGCGTTCGTCGAGCTTGGAGGGCTCGATCCCGTGCTCGGCTCGCCGTGGCGCGAATACGATATCAGTCTTCGTTTCCGCAGCGCCGGCAAGCTGGTTCGATACGAGCGCACCCTGGCGTTCGGGATAGAGTCGTCGCTTGCAACGCCTTCGGAAGCCGCTGACCGCCGCGAGTTCATGCAGCGTTGGAGCGATCGCTTGACGGCCCACTTCGACTTGGACATGCCGGTGCGCGGGGGCGTTCGGCGCTCGAACCGATTGCCGATGGGCCAACGCGAGTCGATCGCGATCCAGGTGCCGGCGGTCGACGTGATCCTTTACGGCAAGGGAACGCTGACGCCCAACTCCGTTCGGATATCGACGCGTGTCCGTTTGGCCTCGATTCGCGATGGACGCGCCAGCGAGGCTGAGGCGCTCGATCTGCTACGCAATGCGCTTCGCACGCGCTCGGATCGATATCTCGTGCTGCTCCGCGCCGATGCGGCGCTCGACGCTCGCTGGCTCGAGCGTATGATCGTTGAAGTGGAAGCAGCGGCGAATCTTTGCGGCGTCAGCAACGCGGGCTGCACGTTCTTATCGCTTTCGAATATCCCGCTCGACATTCAACCTTCGCCGGACGAAACTGAGATCGAACCGGCGATCGAGCAGGTTCTCGACGACGTCGCGGCCCGTTCGCGCATCATTCGCGGTCGTAAGCCGGTCCGCGCGGTTCGCTCGCAGCAGCGTGCCGCCGTAAGCGTCATTCTCGTCGCGCACAGCAACGCTGAAATCGGCAAGACGTCGTTCGAAGGAACGTACGCCGGCGATCTGGGCGTCGATTATTTCGCCGTCACAACACCCGCACGTTCAAAAATGCTCGAGTTCCTCAAGGGATATCCGACGATCAATCGGATCGTCGACGATTCGAAGAGCCTCGGCGCAGGACTCAATACGGCCCTCGCGCGCGCGACCGGCGACATTATCGTCATAATAGGGGACGAGTATTTTCCGCCGCGCGAGTGGATCTCCATGGTGCGCGAATCCTTTCCAATTCGTCCGGAGACCGGTATCCTCGGCTTCAGCTCGGTCAGCGTTGAGGGTCCGCAAGCGGTCGACACCGGCTATAACGATATCAAAGCCTATCATGCGTACGCCGGATACCGGCGTCAAAATATGCGCCGCGAAGTACACCTTGCGCCGCGTTTGAGCGCGCTGGCTTTGGCAATCGATGCACGCGCGCTGCGCACAGTCGGAGGTTTCGACGAACGCCTTGGCGGCGGGCGGTGGGGAATCGAGGACCTTACGCTGCGCATCCGCGCGGCCGGCTACGAGGCATACGTCGCCGAGGACATCTTTGCGCACCGCTTTCCGCCGGACGTATCGAATCCGTATCTCAACGAGCCGGCGGAAGAAACGATTCGCGCTGGGATATTCGCGGAAAAATGGGGTCTTCGACCGGGCGATCTGGCCGGATTCAATCCCGCACCGCATGTTGCACGCGGATTCGATCCGTCGCGCGACTTCGTTCCGCTTCGTGAAGAACAAGAGCGCGAGACGGGGCTGCGCGAGCGATACGACGCCGTGTTTGTCGCCGCGTGCGTGAACGATGCCGACGTCGATGCGGTCGCTGTTGGGCTCCGTCGCTACTTTGCGGCGTTCCAACCCAACGACGCCGTCCTGTTCGCAATCGGCATCGGAGCCGAACTCGACGTCGAGGTCGTTAGCGCTCGCGCGCGCGCGATAGCTCGCAAGAGCGGTGTCGAGTTCGATCAAACCGCGGACGTGGCGATCGCGCCCTTCGGCGAGGAGCCGGAGAAGTGGGTCGCCTCGCTTACCGCAGGGCCGCGGCATTGCGTGCATGGTGGCGACTTGTTCCCTTCCGTAACGCCCCTGGAAGACTTGAGCCCGAGCGGTTTTCGCCGCGCGCGGGAATCGGTGTTGACGTGAGATACCATCACGCATTCGCCGAGCTCGCGATCACGCTCGGCGATTTCTCCGGCGAAACCAAGGCCGAGCATCTCGTCGCTGCGCGTTTCGAGCCGGTCGTTCGAGCGAATTCGAGCGCCGGCATCGTCGATTTGCATTTCCGCAGTGGTGATCGCCGCAGCGTCATCCCGTTCGTGATCGTCGACGTCGTTATGTTGGAAGTGCGCGAACGCGAGCCGCTGGTGTGGCCGGCGCGTGCAGAAGCACTCGGACGTCTGCTCGAAGCCGAAGCAATCGGCGAGCCGGTCGAAATGTGGCTGCGTGAGCTTGCCGCTGCGGGTCCGCTGAGCCGCGAACATTGGCGTATCTTCGGAACATCCGAAGACGAGAAACACTTTCTTGCGGCGCGCGAATTCGGGTTTCTCGGAGCTGCCTCGATCGAAGTCGTCGCGCGTAAGGCTGCGCCCTATATCTATGCGCGGCGGCACGCGCGCAGTCGCGATGTCGCAATCGCGGCGCGCGACGCCGAGCTTGGAGCCGTCTTGCTTTCGCCGCTCGCGCGTTGCATAGAAATCCTTACAAACGATGCTGCGGCTGAGGCTTGGTATCGTCCGACCGGCGAGCCGGGAGCGCGTGACGTCGCAATCGTCGATTCGCGAGGCCGAGAGCGCGATGAAGTTCGGAATTCGCAGACGATCATCGATCTCGACGGCAGCGATGGCGTCCGCATCGATCCTGCTCCCATCGTTCCGGTCGATAGTCTCTTCGATTTTACGGGAATCGTACGGCGACGCGAGACGCCGTTTTTCGTCCACGTCCGTTCCGAACGCGAGCTGCGCGTCCCGGTCGTGCCGGATCGTGCAGCGATCGGCGGCTCGAGCGGACACATCGTTTTCGGATTGCGTGGGCGCGCACTGATCCAAGGCGGCGCAGACGTGGATCTTGCCTCTTCGATCGCGGACGCGATGCGAGATGAGGGCTTCCGCGTCGATTTAGTCGACGACGTGCAATCGGCAACGGCGTTGCAACCGGATTTGATTCATTCATTCGGGCTCGCCGATGCGACGATCGCCGTTGCGTACGGACGAGCTGCGAAGAAGCTCGGGATTCCGTTCGCGCTGCACCCGCTGTACGATGCGCCTGCGCGCGGCGGGTATTGGGGTGCTACGGTGACCCCGCATTGTTTCCGTTTTACTCAGGATGAGTTTACGGTCGCGCACCTGTGTTCTCTGATGCGCGAAGGACGGCTCGCGATCAACCAGATTGTTGCGAACGGCGATTTTCATCCGACGCAACCGCGCTGGCGCGACGATGTCGTGGCGGCGCTGGGGTTAGCGGACGTCGTCTTCACGCTCGGCCCCAAAGAATCGGACGCCATTGCAGAGCTCGATCCGTCCGCGGCGATTGTGAACATGCCGATGCCGGTTTCTGCTTCTGCGCATCCCGCCGCGATCGAAGCCTTGACGGGACCGCAGTCGTACGCGCTGCTGCACGCGCCGATCGAAGCCACCCAAAATCAATTGCAGGCCGTTCGAGCGGCCCAGCTGGCCAACGTTCCGCTGGTCATCGCCGGGCCGGTTGCCGACGCGGACTATGCGTCTCTCGTTCGTGCATTTGCCGGCGACCGCGCGGTCATTCTGGGAGAGCCGGATTCCCAGACACTCGAAGGTCTCTATCGCAAAGCGGACCTGTTCGTCGACATCGCGTGGGTGAGCACGGGGCTTGCTCGGGCTGCTCGCGCCGTTTCTCGCGGCGCCGCCCTGGTGCTCAGCGATCGTATGCCGTGGAGTGACTTAGGCATCGAGGACTTCGCCCGTGGCGTCAGCCCAGGCGATGCTCAGGGCATCGCCCGCGGCCTGGGCGACATGTGGACGATTCGGCAGCACGAAGCCGAGCGCTTCGAGCAAATCCGTGCGGCAGCCATCGCCGGCTGGGGTGTGCGGGACGTCACGACCCGCGTCGTCGCCGCTTACGCGCAAGCGATCGAGAAGCGGAATATCACGGTCTCTTGATAAATTCAGAGACTCGGCTGCCCGATAATCCCTTGGAGGGACTTGAGTAACATGGATGTTTTTCAGGCGGCGCTGGTGCGCCTCAGGGGGCGAGCTTAACCGATGTCAGGCGTATCCGGAGTCGGTTCAGGCACGACCTCATCCAGTACCACGACAGGAACACTCGGCAACGTACCGCCGATTTCTTTTCCTGGCATTGCGTCTGGTATTGACTACAACGCGATCATCGAGAAGTTAACGTCGCTGACGCTGGCGCAAAATGCGCCGCTCACGGCTGAAAACACCAATCTCGCCGCGCAAAATAAAGAACTCACCAAGATCAACGGACTGATTCAGAACGTGCAGTCCGCGATTCAGAACTTGGGCGATCCAAGTCTCTTCAATCAATTTTCGGCGACGTCGAGCTCGTCGGCGTTTGCGAACGCAGAACAGATCAGCGGAGACTCGCCGCAGCCCGGCACGTACACGATCCTCTCGCAAGAACTCGCAACCTCGACCGTGATCAGCAGCGATCCGGCTGCGAACGCCGCGGTCAATACGAATGTTTCCCTCGCGACCGCCGGTTTCCAAATCACGCCAACCGACGGGACGGGCACGTCTGGCGGAAAATTTACAGTTGACGGCCAGCAGATCAGCTACGACGTCAACACCGACACCGTCAGCACGATTCTCGCGAAGCTGAATGCGCTGACCGGCGTGAAGGCGACGTTCCAAAACGATGAGCTGACGCTCACGTCGACGAACGGCCAGCCGCTGTCGATCGGCTCCGCATCGGACTCCGGGAACCTCGAGTCGATCTTCAAGCTCGATACGGCGCAGTTTCAATCAGGTCAGCAAGCAACCTCAGCAGGATCCGTCGCGGAAAACTACACCTCCCTCAACGGCGGCCTGAACTCGAGCGGCTCCGACCTCCTGGGAGGCGCGGGTGGTCAAGGCGTTACCGATACCGGAACGCTGACGATCGACGGCGACGTCGGGAATCCGATTTCCTACGATCCCACCGAGTCCGTGGCGACGCTCGTCGCCGCGATCAATGCTGCCGGTACCACGGGCGGCTTCAGCGCAGCGATTACAAACGGCAAGTTGGTGATCACCTCGACCAGCGGCGCGCCGGCGACGGTCACGGACAGCAACACCGGAGCCGGGAGCTTCGTAAGCTCGTTTAACGGCGGCTTGGCAACGACGATTGCGTCGGCGGACACGCTCGCGGGTGACGGCGTAACGGCAAACGGCCAGCTGACGATCAACGGCACCGCGATAAATTACACGACCGGCGAGACGGTCTCGGCCCTCGAGGCTGCGATCAACGCGATTGGAGGCGGCGTCACCGCTTCGATCCAGGGCGGCCAGCTCGTCCTCGGAACGACGAACGGCACCGCGCTCAATGTTTCTGAAACGGGCGGCGGCAACTTTCTCACCACCTTCAACGGCGGTTTAAGTGCTTCGTCAACCGTTGAGTCGGTAACATCCTCGTCCGCCGTCGGCGGCATTAACCCCGACCAGACGCTCAATCTGACGGCACCCTCGCTCAATACCGGGACGACCTTCACGATCAATGGCGTCGCAATCAGCATCAACCCGACGACGCAGAATCTCGATGACATCATCAATGAGATCAATAGTTCGAACGCCGGCGTCGTCGCGTCGTGGAATACGACAACCGGTCAGCTGCAGCTCATTTCGAAAGCGACCGGCCCGCAGAGCATCGTGCTCGGGTCCCCGAACGACAGCAGCAACTTTCTCAGCGTCTTTGGACTAACGACCTCCGGTGCGACGACGCAAGTCGGATCGCAAGCGTCGGTTACGTACCAAAACGCTTCGGGCAACTCGCAGACCGTCTACAGCAACACCAACGCGGTCACGAACGTCATCCCGGGCGTAACGCTGAATCTGGTTTCGAACGACGCATCGACCCCGTATACGGTTACGGTCGCGCAGAGCAGTACGAACCTTGTCACCAACATCAACGCCTTCGTGAAGGCGTACAATGCTGCGATCAACGAGATCAATACGGCGAGCGCACCGCCGGTCGTCTCGACACCGTCACCAGGTACTCCGCTGGCGAGCGGTTCGGCGCAGTCCAATGTCACGGTCCCGGGCGGAGTTCTGTTCGGGAACAACTCGGTTTCGGAAATGAAGGACCAGCTGGTTCAAATGGTCTCAGACCTTTACCAGAACGGCTCTTCATCGTACAACTCGTTTGCTTCGATCGGCCTCTTGCTCGATTCGAGCGTTTCCGTCATCAGCAGCGATTCGACGGCCGGCAATAGCGACAGCAGCGATTCAGACGGCGGTCTGCAAGAGCAAACCTTTGACGGCACGAGCGGCCAGCTTCAGGCGCTCGACACGACGACGTTCGATGCTGCGCTCTTAGCCGATCCTTCGGCCGTGCAGTCGCTCTTTACGAGCACGACCGGCGTCCTCGGACAAGTGGGCACGTACCTCACGTACGTCACCGGCACGCCGACGTCACTCGGCCCGAACAACCCGTTCCTTGCTCAAGTCCCAGACACGTCGCTCCTCCAGAGCATCGAGACCGCGAACTCGAACCAGATCGATTCGATCAATCAGCAGATCGCGATGATCAATGACGAAGCGACGGCGCAGGCCAATCAGCTGCGGGCACAGTTCAACGCGTCGGAGACGTTGATCGCACAGTTGCAGCAGGAGCAGTCGTCGCTTTCGTCCATCTTAGGCTCATCGTCGACGACAAGTTCGAGCTAGCAATATGACGCCTCAAGAGCTGAAATATCTCGAAACGTCGCTGACGACGGCGCCGAAAGAAGAATTGATCTTACGTGTCTACGACGCTTTGATCATGTTTGCGCGTCAAGCCGTGGACAGGCTCTACAACGACCCGGGCGATATTCAGGCGATACACAATTTGCTGCTGCGCAGCCAGCGCGCCTGCGTCGAGCTGATCTCGTCGCTCGATTTCGAAATCGGCGGTGAGCTGGCGACGAATCTCAACCTGGTGTATGCCTATTGGCACCGCGAGCTCGTTCGCGCGAATATGGAGCAAGATCCGACGCGTGTCGAGAAGATCTTGCCCGACATCATAGATTACCGCAAGACGTGGGCCGATGCCATCAAAGAATGGCGCAAAATGCAGAACACTGAAGAGGCTATTTCGGGCAATGAGTTCGCTTCCACCGCTTGAGCAGCGCCTCGCAGCGCTGTTGGCTGAATTCGAAGAAGAGTGCGCGCAGGCCGAAGTGGCGCTGCGTGCGCGCAAATGGGACGTGCTGCGAACCGTCATGTTCAATCAGGGACGCATCCGGCAAGCGATCATCAACGATCTGGCCGCCGAGAAGGTCGACGTGCGGACGATGCCTGAGGTGTACTCGCGCCTGCAGGCGATCTTCACCTTCCGCAACGATCAAATACGCCGGCTGACCGCCTATCGTGCCGAAGTGAGCCGCCGCCTGCAGCTGACGCGCAAGTGGAAAGACGCGACGCGCTCCGCGCAGCGCGGCATCGGACCGACGCCGGTCTTCATTTCCCGGGCGCTCTAAGCGACTAGTCGACTCGGACGTACTCGAACGTCGCGGGACTGTGCTCCTCGCGGCCGCACGGCAACGAATCATCCGGCTCGATGAGCGCTTCGCCCCCTTGTTCCGTGCGCACGTACATCCGCGGCCGCGAGGTCACGGCCGCGTCTTCCCATTTCTCGGGAAACGCGCGCTTGGTGGTGCGATCGTAGTGATGACAGCGAACGCCGCCGTGCAACCGAATGCGCCAGCCGGCTTTGCGCAAGCGCTCGCAAAAGAGATAATCCTCGTCGGTAATGCGCACCATGCGCTGCGCGCGTTGAATGACGATGTGCGCTGAAAGATACGGCCGCTCGAGCTCAGCCAGCGCGGAGACGCGAATCGCCGCGCAGCCGAATCCGACGCCGTCGACGACGCTCGCGTTCCGTTCGTCGAATGCAGGCACGAGCGCGGTCGTCGTGTCCTCGCCGTTCCAGCGATCGACCGCCATCGGCCGAAGGCCGTCGCGGCTGTAGTACAGTGCGCCGGCGAGCGCGGTTTGCGGATCGTCTTCGAGCGCACCGAGCAGCAGATCGAACGCATTGTCCGGTACGACCATGTCATCGTCGATCATAACGACGACGTCGAACTCGCGCGCGATTGCTTCCTCGAGAATCAGCTCGCGTTGCGCCGGAATGAAATTTCCCGTGACGACGCAGCGGTCGAGCTCCGTGACGCGTTCGGGCAGGTGCAGCTTCGCGAGGCTTTCGAGGAACGGAGCTGTCATCGCGCCGGCCGACGGAAGGCCGATGAGCAGCTTCACTCGCTTTGCGTTATCGCCGCTCGCAGTGCTTGGATCACGGCAGTTGCCGCCGCATCGAGCTGGCTCGTCGCCGCTTTGGTCGGATCGAGACGGCGATCGAGCTTCATGCGCGTACCGAATGCGACGAACGCGAGACGTGCCTGCGTCGTGTAAGCGGTCAGTGCGGACTTGATCGAAGCCGCGGCGGGGTGCGTATCGTCGGCAAGGCCCTGTGCGCAGAACGAAAGCGTCACGAGCCGCAACGCCAGCCAGCGCGCGATCGGACGGTCGTAGGCGTTGCGTGCATCGGTGATGCGCTGCGCGTCGACGCTCGCCGCCAAAAGAGCGGCGCCCGGAATATTGTACGAAGGCGGGTTCACGAAACGCACCGCCGCGTGCTCGACGTCGAGCGCCGGCGGCGAGCTCGCATTTTCCTCGAGCCCGAGCGGCTTGCCGAGTCGCGCCGCAACCTTCAAACGTCCGAGCAACGCGGCTTCGCGATCGACGAACGCGGCAAGTCCGAGCGGATCGCTTCCGTCGCCGGCCGTCGCGACGGCGAGCAGATTCGAGAGCACGAAATGCGGCAGCAAGCCGAGCGGTGCTTCGAGTAATCGTTCGACGAAGCTGAGGTCACCCGGACGCAGGGTGCGATAGAGCATCGCGCGCGGCGGCGCGGGGGGCTCGTGAACGAC
>Ga0335072_10001966_pt1 | contig 32494 bp, 34 predicted proteins | sample Lox_Sample_21_FD_206725 | JGI IMG/M metagenome (GOLD analysis project Ga0335072, IMG submission 206725) | Soil microbial communities from Loxahatchee National Wildlife Refuge, Florida, United States - Lox_Sample_2.1 | ecosystem: Environmental > Terrestrial > Soil > Wetlands | place: USA...
AGGGCAGACTGGAAGCCCCCAAGCACCTCGCCCGAACCGTGCATGACCTGTACTTCGAGCCGAAGTACGAGGAATTCCGGGCGCGAACGATCTGGAGTCTCTCCAATGCGTTCACATCGGCATTCAAGGAACTGGATCCTATTCCGCAGTTCAAGGCTACGGCCAAGCTGGGTGAATTCCTGGAGGCCCGGTTGTCACAGCCGCTCTAGTGAGAGGGGCGGTGGTCGCCGCCCCTTCCTGACATGGACGCAAGCGCATGGGCTGGCGATGGCGTGGAAAGGGCGTGGTGGGCTCATTTCCTTAGTTTTACGAGCCATCTCGCCATGAAGACGAGTAAGCTCAGAACCGTGCAGATTGCGGAAGTGTGCGCAACATGACGGTGGGAAGCGAGTGCCTGCAACGGGTGCCGCAATCGCAGATGTCGTCCGATGGGCGGAAGAAATTGCGAAGGAGATTGCTGGGCGTTGGCCCATGAAACCGCAGACGCGATAGCATGTCCAACACAATGAAGAAACGGAAAAAGAATCCTTGCAGGCACAGAAGTTCTTTTAGGAGTGTGGCCGACGTTAAGAAGGAAGTAGAACTGCTTCGAGACTTTGCGACGAGGCACTGCGAAGTTGAGTTTATCCTGCCGAGGGATGGTGTTTCGGTTAGATACGAGGGTCGGATCCTTGAGGCCACTCTCGATGGTGGAACAATCCCCAGTTTTCAATTCATCTCTCAATCGGGAATGCAGGCGATGCTGACGCCTCAGACGTTCCCCAAAAGCTCGATTGAGAAAGTTGTGGACATGCACAATGGGGTCTACGTAGAGGGAAAAACGAAAGGCTCTCTGGGATTCTCCATTGTGGAGGTACTCTTCGGCAAGAAGCCCAACGGCAAGCTTCCGAGCGTTCTCGAAAAGCTCCGCGCATGGGAGCGATTGCAGTTGGATTTGCACGTGGTGCTGAGCCAAGGCTGTCACGCGGTTTCGTTCTTAGGACAAACACGCGAGCTATCTTCCGGCGTCTTTAGTTTCACGAAGGCACCTGCCCAGACTCAATTGATGATAAGGGTGGAGGACTACAAGCACATGGACATCAAGGTCGAGGGTGACAAATCAGATATAACGCTCATCGACCCTAGAACCGGAGAATGGTGTTTGATTTCCGACGCAGCGACACGACCTGAAACTGTGTTTCAACGCTTCGTAGACATAAGCTCAACAGTTAACTAACGAAGGTCCTTGCAACTGGGAAAGTTGGAAGGATTTTTTTGCCCCGGTAGCCGTATCCAGCAGGATAGCATCAGGGGCGGAGGACAGGAAATATTGCGCAGTCGATAGGGGACGAGGTACTGGGCTGGGCGAATAACGCTCGTTTGAGCGATGCTGAGCGATTGTATTTCCCACGGAGCTTCCTCATTTGCCCTGAGCGCCCGGTTCAACGATCCGCAGGATCGTTCTCCGATGTTCAGCTTGTTCGTGCTCCAACCGGGTTGCAATGTCCAGTTGCGCGGTCGACTCCTGCTTGCGGCCTAAGCGTGCCAACGTCAGCCCCAGGTAATAGTGGGCTTCCCGCTGCGACGCGTCGCCGGCCACTGCATTCTGCAACGTAGCAACAGCCTCTGGGTAGTGTTTTTGTTCGAATTCAATTCTTCCGAGCGCCGTCAATGCGGCCGCGTTCTTGGGTTCACGGTCGAGCGCGTGGTCTAGGTTCTGTCTTGCAGCGTCGTAATCTCCCGACTCCAGGTCAAGAAGCCCAAGGCGGTAGTAAGCCTCGGTTTGCGCCGGTGCAATGGCGATTGACCGCTCGAATTCGTCGCGTGCCTCCTTTGAACGTTCCAGTGCCGCGAGAGTCATGCCCAAGGCACAATAACCCGATGGGTCATTTGGGCGCATTTTGACATAGTCAGCAAATTTGATCCGTGCGTCTTCGAATTTCGATTGTTCCATGAACGCTCGCCCGAGATTATAAACAGCGAGGGCGTCGCGGGTGCGCACCTTCAATGTTCTGCGAAACGCCTCAGCCGCATCCTCATTCAACGACAGTTGCAGGGCGACCATTCCGAATTCGTATTGAATGTCTGGATCATCCGGAGCGTAGTTGCGGGCGTCTTTGAGCGCGCGCAATGCCTCGTCCCAGTCTCCGGATTCAGAGGCCGTTTGGGCCTGTTCCTGCAAGGTATGAATCAGAGCACCGGCTGCGTCAGTTCTATGAGGATCGAGCCGCAGTGCCTCCCGTAACTCTCGAATGGCGTCCTCTGTTCGCGCCAACTTGAGGTACAAGAGTCCGAGGTGCGAATGGGCGGGCGCGAAGTCAGCCTTGCTTCGGACTGCTTGAGCAAAAAGATCCTCCGCCTGAGTTTCCTGATGCTGAAGAACCCGCACCACCCCCAGAAGATCGAGAGCGCGATATTCCCCTGGCTCCGCCTGAAGCACGGACTGCAAGTCCTTCTCTGCCGGGCCGAGCTGCCCAGCTGAAATCTCTTTGGCGGCCTTTTGCAGGAGTAACTCTGCAGATTGCGGACTTGAACTCTGCGCTGCCACAGAGATTCGAGCGGACAAGAATGCGATGGCCAGCAACAGAATTCGGCATGGTGTAATGGCGGCGCGCACTAGTGACTCACCTTACTGGAGCTCTCGCTCGACTCGGTTATGGTCAGGATTGCGTCTACCCGTTGATTTGTCAATACTTGACGAATACCGCTTGGCCAGTGGATCTCGATTTCGCGGATGGAGTCCGCATTCCCCAACCCGAAGTGCAATCGCTTGTCGCTCGATGATTGATAGCTGCCGGTGGTCGTAACCGTGGAATATTGTTCTCCTGCAGAAGTAAGCAATCGCACTTGAGCGCCTATCGCATCGCGATTGCTTTTCACCCCTACCAGCTTGAGGGTGACCCAGTGATTCGAGGTCTCGGTCTTATTCAGAAGGACCCAGGCAGGACCATCATTCGAACTGACGACTGCGTCTTGCCTTCCTTCATTATCAATGTCGCCAATCGCCAGGGCTCGCGCAGCCCAAGCTTGGTGGAATACATCCCCCGAAGAATCTGATACGTTTTCGAATCTCTTCCCTTGATCGTTTCGCAATAGCGATGGGGGTTCGCGATAATGTAAATTGGGCGCGCTGATCTCGATGGTGTCCATGACATGCGATTGCACGATCAGCAGATCCTTCCAGCCGTCGTTATCGTAATCCAGGAAGTGTACTCCCCACCCCGAATGCAGTAGGGAAATACCGGAGAGGCCCTTGGTGGAACTGGAGTAGTCGAACGTGCCGTCTTTTTGGTTGGTGAAGAGTGCAAATCTTTGATTCGCTAGATCTGTAATGATGATGTCAGGCCAGCCGTCGTTGTTATAGTCCGCGAAATCGACACCCATTCCCGAGAAAGTATTGCCGCCGCCGTCGAGCCCGGCGCCCGATGTCAGTCCAACTTCTTCGAACGTCCCGTCGCCGCGATTGTGAAACAGATACTGTTGCATGGCGTCATTCGCGATCAGAATATCCATCCAGCCATCGCGATCGTAGTCTGCAATCGCTACCCCCAGTCCCTTGCCCGGCTTGTCGATCCCGGCACGATGCGAGACTTCGCTGAATTTTCCACCGCCGTCGTTGTGAAATAACAGGACCGATTCGGGCTTGAACAGGTCGGGATGGCAGTATGATCGGAAGCCTTTCTTTTGTGGATCTCCGCAAAAGATGTCATCGAAATCCCACTGCATATAACGGGCTACGATCAGGTCGAGACGTCCGTCATTGTCGTAGTCCACCCAAGCAGCGCTTGTCATCCATCCTGAACCCGCAACGCCCGCGGCATCAGTCACGTCTGAGAAAGTTCCGTTGCCATTGTTGTGATATAGCGTGCCTCGCCCGTAGCCGGCGACATAGAGATCATCAAATCCATCGTTGTCGTAGTCGCCCACTGCAACGCCGGTGGAATATCCAACTCCAGCGAGGCCGGACTTTTCCGTGACATCTTCGAACGTTCCATCGGGTTTTTGATGGTACAGGCGGTTCCAATATTTTCGCTCTGTCTTCTTCGGAATGGTGCCCTTAGGTGTCGGATCGTCGATGGGCGCGCCATTGGCAAGAAAGATGTCGAGACGTCCATCGTTGTCATAATCGAACAGCGCGACTCCTGAACCCATCGTCTCCAGAAGATATTTCTTGGCCGTCGGAGACGCCTGCTGACGGAACTGAACGCCCAATTTCCGAGTGGCATCACTGAAATGGCCGGGCACTGTCTGGCCATGGAGAGCCATGCCCCAGGTGATCGCTCGTGCGACGACGATGAAGGCGGCGCGAATTGCGAGTGCCTTCTTTCTTCCGAGAAGAGAACCGCGTTTTGTCATCGTAAAGCAACGAAGAGCGCCGTGTTATGTTCCAGTCTTGTCGACCCGAATGCAAGCACTCTTACTTGGCTGGGCCAAGATTCTGTTTTGCCAGAAATTGAAAGATGGCCGCATAGGCTTTGCGGTTCTCTTCATCCGAGAACTGGCCGTGGCCGCCGCCCTTGATCGTGAATAGTTGGTTTGGCACTCCGGCCTTATCGAGAGCTTGCTGCAATCGCAGTGCATGGCTGTAGGGTACAACGTCGTCGGCGTCCCCGTGCACGGTAATGATTGGGGGATTATCGCCGCGCCACCTCCTCTTTGTTCGCCGCGCTGCCGAGCCAGGCGATGGCATATGTTTTCCGGTTGGGACCGCCCAGCAGATCCGCAACATCGGTAATGCCGTACCAATTCACGATCGCGGCAATCTTCGGCTCAGCCTCTCCTTTATCTCCGGGACAGTTGGTGTCGAGGCCATCGCTTTCTTTGAGCATCCCGGTTGTAAGGGAAAGATGACCGCCCGCCGAGTGACCCGTCACCACAAGCCGCGAAAGATCAATGTGATAATCCTTTGCGTTGCGAGCGATCCACCGTAGGGCGCATCGGCAATCCTCGACTGCCCCTGGAGCTTTCGACGCGCCGGCCATGCGGTATTCCACGTTCACCGCCGCCCAGCCCATCTGCAGATAGGGCAGCGTTTCGAGGACGGCGCCGGCCTTGTCGCCGAAAACCCATCCGCCGCCGTGGATGTAAATCACGGTCGGCACCGGGCTGGTCGCGTTATGCGGATAGATCACGTCCAGCTTGTTTTCGTGCCCGTTCTCCACCCCATAAACGACGTCCGGCCTAATCCAATATCGATTGCCAGCGTCGAGTGCGAAGGTGGAGGAATCTTGAGCAGAGAGGAGTGGGGTCAAGCACCCCAAAATCGAGAGCAGCAGAATCAGGCGAAGTTTCATAGGGCACTGTCCATGACGCGGCAACCCAGATCTCCTTGTATTTTGTGAATGATCACGGTTCAAAGTGCGGCCACAACTCGCGGAATCGGGCTGGGTCAGAGACCCACTGGATCGACTCGGGGTCGTGGCGGAGGTTCTCGTAGATCGGTCTTTCCGATGAAAGCCCTAGTTCCGGATAAGCCCTCGCGTTTCGGTGCTGGAGTTTGGAGGCAGAATAATTCTGATTTGCCGTCCACGTGATCTCGCCGCTGGCAACATGCTGAGGGAACCATGCCAGACCTCGGTGAGCGCGCATCTGCGTGTAATCGAAGCCGTATTGGCGATCACACCACGCACCGAAAATGAGAGGAGCAGAACTGTCGGCATTCACTACGTAGTGAGACCAGGCCGGGGGCATAACTACTTTCTGTCCGGGGCCAGCTCCGACGGCAAAACAGCGGCCAGGATCGTCGCCTGACTTCTCCTGCGCGTAGATGACTGCCTTTCCTTGCCAGATCTCAAACAGCTCAGGTGCAGACCAGCCACTATGCGGCGAAATGGCGTGAACATGCCCCTGACTGCGGACGGGTTCGTCGCCCAGCCTGCCGCTGGCATATATCACAATGCCGAACAGCAACATCCGACGCTGAAGTTCTTCGCGATCTTCGTTTCGGCCGACATCCATGGCGATCGTGTAGACCGGGTCAGGGCCGGCGCAGTGCGGATCGCGCAAGCTGGGGCGGATGGCATCGAGGGAGCGATGCTCGGGCTGTGGGCCGAAGACTCCGTGCCCGAAGCAAAAGCCCAGGGGATCTCGGCGAAATTGGATATCGAGGCCGGGGTCGAACTGCACTGGTCGCGGAGAGTCAACCCTGCTGTGCGTCACCGGTCGCTCCTGACCAGTTCCGCTTTCTGTTGCACGTTAAGCATGCGTGCACCGAGTCCCCGCTCGCGAATGGCTTCATAGTCATGCCCCGCGTCGCTGGGCCAGCAGGCTACAAATCGCAGCGGCCCAGTGCCGGTATTCGCCACCCGATGAGCCATGAAGGGCGGAATGAAATGCAGAGTTCCGGGAGACATAACTTCCATCCACGTTTCGCGAGTCTCATTCATGAGGATGAGCGCGCCCTCGCCCTCGATCGTGCCATAGAACTCGGTGCGATCGCGTTTGTGATGGAAATGTCCGTGGGTCATGAAGTATTCCGAGCCGACCTGCCCGGGTTCAACTATCGTGGATCCCCAAAACTGCCCGCCCTCAGTGCCTTCGGCGACGGGACACCACGCCTGCACCCGGTAAACCACGGTGGTGGGATCCATGGCGCGACGTGCTGCTTCGTCGAGGAAGATGTTTTCTAATTGTCCGAGGGTTTTGACGCTCTCACGGAGTTGCCCGTTGCCGATCAGCAGCCCCGTTCTCCAATCCACTTTCATCGCGTGTGAGTTCTGGCCTGTGTGCATGGCTTAATGAGATGTTGGCAAAGATAGCGTTACTACTACGGGGCGGTAAAGATTCATATTGTCGGTGACATCGCTCGGCACAGTGGAGTTGCAGGCGTAGGTGAAAAACAGCTGTCCAGCGCTTTCGAATTCGGTGTGCTCCTTGGCGGCATAACAGAAGACGTTTGGAGTGTAATTCGCATTGCCGGACTGCATTTCAGGATAGGAGTAAAGGTTCTCGGATGCTCCCCAGGAGCCGGTCATCGAGAGCGAAACTGCGTACTGAGCCTGATTGCCGAGCCCGAGGGGGTACACGGCAATCCATTGGTTGGTCGAAGCATGATAGCGGACGGTCATCTCCGTCGCCCCAGGATTGATCACCGCGGCGTTGTCCGCTGGCAAGGCGGTGCCCGTGTCTGACCAACCGCTCCAGGTGGAGTTGGTCGTGAGGTATTCCCAATTGGTGTTTCCCGGTCGCCCTGCACTGCTCAACTGATCCAGCGGCAAACGAAGCAGCGCCATATATGGCGGATTCGACGAACTCGCGGCGGGGATCACGGTAAAGAAATACGCGTAACTTGTCCCCTGAGGATTTGAGGGATCAGGATTGCCGTTCGGTCCCTGCCCCACAACGATTGACGCTCCAGGAACGGCGGTTCCACCCGTATTCAGTACCTGATAAGTGATCGCCCACTGACTGGGTGGTGCCGTGTAATTCGTGATGCTCGCCAGTTGTGCGCCGCTATATGCAAATCCAAATGCTCCGCCGCTGCCGGTGGCGTGCATTTGCATCAGGGCGAGGTAGAGGGTGCCGTTGTAGACAAATCCGTCCATCGGCCAGAACCAGTCGGTACTGGAATTGGGAACAGAAAAGACTGGGCCGGGAGAGCTGCTGCTCATGCCGTTCCAGAAGTACTGGAACGAGCACGTCTGTCCCGAGCATGTGGAAATCGCAATGGAGTTATGAATGAAGCCGTTTTCCTGAGCGCGACCGGTTGCGGTCGAGGGACCGACAAACGTATCTCCGAAGATCCAGAGACTGCTCCCATTTCCTAGGTCCACCGAATAGGCACCATCGCCGCCCAGCCAGCCTTTCTGGCAGGGGAAATAGTTGGCGGAAGCGCACGCCGGAGGCGGAGGCGGCGGACCCGTCGACGATCCGCCCGATGAGCCGCCGCAGGAAAGCGCAAAACCTAGCAGCGAAAGAGCCAAGAACGAGAATACTGATTGGCGTATCACGATCTAACCCTTTCGCTGCTTGTGTCGTGCCACTCAGCGGGGGAAGCGCCGGTTCCACGAGAGTGATGCGGGAATCACGGCGACATCGGGTGCGATGCGCCGTGATTCACGCTCAGAATATGAACTTGAGGGAGAACTGCTCCTGGCGTGCCGTTCCCGTGCCGACCAGGCTGGCATTCTGTCCAGCGATAGTTTGGCCAATCTCGCCGAACTGATGATTTACAGCCTGGCCAGTCGGATCCTGTGCGTCAGGCGCACACCCGGGCCCTGGCGTCGTAACCGGAAAAACGACAGAGTTGCAGATGCCATTGCTGGGGTTGCCAAAGTTGGGGTGATTGAAAATATTGAAAATGTCGGCGCGGAACTGCACGGTGACTCTTTCGGTTGCGTGAAAATTCTTCATCAACGAAAAATCCCATTGGAAGAAGCCCGGAGCCCGCAGGCTATTGCGGCCAGCGTCACCTAAGCCGACGCCGGGATCGCCGTTAAATGCCGGGTCGACCGTATAGGCATTGACGTTGTAACTCGAGAACGGCCACGCAGCGCCGGAGAGCCGGGTCGGCTGCCCCGTCAGATCCGGGCGGACGGTGAGGCCAAAGAAACCGGGAACCAACTGCGGATTGACCGGGCCTCCAGTCCGGGCTTGAACGATATTCGACACTTGCCATCCACCCAAAACGCCGCGCACCAGCGCGTTCGAACCAGTCATATTCGGAAGGCTGTAGACCACGCTCCCGGTCAGATTGTGACGGATGTCCCAATCCCCCGGACCACGGTCCAGGTTCGGGTTGTAGGGATCGGAGAAGGCATTAAACACATTCACCATGTCATCGATCTCGTGCGACCAGGTGTAGTTCACTTCATAGTTCAGCCGACTGGTATTGTGACGCAACTGAACCTGCAGGGCGTGGTAGCTCGAATTGAGGATGTCGGCGTCCACGTTCTCATTTGCAAATCCGGAATAGGGACGTCCGGACTGCGTTAATACGTTCGCAGGATTTGCGTTGAGCGCCGAGAAGTCCACGCCCGACTGCATGTGATGGTCTTCGTTGCCCGTGTAATTGATGGTCAGAACTGTTTTCGGCGCAACCTCCTGCTGGATGCCGAACAGCCAGTTGATTGAGTATGGATCTTTTGGATTCGTCGGAAATGCTGAGACGTTTTGCGTTCCAGCCGGCAATGGCGGGTTCGCCATAGGGTATACGAGCGGCGCCTGGAAGACGTTCACGTTGTAACTTTCGTAGGCCGGGATGTTGCCGACGAGGCCGAATCCGAAATGCATGGGGTTGTAAAATGTTCCGCCATACGCATGGATCACCGTCTTGCCCTTGCCAAATGGATCGTAAGCCAGTCCAATGCGAGGAGCGAAATCTGCTCCCGGTGCACTATAGGGAGCCTGGGTGGTGGGATAGAAGGACTGGGTGGCGATATTGAAATTCTGCATACGGTTCTGGCCTTCGCGCCACACAGTGTTGTAGTCATAGCGCAAGCCAAGATTGAACGTTAGCCGCCGGGTTACTTTCCAATCATCCTGCACGTAGAAGTCCCAGTTGGAATTGTTGACGCCCACAAATCCCGGGAAGCCAATCTTCTGCAGGACAAATGGCCGATCGTTCTCGAGATCTGAAAAGCTTCCGAAGTCGAACGTCTGCTGCGGGCGCAGCCATTCGTTGAGGCGATTGACCCGAATCTGAGTGCCGAACGTCAAGTCATGCGCGCCGGCAATCTTCGTGACCTTATCCAGCACTTCAAAGACGTTGAAGGGCGTGACCTGGTTGAAAGTATTCGGGCTCGGTAAGGACCCGAGATTGGTGAAGAAACCATTGAATCCGGTCAGCGGCGTGGGCGTGTCGGAATTTGTATCGGAGTAAAAGCGCTGCAACCCAACGCTGAAATCGTTGATCAAAGTCCCTGTAAAAGTATGGGTCTCGTCAAACCGGCCGAGTTGAGTCCGCAGGTACAAGGGCGTGACTTGCCCTACATTCAAACCGATTGTCTGATTGGTAAGCGAATCATCAATGTTGTAGCGGAAGAAAATCCGATCTCTGTCGGAAACGTTGTAGTCCACCCGGATGGATCCGCTATCTTCGCGAAGCGTGGTCGGCAAAGCGGCGGGATCGTAAACCAAATCGGAGCCGTTCGCCGGATTTGCATCGGTGAAGCCGGGAGGAACTGGACATGAGGCCGGCTGCGGGATGGCATTGCACGCCGCAGGCAATGGAGCCATCTGCGCCAGCACTGGCTGCATGGCTGCTACAAACTGTGACCGCACGTAAGCGCTTGGAACCTCATACAACGAATTGATGGCCGTCGTGCGCTGGCGGATGCCCTCGTAGTTGGCGAAGAAGAACAGCTTGTTCCGAATGATCGGCCCGCCGAGGTTGCCGCCAAACTGGTTCATCCTCAACGGAACTTTCGGGTTGGTCAGCGTATTGGTGAAGTAGTCCTGCGCGTCCAACGCGTCGTTGCGGAAGAATTCAAACGCCTCGCCGTGGTACGCATTGGTGCCTGGCTTCGTGATGATGTTCATCTGCGGGCCGAGCGAGTGGCCCACTTCCGCGCTGTATCCGCTGTTGGCAAAGTCGATCTCCTGCACCGCATCCACGCTGGCCTGCTGCAGCCGCGACGCCTCATTTCCCTCCGTGGCGTTGTATCCATTGATGTCGCCGCGCCCGGCGAATTGCCCGTCTACTGTCATGTTCAGGCCAGTGAGAAAATTCTCCTGCCCGTTCACGCTTCCCTGAAAAAAGCCAGTGGAATTGACCGACCCTGGGGCAATCTCTAGGAAATCGGTCACATCCCGGCCATTCGTCGGAAGATTGCCAATTTGCGTGGAATTCAAGGTCGTTCCAGCGGTGCTGGAGCCGGTATCTACCGTGGTCGTCGTGCCGGTGACCTCCACAGTTTCCTTGATCGCCTCGACGTTGAGCGTCAGGTTAACGTTCACCGTAGCACCTGCGTTGAGCACGATCGTCTGACTTTTCGCCTCGGCAAACCCCGCCGTCTTGGCCGAGACCGAGTAATTCCCAATCGGCAACGACGAGCCAGTGAAGCCTCCGCGGCCATCGGTCGTGAGAGTTTTCTCGAAACCGGTTCCAATATTGGTGATGGTGATCGTGGCATGTGCCAGTGCGGCACCCGACGGGTCGGTCACAAAACCGGTGATCGAGCCGGCATCAAATTGCGCGCTCGCGAAAACTGACGCGGATAAGATGAGTGCGATTGCCAGAAACATACGACGGAATGGAAGGAGGAATGAGAAGTCCGGCATGGGGCGCCTCTTTCTGTTTCTCAGGTAAAGTTTCGGCTTCTTGGCCTTGACAGGCGGATGGTAGCGCTACCCTTTGGCTGTAGTCAACCATTTTTTCTTGCTTTTATAACTAAAACGATCGTCATTAGTTGCGTTTCAGCTCAAAAAGAATCTTCCCCCGCGGCCCGTCTCTCTGAGTAATGGGGGAAATGGGCCCAAAATCAGTCCGAATAAGGGCGGAATCAACCAGGAAGACAGCGGAACACTCACCGCCAGAAGGCCGTCCACTTTGAAACTTTGGGGTCAACGGCGACGGCCTTTTGGGTGGCAACATCGGTTGCACCCACCACGCGATCGAATGGCTCGCCGGTGATGGTCGCGGGAATCTGGACGTGCTCCGGCATCTTCGCGCCAGCCAGAGCAAAGTCGAGTTTCCAGCCTTTCTTGTCCCCAAGAGGTTCGAGATGCAAACTAACGCGCCCGAATCGAGTCGGACTATTCTCCAGGGAGAATACTTTCCGTTCCAGATCCGAGGTGGCTCCAGCCAGGAGGCGCAAGCTCGTGCCATCTTCGAGAAGCAGCATATGCCGGAGATAGCGGACGCACTCGGCGCTTGCCCAGTTGTGCGGCATGTCTCCCCAGTCCTGTCCAACGAGGGCATGCTGCAGAGCCTGCTCTTCCCGCCAGCAATATAGCGGCGAGGCGTGGTTCAGAAATCCGCGAAAGGTTCGGTCAGCCCAACCCGAGAGTCCTGCCCAAAGATAAACATGAGCCGCAAACGATGCATTGTAGTTCCAGATGCTTTCGTGCCACAGCCAGCCGGTTTCCGCCGGGACGTCTTCTTTGGTGCACGCCTGCAAGAGCGCAATGTGGCCCTGCACGATAGGATCATTGCGGTCGAAAACGAGTCCTGGGAAGATCGCGTGCGACAGAGCCCACTGCGCTGTTTGCGGGCGTGGACGTTGCCACGGATCAGGATCGCGCCACGATGGGTCGTCGTGCGCGAGCATCGGAAGATATTCAAAACCGTCCGGATGGCGGACCATCTCCACTCGCGCCGCTGCGAGAAAAGCCACGCGCAGTTCCCGATACAGGGTTCGGCCGGAGGCCAGGTCGATGCCGAGTTGATCGGCGGCATCGGTGACGGCTTTCAATCCGGCGAGCGCCCACACCGTGTTTGTGAATTCCGAGCGCACTCCGCCGATTCCGCCGTCTGCGAAACCGGGTGCCAGCAGACCGTAACGGCCATTTGCGCTGTCGCCCGCACGCGCCTGTGTGCGGAGCTGCACCAGAAAGTCGATGGCCCGGCGAACATTCGGTTCCAGATCTTTGAATAGTTGCCAGTCCTGCTTCAGTTCGCATTGCCGGACCAGGGTGAACATCGCGATAGCGGTGTCCTTCCAGTGTTCCCCGCCTCCTCCCGCAACCACTTGTCCTGAAGGCAACTGCTTGTTCCACTCGGAGAGCAGGCCTTCATCCGCTTCCTTGTCGTAGCCGAGATAGCGTGCTGCTTCGAGGAGGAAATTGCCGTCCACGATCCATAGATTGCGGTATAAAGTCGGCCCAACCTCGAATACCAGCCGGTTGTCTTTCAGTTCACGGGCCTGCTGGATATTTCGTGCACATGCGAGAAGGAACTCGCCGGACCGTTCCGGATAGCTCCAGGCGACGCTGCCAAATGGTTTCCACTGTTTCCAGAACGCGCGGGATTCCTCCAGCAGCGCGTCCGGTTGCTGCATCATTTCCCCGACGTGTTCGGCCGTCCGATTCTCCAGCGGAAAGCGAACGAAATAGCGCAGCGGTTGATTGAGCTCAGCTTCTCCATGGGGCAGAAAGAGCGAGTACCCGGCCTCCTGCCACATCATCGCGAAGTCGGAAGTAGGCCCAATCTTTGCGGCCAGCAAGAAAGGATTGTTCGAGTTCGCATCGTTGATCACGACCGTCGGCGGACCAGTCATCTGCTTCAGCGTCCGGCACGTGCGAACATGCAGACGAGGAATCGCCGCGACGGAACGCCCTCTAGGCAGGATGGAAAGCAACACATTGTCCACCCGTCCCTCGCTGCCATGTCGCGAGGCAAACGCGGTCAGTTCGAGAGTGGCCGTCGGCCGCTCGATCAGCGTATGCACGATGGGAATGTGTGGCGCTTCCAGCCATTGGCGGACGACGTGATCGTCCTGCATCCCTGCCAGAGAGAACGTACAGACAGTCCCAAAATCCTCGACCCCGGTGAGCGACCCTTTGCCGAAATCGTAGCGTAGGTCTCCGATTTGGCCGACCAGGCTCTTGTGCGGATCATCGGGGAAACAAATCGTGCTCTGCCAGAGACGAGGCGAGTAGCAGAAGTCCACCGCTGTGGGATTTTTTGCGTCCTCCGATAGCGCGCCAAGTGCCAGATTGGCATGGGCAACGGTCGCGGCTGCGGCGCCGGAAACCAGACATCCTTCAAGGAAACTCCTGCGATTGAAGCGCACGGCTATTTGCTCCAGGACTCCTGAATCTGCTCGAGCGTTCGGCCTTTCGTTTCCGGAACAGCTTTCCACACGAAAATGAAACAGAGCAATGAGAGAGCGCCGAAGATGGCAAACGTCCCCCAAAGCTTGACCGTATTCACGAGTGTCAGGAAGGTAAATGTGACCAGCAGGGCCCCCGACCAGAGAACAGACGTCGCGATGGAAGCCGCGCGCCCGCGCACCCTGGTCGGAAAAATCTCAGAGATAATCAGCCACGGGCCCGGGCCCATTCCGAGTGCGAAGAAAGCCACGTAGCACAGGATGCTCACCAGCATCACCGCGGTCGGAGTGCCGCTGACGTTAAGGCCGATCACCAGCACGGAGAGAGCCACGGCCATTCCGCCGCTGGCGGTCAGCAAAATCACGCGCCGCCCCCAGCGATCGAGAAAGATCATGGCCACGATGGTTGAAATCAGATTCACCGTCGCAATGACGACGTTAGCCGCCAGCGCCAAATCGGCAGACTGGGAAGGGAAGTGCTCGCTCACGATCACGGAGCCGTAGTAAAGCACGGCGTTGACACCAGTAATTTGCGAGAACAGTGCCAGCAGCATGCCCACCCCGAGCCGCCTCCGCATCTCAGGAGAAAAAACTTCGCTCCAGGAGCCTTGTTCCTCCGAAGCCGGTTTGTCGGTAGCCTGCATCTCTTCAGCCGCGGCGCGTTCTCCATAAAGCCGCGCCAGAATTTTCCCGGCTTCGGCGCGACGTCCGCGCGTGATCAACCATCGGGGGCTCTCTGGAATTGCAAATAATCCCCCCAGAAACAAGATTGCTGGCCCGGACGCTACGCCCAGCATCCAGCGCCAGCTGTTCTCTCCCATGCGGGAAAGTCCCCATCCGGCAAGAAATGAGATGAGAATTCCGATCACGATGCCCAGCTGGTTGAGCGAGACTAACGCTCCGCGATTTTTCGGGGGAGAGATCTCAGCGATATATACGGGAGTGAGCACCGAGGCGAGTCCGATCGCCAGCCCGTTCACGAGCCGCGCGAGAGAGAACAGAGTAACCGTGTTAGCAGCCGCGGCGGCCAGGGGCGAGACAGCAAACAAAACGGCCGAGAACATAAGAGAGCGCTTGCGTCCATAACGGTCGCCGATGATGCTCGCGCACGCCGCCCCGAGCAGCGCTCCAACCAGCAGCGAGCTGACCGCGACCTCAGCCTGTAGATCGGAAGGCGTGAACTGCCGCCGAAGGAAAAGCAGGACTCCATTGATGACGCCGGTGTCGTAGCCAAAGAGCAGGCCGGAAATAGCAGTGATTGTCGCGAGGAGGATGATATAACCCAACGCGTGTGTTTCCGCTTCACGGCCTGCCGAATCATTATTTGGCGCCGATGTCGTCATACGTCCCCTCGGATCACTTGGCTGGTACGCTCACTCTGGCCGCACGAAAGCCCTCATCGTTCCGCATTTCTTTCCTTCGGATTCGCCGCTGGGCCGAATCGTATAGGCGCCGGCCTCTGCCGGAACAATAAAGGTTTCGGCATAGTGCACTACGTAAGGGTCGAAAGCGCCGATCGGACTCTCAACGGTCGCCTCTCGCCCTTCCACGAGATTCAACACATTGACTGTGCCACGCGTGTCATGGACCGTGGTTTTCGTAAACCACCGGCGGCGCGTCTCGATGAACTCGAGTTCGTGCAGGCCAGTCCGCTCTTCCATGCACCCATCGGATTGCTTCAAAGCCTGCACCTGATCGATGAGGTTCTTCTTGACCCACTCAGTGTCGCGCTCCCACGCGATGTTGGCGATGCCGTGATCGAGATGAATGGGCCTCGGCAAACCGTTCAGTCCTAGCCGTCCCCAATCCCACAGCTTGAATGTAAAAATGTATGGAGTCGCGCTGATCTCCAGCACCATGCTGTCTTTGCCGGAGCAATGAATGGTGCCCGCTGGAATCAGGAAGTGATCATGTTTTCGAGCAGGAAATTGATTGACGTAGCTCTCGGCCGGAAAGAAGGCTCCGCCATTCTGAGCTGAGCGCAAATCCCGAATCATGCCATCGCGATCGATACCTGTTCTCAGCCCAAGATAGACGCATCCATCATCGCCGGCATCCAGCATGTAGTAGCTTTCATCCTGCGTGTAGGCCATCCCGAACTGCTGGCGAATGTACTCGGTTTTCGGGTGTACCTGCAACGAAAGGTTCCCGCCGCCCATCGTATCCAGAAAGTCGAAGCGGATCGGGAATTCGGCTCCAAATCGTGAATAGATGGAGTCTCCCAGTAACTCGCGCGGATGGGAGAATGTCAGGTCGCTGGCCGGGAGTTCGATCCGCACATTACCGAATCCCAACAGCAGGCTGTTCTCCTCCGGGACGCAATCAAAGCACCAGGCGTGGTTCGGCGCGTCGTGCGGAAGGTCGCACACTTCCTCCATCCAATGCCCGCCCCAAGGCCCAGGATCGAAATAGGGCACCACTCGGAACGGCGCCCGCGAAAGTTTCTTTAAGCCCTCGCGAACCGCGCCGCCGCTCACCATCTTGGCTGTCGAGCCATTCGTATCGAGGTAGAAATCGATTCTGGGGAGAAGGTCAATTTTCAAGCGGTCCGCGGCGCGCCAATCGACAAAAAACGATCTCTTATACTTCAGGCTTGGGCTCTCGTTGAGATTATCGCTCCCGAAATTTGTAATTTCATTTCGTCGCTGCCGCCCCTGGATTTCCCACCGTGCCATATCGGCGTACACCAGAACGCTTGGGTTGGGCGCAACCAGAGTTGCACCCACACCGAGGATGACCAGCCGTCCATCGCTCCACTGGGCAGCCTTTTGACGAGCCTGAGACAGTGCTGCATCATCGAAAAACTGCTGCAGAGCAATGTCGTTCATGCGCCCAAAAACCGGGTCGTCGCCCAACACGCCTTCCAGCATTTGATCGATAACACGGGGACTCTTCAGCAAATCTGCGGTATGAATCAGTTTCTCGGGCCGCAAGCCTTGCTCGATCGCGGCACTGATCTGCTTTTCAAACGCTCCCGGGTAGCACTCAATGGCGAGTATGCAGCCGTCCCTCGTAGTCGCACCTCTCAGGCGTTCGCCAATGGCACGCCAGTCCACCGATGCGTCGGCGGAGGATTCAGTCACCTGGAAACAGGGATGCTTTTCGTAGTTCGAGTTCCGCGACATTTAGAATCTCTTTCGAGAGAGTAGGAGGCATCGAATGTCGTCCATCCTGAACCTCGATGAATAAGACGTCTACTATTAATACTTTCGTTTGACTTTCGTTTTAGCTATAATCGCAACTGAAAACTATCCTTACTGGCTGGATATGTCAAGTATTTCATAGATCGGTTTCGGATTTCGGAATGAAGGGTTACCATCGGAGGTCTGTAGATTGATTCTTCACCGCTGCTGAAAATCCCACAACGGAGGCAGATCTCGTGGTCAAACAAAGCCACATTCATCGCAGGGCCGGAGGGAACGACGCGTCCCCGGAAATTGCCGATACGCCGGACCGTCAACAGGTACGGTTCAATGCAGTTCTGACGGCTTTGCAGAAATCCGGGTCGGTCTCGGTGGAGGCTCTCGGGAAAGAACTCCAGGTTTCTCACGTGACGGTCCGCCGTGACCTCGACATGCTCGAGACCAAAGGCTTATTGCGTCGCACTCATGGCGGTGCCGTCTCTATCGAGCCCCTTTTCTACGAGCCTTTTCGGAATGACCGCTCCTTCCAGGCGCAAGTGGGAAGATTCGCGGAAGAGAAACGGAGAATTGGCAGGGCTGCGGCGGAGTTGATCAAGAAGGGCGACATCATCGCCCTCACTCCCGGGACTACGGCGACGGAGGTGGTTCGCGGGCTGCCGCTGAATCACAACCTTACGGTCGTGACCAGCACGGTAAACGTTGCCATGGAGCTCTCCAAGCGAAAGGATCTCGACGTTTACGTCACCGGCGGTCGTCTGCATGGCGATTGGTTCTCGATGGTCGGTCCTACCGCCGCCCAGAGTCTATCCCGAATCATGATTCACGTCCTGTTCATTGGCGCCGACGGAATCGATGGCGAAGCGGGCGTGAGTTGCTACGATCCGGAAGAAGCTCAACTCAATTCGATGATGGTCAAGCATGCGCAAAAGAAAATCGCGGTAGTCGATCACAGCAAGTTCGGGATCGTGGCGGGTTGGAAGATCTGTTCGACCAATGATCTCGACGTGCTGGTGACCGACACGGCGGTTACCGACGAAATGATTGAACCCTTTCAACGGGCGGACGTTCAGGTCATCCGCGTTTGAAGCACTGCACTCGTTCGAGATCTGTTTGACAGGCGGCGATGATGCGTTACTCACGGCTCTTTCTCTCGGCTCTGGTCTTACTTTCCGCAACCTTGCAAGGACAGCTTTCGTCGTCAGATAAGGTGCAGACTGCACACTCCGTCTCCGTCCCTGATTTCCCCTATGGCCAGGGATGGCTCGGCGCGGACGATGCTTACTCCATTCCGATTTCGCCGAATCGAAGCCTCTGGCTCTTCGGCGACACCTTCGTAGGAACACCGAAAACTCACCTTCGCAACCAATCGAAGACCATGGTCCGGAACAGCGTGGGGATTTCAGACTGCCGGCCGGGTCACGCCTGTACCATCCGTTACTTCTGGAACAAGCCGAATGATCCCAAGCCGCGTTCGTTCTTCGATACCGGTACCGACGATCTCTGGTATTGGCCGCTGGACGCTTACTTGTCGGGCGACACGCTTTGCGTTTCGTTGCTTGCGGTACTGAATAAACCCGGATCAACCAGCAAAGATGCATTCGGGTTCGAAATCGCCGGAACCAAGCTCGCCACGATCAGCAACGCGCACGATTCACCCCCCGAATGGCGCATCCGCGTGACCGATCTCAGCGACTCTCGCCTGTGGCTCGGAGTATCCATCGTGCCCGAGCACAACGAACTCATCTGGTACACCCAAGTGAGCGAGGGCGAAGGGCATGGCTTCATGACCGTGGTGCGAGTCGCGCGCGACAAAGTTGGTGAACTGCCAAATGCGTGGGAGCATCTCACCCCGAACGGCCAGTGGGTGTCTGGACTGCCGGGTTCTGATGCGGCGCATGTGATCGACCAGGCCATCAGCGAAATGTCCGTGCGCTATCATCCCTCGATCAAGAAATGGATTGCATTATCCACCGGCCCGGAATTTCCATCTCCTCGCGCCGTTATTCGCGAGGCGGATTCGCCGATCGGTCCATGGTCCAAGCCGCAAACGATCTTCGAATTTCCGGAGATGAAGCCGGCGAATCCTGGCTACGACAAAGACACTTTTTGTTATGCGGTCAAAGAACACGTTGAATTTGCCGACGACAGGATCGTCTTGACCTACGCCTGCAACTCCATGGTCCTCAATAAAACCATGGACAACATGCGGATCTACCGCCCCAAAGTTGTGGTTCTGGACCTGCCCAAATGAAAGAATCGTTTCTGAAGTGTCCGCAGGAGGTCTTGCTGTCAAACTCTGACTCCAAGTTGCGTCGCGGGTTACAGATTCTCTGCCTTGTCCTGTTGTTGACCGCGGAGATTGGGCTCGCCCAGAAGACTGCCTCGGTTCCCTCCTCTGAAAACGGCAAGATCCGTGTCGAGGAGGCTGTCTTTCACAGCGTATCTCTCGGCCGCGACATGCATTACCTCGTTCTCCTGCCGCGCGATTACTCGGGTACCCGACGATTTCCCGTTCTCTACCTGCTTCATGGTCTTTACGGCGACTACAAGAACTGGGATACCCGAACCCACTTGGAGCAAATAGCCGCGGCCTATCCGTGGTTGATCGTGACTCCGGACGCCGGCGACTCGTGGTATACGAACTCGGCCACCAAGCCGGCCGACAGATTCGAGGACTATATCGCGAAGGACTTGATCTCCGAGATTGACAGAAAATATCGAACGATCCCGGAGAGACGTGCCCGCGCCGTCGCAGGACTCTCGATGGGCGGATACGGTGCCATAAAACTTGCCCTCAAGTATCCGGATCTTTTCGCGTTCGCGGGCAGCCTCAGCGGCGCTTTCAACGCCCCACAAAATCTCGATGATCTCAGGCCCGAGTTCCGCGCCCAACTGCTGGAGGTCTTTGGCAAGTCAGGAAGCGCCACTCGAACCGATAACGACGTATTCCTGCTCTTGAGGAATTCTCACGACAACCCGTATTTCTATGTGGCGTGCGGGACCGGTGATTTCTTCCTCGAGACCAATCGCGCCCTTGTCGCGCGACTTTCGACTCTGAAGATTCCCTACGAGTATCACGAAACGCCGGGCGGTCACGCGTGGGAGTATTGGGACGCGCAACTGACCCCGTTGTTTCAGGCTGTCGGACGATTACCGGGCTTCGCCTCAGAGAAATGAGCGGCACTTTAGCCATCATTCGATCATTTATACTTGCGTTATACATATATTCGTAAGTTTTAGGTTGTGAGCGCAATTGGGGTGGGCGTATCCTTGGGCAGTTCCCGAAAGGCAAGCGCAACATGAGTGTCCCATCGTCGCCCTGGAGCCGAAGGTCATTTCTGAAAGCCGGCATCGCAGTTTCCGCTTTGCCGAGGATTCCCTTGCCGCTCGCCGCAACCACGGCACGAAAGCATCTACCGCCGATTCCTACGGTAAGCGACCTCGCGGGCTCCCGGCTCGTTCATGCATGGCGAGATCTTTACCAGTCACCAGCGACGCAAAATGAGTATGGGTACGTGCAAGCCTCTAAATCGGTCGCCGGTTTGACGGCGCTATCCCTGCCGCCATTCGCCTGTTGCGGGATCCCAGACATGCAATGGAGTCCTGGGTTCTTACTGACCTGCGAACTCTTCCTGAACGGCCGGTTGTTGCTTTCCTATGCGCCGGGTGGGGATACGATCTCCTATCAATGGTTTCCTCATCGCTTCGTCCGGGAGGCGCGCGTCGATGGCCTGAAATTTACGACCGAAACTTTCATGCCATCGAAGCAGCGAGCCGCGGCACAGACTATTCGCGTACAGAACGTCGGCAATTCATCGAGAAGCGTGACTCTCGGCTTTGACATGCGGGCCGCGGTCAGCAAGAAGACGACCGCATGGTTTGTGAATTCTCCCGGCGAGGCGGACAACTCCATCCATTGGGATGCGGAACGCGGCGCCCTCATTTTCCGGGCACAGCACAGCGCTGCGGTTTCAGTTCAGGGAATATCTCCCAAACCAAGCCGGGTCGAATCCGGCCGGATGATTGTGTCGGATGTGACGCTGGGCCCCGGAGAAACCAAAGAGTTTCACTATGTCAATGCGGTGGATGGCACCCCGGAAGCGGCGCTCGCCGCATACGACCGCATTCAAACCGGCTTCGATCAGGCCATGCACCAGAACGAAGTGGACTTCAACAGCCTGCTCCGGGCGGCGTTCACCGAAGACAATTCGGAGTTCTCCGGATATCTTCCTCAACTTGAAACCAATGACGAATCCCTCTGGGAACTCTACCAGGCTGGCTTCAAGAACTTGATCTTCGCGCGACGCCCTTCCCCCGATTCCAAATACGGCACCACCTACATCACCCTAGGGGGGCACGTTCTTCCCACACTGAGTTTTCCGTGGGACACGTCCCTAACCTCGTTGAGCCTTGCCTTGCTTGATCCGGACGCTCTCCGCCGTCTGGTCGAAAACTGGCTCGTGCACGACATGCATCAGCACCTGGCCACCGACTACGTCAGCGCTGAAGCCGTTGGGCCATGGTATGGCGTCAATGACATGGCGATAGTTCGCTGTGCCGAAAATTACTTACGCGTGACTGGCGACTTTGCCTGGCTCGACAAGAAAGTTGGGGAACGCTCTGCGCTCGATCATCTCGTTGTGCACGCCACCTACTGGAAGGAACTCGACAAGCTCGGGCATGGCTTCGGCGACTATGGCAAGATCGAGAACCTGCTCGAGGTTGTGAGCACGTACTTGCACGAAACTGCAGGGATGAATGCCGGCAACGTTTCGTCGATGCGCTTCGTCGCCAACTTGCTCGAACGCCGTGGGGAATCTACGCGCGCGTCTCAATTGCGCGGCGAAGCTTCTCAGCTTGCGCAACGCATCAACCAGAAACTCTACACCGCCGGAAAAGGCTGGTGGAAATGTGGGCAGCCGGACGGCTCTCTCGTCGAGGTCCGTCACTGTTACGACTTCCTTGCCGTGCTCGACAACATGGCCGACGACCTGAGCCACACCCAAAAAGAGGAGATGAGCCGTTTCTTTTGGGAAGAACTACACAGTGAATTCTGGATGCGGGCGCTCTCTCCCAACGACGTCGATGCAACCTGGAACATTCGTCCGGATCACAGCTGGCTGGGCGCGTATGCGGCGTGGCCACCAGCGACCGCAAAGGGTCTCTACAAGATCGATCGCCCCGAGCGTGTTGCGGCATGGGTGAAGAACCTGGCCAAGGCGGGCAATCAAGGGCCGATCGGGCAAGCGCATTTTGTGGAGACAGTGTTTCCGCTCGAAGATGGAGCCGCCTACAAGTGCCCGAACGATCCTCCGTATATCAATGATTGGTGTTGCATTGCCGGAGGCGGATTCACCGACTTGGTCATCGACACCATTTTCGGCGCGGACCTCAGCTTGTTTGATCCATTGAAAGCTCAGCCGAAATTGAAGGACTTTGATGCGAGTGCGCGTCTCGTAAATGTGCGCCATCAGGGCAAGAAATATGCAATTGCTGCAGCAGGGGCGACTGTTCTGAGCTGATTCACGAAGTTGGTTCAGGTGGCTCACTCAAGCTCCGTGTTGGCTTGAGTGGGGTTCACAAACGGGAGACTTCCAGTGAAAGCACTCGCTGTCGATATCGGGGGAACACACGCCAACTGTGGCCTGGTCGAGAATGATCGCATTCTCGTAAACGAGAGCGTTGATCTCGCCGGAACAGCAAATATCCGCGCCGTGCTATCTCGAGTCGCCGAGGTCTTTCGCCGCATCGTGAGTCAGCAATTCTTGTCCTTTCAGGATTTCCAAGGCATTGCAGTGGGGTTTCCGGGTTTGGTCGACTGTCGTATCGGCAAAGTGGTGTCGACCAACAAGAAATACGATGACGCCCCCGAAATAGACTTCACCGCTTGGGGGCTCGACACCCTCGGCCTTCCACTCCGGATTGAGAATGATGCTCGTCTGGCGCTCTTGGGAGAGTCTTACGCAGGTGCGGCTCGTAGTTTTGGCGACGTCGTAATGATGACGCTGGGTACCGGCATCGGGGGCGTGGCCATGATCGAAGGCAAGCTGCTGCGGGGAAAACATGCGCAGGCGGGCTGCCTGGGTGGACACATCCCCGTTCTGTTCAATGGTCGTCCTTGCACTTGCGGAGGCATCGGGTGTGCCGAGGCCGAGGCCTCGGGATGGTCCCTGCCTGGAATCGTTCTCGACTCTCCCGGATTCTCCGAGAGCAGTCTCTCGAAGCTGCCGCACGTAGGCTTTAAGCAGCTTTTTGAGGCGGCTGCGCTAGGAGACAAAGTAGCGCTGGCGGTTCGCGATCGATGCCTCAATATCTGGGCCGTGGATACGGTTGCCTTAATTCATGCGTACGACCCTGAAGTCGTCGTTATCGGCGGCGGCGTCATGGAAAGCGCAGATATCATCCTCCCCTATATCGAAACCTACGTACATCAATATGCCTGGACTCCGTGGGGAAAAGTGCAGATTCGACCGGCTGAATTAGCAAACAATGCTGCGCTCGTCGGGGCCGTTCCCCTGATCTCGGAATGAAGCACAGTGGAATCTTCATAGAATCTTCATGACTTATCCAGTACTTCTTTAGGCTTTACCGCTCATCATTGAGCGTAGAGCATTGAGGAGAACTGGCTCACGACTGCCTACTTGTTACTTGTAATTCTGGCTGTTGGAATTCCATTTCTTCTCCATTGCTTGTGGAACTTCTCCCGTGAACTCAGGCCCCGCACCCCTCAGTGATCACTGCAAAAGCGGCCGACGATTATCACTTCAAAACCGGCCAACGGGAGTAGGCGTTCCGGGACCAGTTTGTTCTACTCCGCCGCCTCCTGTGGAGGCAACGTTTTCGTGCACCAACCACGCCCGGGCCTAACTTGAGCATGTGTCCGTGATGCAGCAAGCAGTCGAGCATGGTGCCGGGAATGCCCCCTCAGCGGTGTGCAATTACCGGGAGAAAACTAAGACGGAAGCAAACAACTTGAACCGCCGCAAGGACAATGAAGATGCTAGCTAGGCCCCATCCCGACAGGTAGGACTTCATTCGAAAGAACGCCACAAGCCCGATCGCCGATGCTATTCCCACTACGACCGTCATTGCGATTTCCAAGTGAGTGAAGTGCCCGCTCAACATATTGGACACACCAAGCAGATAAAGCCAGATAACGGTCATCAGGACTAACCAGAACAAGAATACTGGTAGCCCCGCCCAGCCAGTGGCACGTGAACGTTTCAACCCCAGTGTCACAGCAACCCACAAGGGTAAAGTCTGGACGACGTGTCGAAGCACGAGATGGCTGCCGATTCCGACGCCCAGCACCAGCGCCGCAATAATCGCGAGTGAACAACCTGCCACTACGAAGGGCTGCCACCCTTGAGCCTGGTGTGCTTTCTGCTGCATACCGCCATCTTTCACGAGATCTTGCGTATCCATCCTCTCCTCCGCTTCAGGCGAATGTACGATGTTCGGCCCGGCGAAGTTCCCTGGGGAGTTCCCTGCGAAAACATTCGCGCCAGGAAGCGGTCGAACGCCACTTGCCGGCGCAGGCGCTGCAGGTCAGTGCCTTGCTCGCGCGCGCGGGTCTGCAACCGAGTTTCGAGCGCGGCACGAAAGGCGCCAGCGGTCTCGTAGGATTTCGCCTTGTCTATCACGCGGGCTGCCCGGCCAGTTCGCGAAGCGAACGTTGCAGTTTATCCTCCGGCATGCGATCGATTTCTTTCCTTCCGATGAGGCCACGACGTAGGGCTTCGTCGACGGCTAGCTTCAGTTGGCTCCGGTCCACGTGTCCGCTGCGCAGTAGATCCACAATGGTCCTGAGCGGACGCGTCACGCGGATCCCGTGCATTTCCTGAACTTCGCCGGGGTCGAGGTATGCGCGGTGAAGCACCAGAATCTCCGGAATCGTGCTGTTCCGGCGAAATTTTCTCGGCACGGTCATGTGCAGCTTCGAAGGCATGAGGTCCGATAGTTCATGAAGACTGAGAGCCGTGTCATGGCTGTAGGTGCCTTCTGGTACTTCTGGCCGATTTTGGGACCAGAGATACCAGAGCATCAGATCGGGGCGTTCCGGAGCCGGAAAATCGGCGAGGCGGTAGATCCCGCGGTGCTCACGAATCCAGTTTCCGGCGTTCACATGGTAGGAGTGCGTCTTCTCGGCAAACCCCGACCGCGTGGCTTGCTTGGTGGTGAAGAAGCCCTGCTGGGATTGGGCTATTTCATGGAGCCGTCGGGCGGCTTCTTTATAAGGTCCTGGCATTACATATTCCCCCAACTTTCTTGGGGGATTATGCGCTATCGCTGTGGGGGTCGGCAAGTGGCCCCACGTATCACGTTGTTTCTAAAAGGTTTTACAGGGATCCGAGCGATTCAACCGGGAGCATATTCCCCCAACTTTTTCAGGGAATTGTGGTGCCTCGGAATCTTCCTTCCCATTTAAGGAGTAAAAGCCATGTTTCAAGAATTGATGCCGCTGCTTGCGCAACGAATCTTGCTAATCACACTATCGCGCGTGAGCGACGAACAGATTTCCGTCAACATTATCCCAAAGCCACTGAAATCCGATCAGCAGGATGATGGTTCCGCCCTTACCACACCGCTGAGGGTAACCGGTACTCCCAAAGAGCTTGACGAGCAGCTGCCGCCACAGTTGGCAGAGTTTGTCGAGACTCACCTGGGGTTGTCCTCGACCTTGAAGAGTGCCAAAGAACAGATGGAAGCCGCCGCCAAAGCAGCCAGGGAAGCAGCCAGGAAACCCACAAACTCGAAGTCTCATAGCGGATCCAGCAAGAGTGCCTCTTCAAGTCCGGCGAAAGTGCAAACCGAGGCCGGTACGAAAGAGAACTCAGATGATCCGGAATCGACGCCCGAGTTTACCCAGCCATTGACTGCTGGGGGCGGCCCTGGCGCGAGTACCGGAAGCCTGTTCGACCTTGAAGCGAAGAACGACAAGTGAACTCCGCTGTCCTTGTCGTGTTTACCGATCATCCTAGAAAGGAGTCGTCATGGAAGTACATCGCCTGGAACGAGAATTTATCTACAACGGAGTCAAGCTGCCTGACACGACCCCAACGATGACCCCGGAACAGGTCAGAGATACGTACACGCATTTGTATCCAGAAATCGCGACGGCCGCGATTGAGGGGCCGGAAACGGTCGCCGGCAAACTGGTCTACAAGTTTGTTCGTGCGATCGGAGCGAAGGGTTAATAAGAGTCTTCCATGAATCGCAGGAAGCCTTCTGCCGTATCCTCTCGAACCGCCCGTAAGAAGGCGAAACGAGTTCTGCGCGCGTTGGAAGAGGCCATGAATGGCCGCACCAATACGAACGATCCCATCGTGGAGCGATTGAGACAATGTCCAGAAGCATTCAAAGTCGGGGAAATTCTCGGCAAGGCGTTCGACTCGCTCAAGTACGCTCAAGACGGAGCCGAACTCGGAGACCGATACTTACCGCCCGCGGGCACGGTGCTTCCGCCCCTCGTGTGATCGGGCTGCCGCTGGAGGTTACGTTCCCCAGGCTCAAGGGAATTCGATGGCGGTACTGCACGAGATGGGATGAAGGGCCGGCAGCGGTTTTGGGAATGAGCCTGTTGCGGTTGGGAATTTGCCAGCCCAATGACTGGTCGGGAAGCGCAGTGGATTTTGTGGAACGCGCGTAAAGGCATGGCTCGCGAACTTGTCCGGCACGTGCTTGAAATGGATGCTCATGGCCAAGGGCACAAGCACGCGTGGCCCGGCCAGATCAGCGAAAAGGACGTACAAGGAATTGACGCTTGGCTCGCGGATGCTGAGTACTCAAGGCCCGGATGTCTGATCACCTGGTACGAGAACGACGCGATCAACGCCTGCTTTGACGAAGAGGCGCAGCACCTGGGCGAGAACGGAGCGTGTCAGCCGAATGTGGCCATTCCCATTCGCTTAAACCAATCGCCAAAGAAGCTGGATCAACAAATGATGCGCGTCTTCGATTATGCCGGAGCGATGCTGCGCTCGTTGGCTTCAGCGGCAAAGGTAGTCGAGATTATTCGGGAGCTTTACGATGAAGACCTTCGTAAACATCGGGTCCAGCCAAGACTTCCGCTTGAGCCGGGCCCTGCTGGTATATGGGACCAGTAGCTACCAGGGATTTCCGTATCGCCATCCGTTTGCGATCCTGCATGAAGTCGTTCATGACGGCAACGACGCGCGATTGTCCGAAGGCCATCTGATGACGCCACAGATGCTAATCGATGTGATGGCCGGTCTGGGAAGATCGGCTCCGGTCGAGATTCTGCCGGAAAGGGTGTTGGTGCGAACGGCGGAAATGATCGTCTGGTGGTCTCCTCCAGGCGAGCGAACGATGTTCTTCAGTGATCGCGGAGAAGATCCTCTACTAAAGAAGATGAACAGCAAGCGGTATCCGCAGCCTCCGTTGCTATTCAAAGCCTGCGGCACCAACCTGTGGATTCGTGCGTTGCACAAAAGCGAACGGCCGAAAGCGGACACCCGGATGTGCATGGCCCCTCACTGGAACTGTTACGACAACGGTGTGGTGTGCACCGGAAACATGAAGATTCCGCGCGAAAAATCAGTGGCGGCGATCGAGATGTGGGAGCAGGCATTCTTTCAGAGCGAGTTTACCCATGCCTCGGGTACCCGCAAGCACACGCGGTTTCCCGGTGGCCTGTTGGCCATGTGGCAGTTCCTCGAAGGGAAGAAGGAATTCCCGAGCAAGTATCTGGTGAAGTTGCCCCAAACACTCGCCGAATTCATGAACGACCATGACCACAGTTATCGGAACCAAAACCAAGCCCGCAATTGAGCATCGAATTCCCACCAGTCTGCTCGAGAAAAAAGTGCGGATTACCGTCGTTGGTTGTGGCGGAACCGGGAGCGCCATTACAGCAGGTTTGCCACACCTGCAGCAAGCAATGCTGGCGTCAGGACATCCACACGGACTCGACGTCACCTTAATCGATGGTGACCGGATATCGCGAACGAACTGTGTGCGACAACCTTTTAGCGAGAGTGAGATCGGCTTGTATAAATCGATTGTGCTTGCGACTCGCATCAACCTTTTCTGGGGACTTGGCTGGAAGGGAGTGACCGCCTTCATGGACGAAAGCTGGACTCATGAGACGGACATTCTGATTGGATGTGTGGATTCACGCGCGGCCCGAAATGCGATGGCCAGGACGCAAACGTTCTGGAATTGCTTCTATTGGCTTGATCTCGGCAACAACGCCGATTCTGGCCAGTTCGTGCTGGGGCAGCCGGAAAATTCAAGAAAGAAGTGCGTTGATGTACGCCTGCCGACTGCAGCGGAGTTGTTCCCTGAATTGGTCGATCCGAAGCTAGACCGGAAGGACACCCTTCCATCCTGCAGTGCCCTGGAGGCACTGGAGCGGCAAGAACCATTCATAAACCAGACGCTCGCTTATCAGGCACTCGCGATGTTGGCGCGACTTTTCCGGTATGGCCGTCTCAACTATCACGGCGCTTTTGTGAACCTGCAAAACGGTCGTACAAGTCCGATTCCGATCGATCCTCACATCTGGGCACGAATGCAAGCGGGAAGGAACGGTTGAGCTATCCGGTTCCCGGGCTGTCCCTCCGTGATTGATTGGGAACCTATAATGCCAGCTTTTCGCGAATCAATTGCGCAAACTGCGTACACCTACATGTCTCAAGCGAGATCAACACCTCATTGATCGAGCGAGGTTTGTTCAGTGCGGCGCCCTGTTCATGCAGTTCGTGGATCACGATCTCGCCATCGATATGGTAGAGATCGATCAGAAATTCGTCCGGATGTTTGGCCTCGATACCGAAAGGCTTAAGCGCCTCTTGGGGAAAGTCTTTGAGATTGTAAGTGACGATGACTTCGCAGGGCGTCTTGATGGCCGCCGCCAACACATGGCGGTCCTTTTCATGATTGGTCATAACGGGAATCAGTTTGCGGTAGCCCGGCTCAACCCAGGCGTCCGCGAAGTGCGTACGTAGTTCGTTGACTAAGCGATCCGTCTGTTCTGGGGTCCTGCCCAGCTTGTCGCGGAGTGTACGTACGGTTTCTTCGATGATTTCATCGGTCCACCGGGCCAGGAACAAACGCCGTTCGAACAGTCTCAGAAGAGTGTCGCGAACGGCGGCCTGGACCAGAACACACGCATCCACAATCGCGGGGAAATCGGAAATCATTTATTTCTCGGGGGGGATGAACTTGTCATAGTCGCCGAGTTCTTCCGATTGGCGCGCAATTCGAGTAATCGATTCGCGTCTCGCCTGTTCGCGCTGCTTCTTATAATCGAGGAGGTCTTTCAATAAGACCCGCCGATGTGTCCCCGTGTAGTGAAACGGGAGTTTGTGCGCCTCACACTCGCGTACGAAGAACTGACGGGAGATACCCAAAAGATCAGCTGCGCCCTGCGTACTCAACTCCTCCATGAGCGGCATCACCGCGATGGCCTTCCCCTCTTGCATCTTCTCGACAACGCGCACCAGAACTTCGTGCACAGACGCGGGCAAATCGATCCTGGATCCATCCGGACCGACCAGCGCGGCCGTGCCTTCATGCATTAAAGATCGATAGAGCCTGGATGCCTGTTCGATCTCCTGCTGATCACGCGGTGCGACCTGGATTGCCTGGGCAGCCGCCACCATAAATCCTCCAATAACCTCTGTTCAATAATCGCTACAAACGCAACCACAGCGATTATGGAACACGGGAAGAAGGATGTCAACAATAATCGCTATAACCGCAACCACATGTAACGCTATGAAAATAGTGGCTAATTTCCGAAGTCAAGGAGGCCCAGAAGATGAGTCAATGCTTTCGCCCGGTCAAAGAAGTCTGGAATTCGCACTCGTCTTGCTTCCTCGAACCCAAGGCGCTGATCACATTGCTCCATGACCTAGCGGCCAGGGCGGGCACAGCCAGCGACGAGCACAATTACGGCGACAACACAGCGGTATGGTTTGAGGGTGGCGCCGAGGTTCTTGATTATGTTCGGTCCGATCCTCGGTTCAATCCGGAAAGCTTCAAAGACAGTCTGAAAGAACAAGGCGTATTCGTGGAGCAGGATGCGCTTGCTCCGCTGCTTGCCAATATGCAGAACCTGTCGGACGAATGGCGGGATTCGATTGGAGAGCATGGGGAATTGGTGTTTTATGTCGATAACTGCTGAGCGGGCACGCATGACCGCAAACGGACCATCCTGCCCAACCCAGTTATGCAACATTCGGATCCGTCGTCATCCCCCATCTTTTAAGCAGCCACTCCGGCACGTAGCAGCGTTCTCGATTCTGTGCGCACCAATGCCGCAACCGATCCGAGGACGTGTACTCCTCTTCGCTGAGTCCCAGCCGATGCGCCTCAAGTTCAAATTCGGTCGGCGATGAAGCGGGGATCGCTACAGGTCTTCCGCTGCTCCAACCGGCGTTGCCTGGCTTGCGTGTCATGGTAAGTGTTTTGCGTAGTTCGATGAGATCAAAACGGACACACCGAGAACCGATCGACCGATTTTTCCTCAAGGAAGATCCCCGCGTCAAGTAGGGGGTTCGCATTGGGTATTGCGGAGTTGCTTGAGCTCATCGAAGCAAGGGGCGCATTGTCGGACATGCGCAAGGATTGGGCCAAACTCAGGATTTCTGACGTCCGAAGCGAGTTTCAGGAGCGAATCGTGACCCGGACATCCGATTCGCTGTGGATTCGGGAAGACCTTGTGCACCATTGTTTCGAAAGCTTCAATCAGACCTTTTTCCCAATCCATTGAGACGCTTTCCCGACTCAAGCCGAATTCCGAGATATCCCTCCTCAGCAGAATCCCACGATCAAAAATCCCTGTCGATGAAAATATGTTGGTGCATTTGCTTCGTGAAACAACGGTCCTGAGAGTGTTCTCCCTGGGCAAGCCCATTCTCGCCTCCCTCCAAAAGAAATTCCATGCGATGGGAGACACAATCGCGTTTCGCCGCCATGTATAGGTAGGAGGGGATGTGGGCTCGCTTCCATCCTGTTATGACATGGAAACACCAAATCGACCGGTCCGTCGCCGGACGCTTCGCTGGCCCGGCGCCGCTCGTGAATTAGTCAGAACGCATCTGCGATATCGAAAGCCGACAGATTCCGGGCCAGAGGCTCAGGCTGGATTAAAAGCTTTGATCACACAACTGGCTGCCATCTCTGGAAATCCTCGAGGCGCATGTTGGAGGTTTGCGCGGCAACTGGGAGTCAAATCGAAGCGTAGCTATCGGCCCTGGACAAGATCTGAGCAACAGAGGCTGCTCGATCTGATCGGCTCACATTCTCTAAAGGAAGTCACATTGCAATTGCGGCGTTCCTCCACATCGGTGCGCTCCATGCTGCACCGGTTGGGAGCGAATGCCCGCATGGGACAGGACTGGTTCACCAAACACGCACTGGCGGAGGCGCTGCACATTCGCGCTGACGACGTGCAAAGGTGGATCGACCGTGGCTGGCTCAAAAGCCGGGTCGTCGGCAGCGACGGAGTCACGCGGCAATTGATTGACGCTGACGATTTCTGCGAGTTCTGCAAGCAACACGCGAAAGAAGTTATCGGAAACAGGCTCAACATCGGCCGGCTCGATTTTCTGCAAAACTTCGTCTTTCCTCCAAGCCATGCGGAACTGCTTCCAGTCAGAAGCGCCAAGAAGGAACAGGAAGCTTACGAGGAACAGGTCAAGAAGGAAGCAACTGGGGAAGTCGACGACGAAGACGAGTTCGGCGCCACAGCCTAGATATGACACTCGCATCGGCAGCAAATTTTGATCTGGAGATCTGCCCAACCTGAACGCATCGCGGATCAGGATGCTTTGGAACGCTTTTCGTAGAAACGTCGCCTCGACATATCGTCCAGTTCGCCATAGAGAACCGCAATCTCCTGGGCGCGCGAGTGATACTGGTCGAGCTCGGATGCGCTTAACTGGGATTCCTTGCCGAGCAGATCAATCTGAGCTCCAATCAAGTGTTGCAGTTCGTTTTTGATGGCGAAGGCTGAATCCGTCATCATGGCAAACCTCCGAAGGCAGCAGTGTATCCAAGTCAGGGTGTTCGCGATATGGGAAAATTGGCGGTCTTCGACTTCCTCGCCGGCTTTTCATCGACCTCGTATAATTTTTTATGGCCGATCGCTTTGCATGTTGGTGCGTGACCTGCCCGAAATGCGGCAGTTGGGTTGTCCTTTCCCCCCGGGTCGATGCAGAGCCCGAGGCATCAAAGATCAGGATTGGCTGCGCGGCTCCGGACTGCGGCAAAGAGTTCGAGCTCGACTGGGATGAAATCCGCACCTTCGAGCTGCCGCTCGCCCTTTTCGAACGGCGGCATTTCTACCGCTCCGAACTGCAAGGCAACCTGACGTAATCCGCCAGCAATACGGAGGAGCCCAACGCATCGAACTTACCTTCACAACAGGCGGTAAATCTCGCGCCAGAAGCGATTGCGTAGAGTTGGGACAGAATCATCAAGAAAAGCCGCGATCTCTTTCCATTCGAAGCCGGCAGCCCGGAGCATGAGAATTTCCGCGTTTCTCGGGCTGAGTTTTTCCACGAGTTTCTCGAACTCCAGACGGGCATCTGCCTGCGCCGCCCAATTTGTCAACGATGCGCACCTGGCAAGTTCGCACGCACCTCCGACGGCCTCAAGCCGAGAAAATTTCCGCGCGTAACGGCGCAGAGC